>Ga0070733_10000570_pt1 | contig 29628 bp, 27 predicted proteins | sample Coa_R1_9_FD_66450 | JGI IMG/M metagenome (GOLD analysis project Ga0070733, IMG submission 66450) | Surface soil microbial communities from Centralia Pennsylvania, which are recovering from an underground coalmine fire - Coalmine... | ecosystem: Environmental > Terrestrial > Soil > Unclassified ...
CCGATGCGGCCGGCTCCGCCGACGTTTGCAGCGATGAGTTCCCCTACACGATACAGCGGCAGATATTCAGCAACCGCCGCGGCTTTGGTGTCGCTCGCGGAAGGCTTCCAGGCTTCGCAAGAAACGCCTGCCGCTAGCGCAGCTTCGATCGCGCCTCCCGCGAAATTGTACACGCCCGCCATCGCGCCCAGAACTCCGCGCTGCCACGGCTTGGTCAGGCGTCCGCCATAATCCTCGATCATCCGGTCCAGGCGCAGCGGATGCACCAGACGCCAGATATCGCGGTAATGGGTCCACTTGAAGGCTTGATAAATCCGGACCGCATCCGGCGTGATGCCGATTCCCAGAATCGCCGGATACCACTTCATCACCTGCCGCACCAGCAGCGCGCCCGCGCCCGGAGCCTCCAGACGAGCCGCCACTTGAAACATGTACACCCATTCGACGCGGCTCCCCGGAGCTTCCCCTCCCGGAGTTTCAAGCGACGCGGGCAGCAAATATGCAACTGCCTCCATCCGGCCGTCGCGACGCACCAGAGCCATCTCCACTCCCAATCGCTGGAACGCGCGGAAGCGAGCCGGCGAATCCAGCTCGCGCTGAAACGGAGTGCGTACGTAGTTCACCTCGGCCGCTTCGGCGAGCTGCTCGAGCGTCGGAGCCGTCAGGCGCTCGGTATCAGCCACGCGAGGCGTCCTTGGCCGCGCTGGCCTCTGTCGGTTTCCACAACCGGTGCGGCGCCACGAAGAACACCGAGACCGCCAGAGCCGCGGCGGCCATCAGATTCACGAAGGCTCGAGCCGGAGAACTAAAGCGTTTGAGCAGCGTCTTGGTAGGGATCACGAAGTCCGCTAGCGCCAGCGAGTAAAACGCCGCTTGCGCTCCCACGGCCCAAACGTTCCACGGACGGGTTAACCCAAAACTGACAGCGAACAGCGCGAGCAGAATCCACGGCAGCGCCAGGCGCCCCATTTTGTACGACACGAAGTGAAACCACATGCGGTTGCCAGGGCCCAGCAGCGCCGGATAATCGCGCAGGATCTGGTACACGCCCGCCTGCGTGCGCACCTTGCGCCGGAATTCGCCCTTGAGCGAAAACGCCTGCTCCCACCCTACGGCCTCCTCGTCGACGATGATGCGATACCCCAGAAAGTATCCATGCAGCGGCAGGAACATATCGTCGAGCAAAGTGTCAGGAGGCATCTTCGGAGCCAGCTCCCGGCGCATGGCGTAAAACGGTCCGGTGGTGCCGAAGGTCGAATCAACGCGGCCCAGATTGATGCGGATCCAGCGTTCGATGCGCCAGTAGAGAGACGTCGAGCCCTGCTCATCGCTACCTCCCGGACGCATCGGCAGATCGCCGCTCACCGCGCCCACTGTGGGATCGGAAAAGCAGGCGACCAATTGCCGCACGCTATCCGGCTCCAGCGTTTGACGAGCGTCGGTGAGCACCAGAATCTCGCCCTTGCTGCGCTCGATGCCCGCGCTTAGCGCCGCCGGCTTTCCAGCGTGAGACAGCTCCATCAGCTCGATGCCCTGCGCAGCGAATTCGCGCACGATGTCGTTGGTGCTATCGGTGGAGCCGTCGGAGAGCACCAGCACTTCGACAAGCTCTTTGGGATAGTCCAGCGCCACGACGGATTCGAGCTTGGGACGCAGCACCGCCGCACCGTTGTATACCGCGATGAGGACCGAAACTGTCTTGTGGGGAGGGTCTTGGGGATCGCCCTTGCGGATCGGCTTTCCGAACTTCGCGGCAAGGAAAGCTAAAAGGAGCGGATAACCGACCAGGATGTACGCCGCCAGGAACGCGAGCAGCAGGAACGCTGCGGTGAAAAATGTGCTCATTCCCGGGCCATACTTACAACGGTACGGCGAGTGCGGGGCTGAAAGCAACGCAGGTCGAGGACCTGCTCCACACCTGTGACAAATTGGGTCCGGAGGGAGGCGGAAAAGAATTCTCATGGGATGTCGCAATTCGATTCATTACGAAGTAGGTCCGTTTTCGGCGAGGCTGCGAAAGGTGGCGCCACCGAGGACTGCGCTCAATCCGGCGGAAGTATCCTGACGAGCCATCTCGCGTTGAAAGCCCGGCTGGGAAGATTGGTCTTGATGGTTCGGATCAGTTACGCGCCTTGCGAGCCGTCAACGGCGCAGGAAGGACGGCGTTATCGGCCGGCCGTGTCGTTATAGCCCCGCTTTCACCGGCCGCCCCTCTGACTTTTTGGGCATGGGGGGACCGCGATCGTGCCGTCATTGAGGACAAAAGCAAATCAACTTGAAGTCTACGCCCTGTACCTCAAGGGAAAGAACATCGTTCGCGCGGATCACATAACCATCCAGGTCCACGTCCGGAATCGTTAAGGGCCCGTGTCGGATCGGGTTCCTGCCCGGGGCCGGTCGCAGTAACCCGGTTACGCTACTTGAGCCGACGTACTCGCTGCCAGCAAGGTGGTTACGAACAGCTGTACCCATCTACTCGTCCAGCTCGCCGACTGTGACCAAACGTATCGAAACCTGATACCCTTTCCGCACGGCCCGGCATGCCGAATGGCTGCAACAAGTCGCCAGGGGTTGAAGGCCCTGGAGCGAATCAAGACACCGCTAATCGATCGCGCCACGCTGGAGAAGTTGCTTCGCGTCTACGCCGCGTCGCGATCCATCTCAAGCATCGCTTCGGTGGCGACCAAGCCGGGCCGGACGACCCTGATCGACCGCGGCTTGCTCGCGCAGCGGCTCGGAAAGATCGCCGCCGGCGAAGTGTATTTCTTTGAAACCAAGCGCCGCGAGCGCCTGGGGAACCAGCTCACGGAAATCAACCGCGACCTGGCCCAGCGCCGCAGCAAGCTGGAGATTACCTGCATCTACGCGCTGGACCTGCTCCGCCAGCTCATGGAACTCGCGCAGGCCAGTGGCGGTACGCTAGTGTAGTTGATCGGAAACAGGAGGCAATTTGAATATTCGCAAACGCACCACCACTGGTCTTTTGACAATTGGACTTCTCGTCACGTTCGCAGCCAGCTTAGAGGCGGACGATATGGCCTATATGCTGGGAACACAGGCGCTGGGGGTTCAGAATCCGCTCGGGATCGTCGACCTCAACACCGGCGTATTTACTTTGATCGGCAATATGGGATCCGGAGGGTACGACGGCCTGGCTGTCGCGAACGGTATTCTGTACACCGAACAGAACGGACTCCTGTATTCGGTCAACACCAGCAACGCAAATCTCACCCTCATCGGAGGGCTGACCGGCAACAATCTCGCCACTTTCGGCTCAACCAGCACTGGACTGTACGGCCTGGGCCCTACAGGTTCTTTCTCGGTGGCTACTCTATTTTCGATAAATCCGGAGACGGGCGCCGTCACGGCGATTGGGCCGCTCGGCGCCAGCGCCGTACCCAACGGTCAAGGCTACTATGCGAGGCTTTCCGTCGGCTCCAGCACGCTGTACATGGAGTTCAACAGCAATCTTTACATCATCAACACGACAACCGGCGCGGCCACGCAGGTGGGAACTACCTCCAGTAACAGCTATCTAACCTCCGTCCCGCTTTTCGAAAACGGCGCTAATTACACCGGCAGTGGCTCCGCAATTGGCACGATCAACGTCACCACCGGCCAGATCACACCCGGCTCCGCAATTTCCGGAGGACCGGGGTCCATCGTCGGTCTTGCGCCCGATCCTCTGCCCGCAAGCACACCGCCGGTCATGCTGACGGCGAATGCCTATATGCTCGGAACGCAGGCCCAGGGGAACCAGAATCCGTTCGGGATCGTCGACCTCAACTCGGGCGCGTTTACTTTGATCGGCAATATGGGATCCGGGGGATACGACGGCCTGGCTGTTGCGAACGGCACTCTGTATACCGAACAGAACGGACTGCTTTATTCGGTCAACACGGCCAACGCAAACCTCACGCTTATAGGAGGGGTGACGGGCACCCCCAATCTGGCCACTTTCGGCTCAACCACCACGGGACTATACGGCTTGGGCGGTACGGGTTCTTTCTCGGTGGCTACTCTATTTTCGATAAGTCCCCAGACGGGCGCCATCACGGCAATTGGGCCACTCGGCGCCAGCGCCGTACCCAACGGTCAGGGTTTTTATGCGAGGCTTTCGGTCGGATCCAGCACGCTGTACATGGAGTTCAACAGCAATCTTTACACCATCAACACGACAACCGGCGCGGCCACGCAGGTGGGAACTACCTCCAATAACAGCTATCTAACCTCCGTGCTGCTTCTCGAATACGGCACGTATTACACTGCCTCTGATTCCGTCATTGGCACGATCAACGTTGCCACTGGCCAGATCGATCCCCACTCCTCGATTTTCGGACCGGCGGGGTCCCCCGTTGCTCTTGCGCCCGATCCTCTGACCACGCCCGCCCCGACGATCACGCTGGTGGCGAATGCGGAGGGCGGCGTTGCTACAATTTCGCCGAACTCGTGGGTGGAGATCAAAGGCTCCAATCTTGGTCCGGCGGGCGATACGCGCATCTGGCAGAACCCGGATTTTGTGAATAACCAGATGCCCACCAGCTTGGATGGAGTCAGCGCCACGGTCAACGGCGTGCCTGCCTACGTTTACTACATTAGCCCGACGCAGGTGAACATACTCACGCCTCCGAACGCCATTTCTGGATCGGTACCCGTGCAGCTCTCCGACAATGGAGTGACCAGCCCAAATTTCATGGTGCAGGCGCAGGCGGAGTCTCCCTCGTTTTTTATCTTCGGCGCCGGACCTTATATTGCGGCGCAGCACGCCGACTACAGCTTGCTGGGGCCGCCGAGTCTTTCGGCCCCGGGCTACACCTTCACGCCCGCCAAGCCGGGGGAAACCATACTGCTGTACGCCAATGGATTCGGACCAACGAGTGTGCCGGTGGTGAGCGGGTCCGAAACGCAATCGGGAACGTTATCGCCAATGCCGGTGATCACCATCGGCGGCGTGGCTGCGACGGTAACCTTCGCCGGCCTGGTGGCTCCGGGCGAGTTTCAGTTCAACGTGGTAGTGCCGCCCTCGCTCGCCAATGGCGACCAGCCCACGATGGCAATGTATAACGGCTTGACGACGCAGGCGGGAACGCTAATCACGGTGCAGCAGTAGTGGAGCTTCGTTTCCGGCCAAGTCGGCAATCCAGATAAGCGAGAAGCCGGCATCTCGCATGTGTGCTCTCTCTCCGGAGTGCTCCAGAAAAAAGAGCGCAAGCGGGATCGGTCTATACTACGCGCCGTCAGCGAGGACGTATCGCACTCAACGTCGACTAGCGCAGTTCGACGTGGCCCTCGACATCGTCAAGACGGTCGGCGTTTGACCCTTTCGACAGTGGCACGGCGCGCCTCGTGTAGTCTCGCAGCCCGCTGCCGTACGGCGTACATCGCCCCGCGGGCTTGTTCGCGCAGAAAACCGAGGACCTCGTCATCTTCCATCAGCGTGAGATTCATGGTCACAGTCCTCCAGATTTCTCTAACTTCCGGTACGCGTCTGGCAACCTTTTGAGATGGAGTACACCAGGTGAGCGCGGCAGGTCGCGGACCTGCCCGCCTTGGTAACCTGTTAACAGTCCTTGCCAACCGGATGCGAATTCTTTACTTTTCCTCGCGGGAATGCTGGCCGGTGAACAGCGGGGCGCGGCTGCGCGACTATCACCTGGCGCGTCAGCTGGCCGGTCATGCCTCGGTGACCTACGTGGGTCTGGCGTATCCGGGCGCGGATCAGTATGAACAGCCGGGCGAAGGTCTTCCGCCTCCCGAGCAGGTGTTCGAACAAGTGATCCGCATCCCCAAGGCGCGCGCGTACACACCCGTCAACCTGGTGCGCGGATGGATGGGACCGACGCCGGTTACGGTGTGGAACTGCACCACTCCGGAAATCGCCGCGGCGTTGGCGAAGCTCGGGCGAGAGACGGCTTTCGATTCCATCCAGATGGAGGGTGTTCACCTGGTGCGTTACGTTCCGGTGCTGCGGGCGTTTCCCGGCCATCCGCCGATTGTTTGCGACTGGCACAATATCGAGAGCGAACTGATGTGGCGCTATAGCGAAAATGAGTCTAACCTTCCACGCCGCTGGTATGCCCGGCGCACGGCGGGCTTGATCGAAGGAGCCGAAGCAGAGCTGCTCCGCGCAGCCGACGCGCACACCGTCGTCAGCGAGCGCGAGGCCGTGAAACTGCGGGCGGTGGTCCCGAACGCGGCCATTCAAGTGGTCGAAAACGGCGTCGATACGGCCTACTTCAGCGACTGCGCCAGCAATTCCGGCGCAGGCAGGAATCGAATCGTGTTTGTCGCGTCCATGGACTATCACGCCAACGTCGATGCGGCCGTGTATTTCGCGCGCGAGATCTGGCCGGGAGTCAGAGATCGCATGGGCGCGCAGTTTCGCTTCACCATCGTCGGCCGGAGTCCCACGCCGGAGGTGCTCGCGCTTCAGAACTTGCCCGGAGTCGAGGTCACTGGCACGGTGCCGGACGTGCGCCCGTATTATCGCGAGGCCGTGGCCGTGGTGGTGCCGCTGCGCGTGGGTGGAGGAACCAGGCTCAAGATCCTGGAGGCCATGGCCGCCGGAGTGCCGGTGGTGTCGACAACGTTGGGGGCGGAAGGACTGGAGGTGGATCCGGGCCGCGACCTCCTGATCGCGGATACGCCCGCTGCTATCACCGAGGCGATCGCCTCCTTAGCCGATCAGCCGGCGGCATGGCGGGAGCTCTCCGACGCCGGGCGGGCGGTGGTCGCGCGCACCTACGAGTGGAAGATTGTGGGAGAGCGTCTGCTCGCAATTCACCAAAACGCGATTCACCAGAAAGCTATGCAGAGCGTTTTGGCGCGGGCATGAAGCTGCTCGCAGTGATTGAGGCTTCCTCGGTCACAGGCCCGGCCAAGAACCTGATCGATTTTGCGAAGCTCGCCCGCGAGCTGCCGCCGACGGAGCGCATCGAAACCTCGGTGGCGACGTTCGAACGGGAATCCGCTTCCCGGCCCGATGCTTTCATGGAAGCCGTTCGCGAGGCCGGGATCCCCATCTTCAGCATCGTGCAACGTTCGGTAGCGGACCGCCGGGCCATCTCCGGCTTGCGCGAGGCTTTCCACCGCTTCACGCCCGATATCGTGCAGACCCACGCCGTGAAGGGACATTTTCTGATGCGGATGTCGGGCTTGAATGCCGAGCGTCCGTGGATCGCGTTCCATCATGGCTATACTTTCACCGATCTAAAGATGCGTGCCTACAATCAACTGGACCGATGGTCTCTCCGCGGAGCCTCCCGAATCGTCACCGTGAGTGCGGCGTTCGAGCGTCAATTGCGCAGCCAGGGTACGCCACCCCAGCGCATCTCCGTTCTGCATAATGCGATCGATTCGCACTGGATGAGCGGCCTTCCGGACGCCACCGGTTTGCGCGCCGCGTTGGGTTTCGCCTCGGAGGATCGCGTCGTGCTCACCGTCGGCCGTTTGTCGCAGGAAAAGGCGCACACCGACCTGGTGCTGGCTATGAAGCGCCTTGGGGAGCTTACGCCGCAAATCCCCGCTCGCTTGATTATCGTCGGCGAGGGCCCGGAGCGGGATCGCATTCAGCAAACGGCGCGCGCCTGCGGACTGACGGACAACGTCACCCTTGCGGGCTTCGTTCGCGACCCTCGTCCCTATTACGCCATCGCCGACGTGGTGGTGCTGTCGTCGCTGACCGAGGGCTCGCCTAACGCGCTGCTGGAGGCGATGGCCGCACGCGTTCCCGTAGTCGCTACGGCCGTGGGCGGTATTCCCGAAATCGTCCAGGACCAGGAGAGCGCGCTATTGGTTCCATCCCGCGAGCCGGAAGCGCTGGCCTCGGCGATCGCTGCGACATTTGCCGATCCTGCTGCCACGAGCCGCCGCGTCGCGGCCGCGCGGGCTCTGATTGAGACACGGCATTCGCCCGAGGCACGCGCCGCCCAATTGGTGAAGATTTACCAGGAGTCGATTCAAACTACGAACGACCATGCGCATCGTCACTAATTTCGAGCGCTTCGAGCCCGTCTGGACCTCGCACGGCCTAGGCGGTGAGGCCACAGGCGAGGCAGTTTCGGCGCGCACATTCTCCGAATTTCGGCGCGCGCTCCCAGGCTGCAACCTCATTCTTATCAACGGCGATCTTGCTTTGATTCTTAAACTTATAGCTTATTTCCTGATGTTTCCCTGGAAGCGAAAGCCGATCGTCGCCGTGGATCTGGTGCTGCGCCGGCCCAGGACCTTCGAGGCGCGCCTGAAGGCATCGGTGCGGCGGCTGTTGCTCGCACGCGTCGACCACTTCATTCATTACTTTAAGGATCTCGACGGATACTCTTCCTGCTACGGAATTACGCCGGAGCGGAGTTCGTTCGTGGCTTTCAAGCCCAACCTGCGCTATCGCTACGAGCCGCGCCTCGACCTTCCCGAGGGCGAGTACGTCCTGTGCCTGGGGCGTTCGCAGCGCGATTACGACACGTTTTTCGATGCCATGGAAGGATTGCCGATTCCCGGGGCGATTCCCAAGCCAGACTTCCCGGCCTTGCGCGAGCACGATTCGCGCTTTACGCGGCCACTCGATCGGCTTCCTTCGAACGTCAAGGTCCTCGAAGACGACGGATCGCAGCAGACCATGATCCGGGCGATCGAAGCGGCCAGGATCGTGGCGGTTCCAGTGTTGCGCTCCACGCTTGCGGCTTCAGGGATCAGTGTATATTTGAACGCCATGCTGCTGGGAAGAGCGGTGGTTATCTCAAACGGTCCCGGCGTCTCCGACGTGCTGACGGATCAGGCGGTCATGGTCCCGCCGGAGGATTCACGGGCGCTTCGCGAAGCCATCATCCGAGTGTGGGAAGACGATAGCTTGCGCGCGCGGCTGATCGATTCCGGCCGCAAGTATGCCTTGAGCCTTGGGGGCGAGCCGGAGCTACGGGCTCGCGTTTTGGAAAGTGCGCTGAGCTGGCTGCGAGGACGCTAACGGGGTGCGCGGAGCGTAGGGTGTTTTCTCCCGGCTGCCCAGTACTTTCCCCTCGGGATCGGCGCGAACAAAAGCACCGCGTCTGTCGATTTTTCTGGTATGCCCGTGGAAGCCCAGCCCGGTGTCGATGAAATGCAAGAGGCGCAATTCCTTGCCCGCCTGCGGGATTCGACGGAGCGATATCTGGAGTCGCTGGACGCCTGGGAGGCCCAGTATCAAAAGTACTATCGCGTTGCCTCGCCCGGTCCTGGCGCCGTGAGCGCGGACCTCGAGTCTCTGCACCAAAGCTATCTGAACGCTCGCAAGCGCCTCCAGGAGTGTGTGCCGCGCGCCCGCCGGTTGTGTCGAAAGTACCAAACGCGTGATCCGTGGCAAGCGACGCTACACGTCTCCCTCGGCGCGCATACACCTCAAGTCGGGGCGACAACCGCAATCGGAAAGGCGGAGCGGACTTTACTGGCAAAGTGCATGCTGGCGCTGGAGGCGGCCTCGGGCACCCACTCTGCGCCGCCCACGGAGATTCCGCAGGAGCGGCGGCGGGGAATTCTTCAGCGCGTGCTCGACTATTTCTTTTGAGCGCGCACGCCGATCTAATCTTAGCGGTGACGACCCTTCTCGATTGCCCGGAGAGCACGCGCGGCGAATGGCGCTTTCGCTTCTTCGGAATCCCCGTGCGCGTGCAACCCTGGTTCTGGCTGACCACGATTTTCATGGGCGCGAACCGGGATACCGGCGCCGCTCTGATCTGGGTCGGGGTCTGCTTTGTTTCGATTCTGTTGCATGAGGTCGGGCATGTGATCGCCTTCAGGACCTTCGGCGAAGACGCCGAGGTGGTGCTGTATTCGTGGGGAGGGCTCGCCGTTCCCCAGCGCGGCTCGCGCATGGGCACCTTCGCGAGCACCGTGGTTTCCCTCGCGGGGCCTGCGGCGGGTTTTTGTTTCGCAGGGTTGGTCGCGGTGGCCGCCACGATCGCCGGTGCGAAGTTTCATCTGGTGTTCCATACGCTGGTCATCCCGTCGCTGACCGCGTCCTACCACTCCGCGGACCCCTTCCAGTCCGATTACCTGCGCGCTTACTACTGGAACGTCGTGCTGAACGATCTGCTTTTCGTCAACATTTACTGGGGGCTGGTCAATCTCCTGCCGGTATATCCGCTGGATGGCGGCCAAGCTTCGCGGGCGCTCTTGGTGCATCACAATCCCGCCCGAGGCAAGCGGCGCTCGCTACAACTTTCCGTAATCACGGCAGTGGCGGTCGCCGTGCTCGGCTTGATCACGAAAAGCATGTACGTGATGATCATGTTCGGAATTCTCGCGGCCGGCAGCGCGCAGGTGCTGGAAGCGGAGCGCCCCCTCTTCCGCGCGGACCGACCGTCTGACCGAACCTGGCGCCGTTAGGAACCGGCCGGCCCGTACAGCGTTTGCTCCACGACATCGCACAGGATATGCCCGATCATGATGTGCGATTCCTGAATGAACTGCGTCGACGACGAGGGAACCCGGATGACAATTTGCGCTGCCTCGGCCAGCGTGCAGGCGGCATCGCCGGTAAGCCCGACCGTTCGCATTCCATGAGCGCGGGCGTAGTCGATGGCGCGCAGCACGTTCTCCGAATTGCCGGAGGTCGAGAGCCCGATCACGACGTCGCCGGGTTGGCCCAGCGCCTGGACCTGGCGCTCGAAGATTCCGGCAAACCCGAAGTCGTTGGCGCTGGCGGTCAGAATGCTGGTGTCGGTGGTGAGCGCGATGGCGGCCAAGCCGGGGCGCGGAAAGCTCTGATTGAGGACGCTCACAAATTCCGCGGCGATGTGTTGGGCGTCGGCCGCGCTCCCGCCGTTGCCGCAGAGCAGAATCTTGTGCCCGCCCGCCAGACTTTCGGCAATGACGCGCGCGGCATCGAGAATTACATCGGCTCCGCTGTCCAGCAGCTTGCGCTTGGTTTCGATGCTGCCTTCAATGTGTGCCCGCAGGCGGCGAAGCATTGCCAATATCTTCTCATACGAGCGGGGCAGATCGAACGGGATGACCAGCTTCTGTGCGGTAAACTGGTGGATTCATGTCTTTGAGCCTTCGCAGCATTGTCGATAAAATCCGCTCGTTCTATTTTCTTGCGCCGCGCGCCGAATCCATTTCCGCTCTGTTGGCGCGGATGTACTACGAGCCCCGCCTCGCGGCCGAAAAGGCCGCCGATCCCAATAATCTCACCTACCACGGCTTCAGCGCGTATTCGATGTGCGATGAGGACGGAATGCTCGAGGAGCTTTTCCGCCGCATTGGAACAACCAACCGGCAATTCTTCGAATTCGGGTGCGGCAACGGCTTAGAGAACAACTCCACTTACCTTCTTTTCACCGGGTGGGGCGGAGTTTGGCTCGACGGCGGGGAAGAGAATATTCGTTCGGTGGAGACTCACTTCTCACGCCAGATCCAATCCGGAAAGTTGAAAACCAAGCAGACCTTTATCACAGCGGAGAATATCAACGCCCTAATGCGGGAAACCGGCACCGACCCGGAAATGGATCTGCTGTGCATTGATATCGACGGCAACGATTACTGGATCTGGAAGGCCATCGAAGGCTTCCGGCCGCGCGCGGTGGTAATCGAATACAACGCCACCTTCAGGCCGCCGCATAAAATCGTGCAGACGTACAATCCCACGTATCGCTGGAACAGCACCAACTATTTCGGGGCCAGCCTGAAGGCGCTGGAGGAATTGGGCCGCGAAAAAGGATACGCGCTGGTGGGATGCAATGTTTCGGGAATCGACGCCTTTTTTGTCCGGCAGGATCTGGTGGGAAACTTGTTCTCGGCTCCATTTACGGCGGAGCATCACTACCGCCCGCCGCACTATGATGCGATCGTGCGCGGGTTCAGCCGTCATCCGCGCGGCGCCGGACCTTACGAAATCCTGTGAACAGCTGGATCGCATGGGATACTGAATCAAGGAATCGCATTTGACGCATCCAGACGGTCCCTCTGTCGCGGCCGGCGTACCCGCGCTGGACGAAAACGACGCCAAGTTCTCCGCCTACACGCGGGAGCGTGTCGAGTATTGGAGCGGGTACGCCCGCGCCTACGAGCGCTGGCAGCGTTCGCGTGCGTACTATCAAAGGCGTCTTGCGGAAATCTATACCTTTCTGATTCCGCCCGGCATGCGCGTCCTGGAGGTGGGCTGCGCCCGCGGGGACCTGTTGGCCGTGCTCAAGCCGGCGTATGGCATGGGCATCGACTTCTGCCCGGAGATGATCGAGGGCGCACGCAAGAGCCATCCCGAGCTGAATTTCGTCCTCGCCGACGCGCATAGCTTCACTCTGAACGAAACCTTCGACTACATCGTGTGCCTGGACCTGGTGAACGATCTGTGGGACGTGCAGCAGGTTTTCGAAAGGATCGCGCTGCATTGCCATCCCGGGACCAGGGTCATTTTGAACGCCTACAGCCGGCTGTGGGAACTCCCGCGAAAGATGGCGGAAGGCGCCGGAATCGCAGGGCGGCAGTTGCGGCAGAACTGGCTCGCGCCCGGCGATATCGACAACCTGTTGTACCTGGGCGGCCTGGAGTTGATCCGCACTTCGCAGGAAATCTTGTGGCCCTTCCGGACGCCGCTTGTGGATGCGCTTGCGAACCAGTATCTGGTGAAGCTGGCGCCGTTCCGGTGGTTCGCGCTGGAGAATGTTTTCATTGCGCGCCCGAATCCGGCTCCTATAAGCCCAGCCCCGGTGGTCAGCGTGGTGGTGGCGGCGCGCAACGAAGAGGGCAACATCCCGGCCATCTTCGACCGGGTCCCGCAAATGGGTGCTGGAACTGAGTTGATCTTTGTGGAAGGAAACTCCAAGGACGACACCTGGGGAGCCATTGAACGGGAGATCGCGCGCCGCCCCGGCGTGAACGCCCGGCTATTCAAGCAGCCCGGAAAAGGCAAGGGTGACGCGGTACGCGTCGGCTTTCGTGAAGCCACCGGCGAGGTACTGATGATTCTGGACGCGGACATGACCGTGGCGCCGGAGGATCTGCCCCGCTTCTATCAGGCGTGGCGGTCGGGGCGCGCCGAATTCGTCAACGGAGTCCGGCTGGTCTATCCGATGGAGCACGACGCCATGCGCTTCTTCAATCAGATCGGCAACAAGTTTTTCAGCCTCGCGTTCACCTGGCTGCTCAGCCAGAGCGTCAAAGACACGCTGTGCGGCACCAAGGTCCTGAGCAAATCGCATTACGAGATGATCGCCGCCAACCGCGGATACTTCGGCGAAATCGATCCCTTCGGCGACTTCGATCTGATTTTCGGAGCCGCCAAATACAATCTTGCGATTGTGGATCTGCCCATACGCTACCGCGAGCGCACCTACGGCGAAACCAACATCCAGCGCTGGAGCCACGGGGTGCTGCTGTTGCGGATGGTGCTGAAGGCCATGCGCAAAATCAAGTTCGTATGACCGCGAGCATTGCATGAAATTAAGGCCACGCCGCCTGTTGCGGTCACCTCACTTTTGGATCCTGGCATCCTTCGTTGTCTCCCGCGTTCTCTATTTCGCCGCCGGAATCCGCTTCGACGACCGCCCGCTGAATTCGTTCTTCCAGATTATCGACCCGGCGCTCATGAAAACGCGCCTGCTCGAGAGCCTCTTCTATCTGCACACCCAGCCCCCCGGCTTCAATCTCATCCTCGGGCTGGTGGTGAAGTTGTTCCCCAACTCCTACACGCTCGTCCTCCACGCGGTGTACCTTTTATGCGGGCTCAGCCTGTGCTTCACGATGTACCGGCTGATGCGGATTCTGGGCGTCCGGCCGGCAGTGGCCGCACCGCTGACTTCTTTTTTTTTGGCCAGTCCGGGAGTGGTGCTGTTTGAAAACTTCCTGATGTATGAGTATCCCTTGATGGCCTTGCTGTGCGCGTCCGCGGTGGCTTTTCATCGCCTTCTGGAGCGCCGCGATTGGGCTTCGGCCTCCTTGTTTTTTGCGAGCCTGACGACCCTGGTCTTTCTGCGGGCGCTTTTCCACCTGGCATGGTTCGTGTGGTGGGCCGGGTTTGCGGGATGGCTTCTCAAAGGCCGCCGCCGCATGGTCCTGGCCGCCGCGGCTTTACCGTTTCTCTTAGCGCTCGGACTTTTTGTGAAGAACGCGGTGGTCTTTGGGACCTTCTCCAGCAGCACCTGGATGGGATTCAACGCCGATACCATCACTCTGCACGAGCTTACGCCGGCGGAGCATGAGGAACTTATCGCCGAGGGGTATCTTTCGGAGGTTGGGCGCATTTCCGGCGCCGATCCGCTCGCCGAATTCCATAGCTTTATTTCCTTGCCACCACCGACCGGAATTCCCATACTCGACCAACTCAACGATTCCACTGGCCGCATCAACTACAATCATCCGGGGTATCTCCTACTGCATCCCTACTATCTGCACGACGCCAAGGAGATCCTGCTGCATTATCCGCGAGCCTATCTGCGCTCAGTGGAGGCGGCGTGGTTCGCCTATTTCCTTCCTTCCGGAGATTTCCCGAATTTCGATTTCAACCACCCGCGCATCGCCGGCTTCGACCGGCTCTTCAATATCGTTTTCTTCGGGCAATGGAAATACGCTCCCAATCGCAAGGACTTGCGCCGCCTGGCGGCGGAAGGGGGCACTGCGGAGTTACCGCTCTACACCGGAACCTATCTTATGGTGGGGCTGCCTATCCTGTTTTGCTGGGGACTTTCGCGGCTCTGGATTAAAGTGCGCGCATCCGGGTTCACCGAGCCTTCGACCGCCGTGCTCGGCTTCGTGCTGTTTCAGATCGGGTACGTCACCGCGATCGTGAACTTCCTTTCGTCTTTTGAAAACAACCGCTACCGCCTGCCGATTGATGCATTCTTCGTGGCATTGTTCGGTATGGCCGTCGAAGCGTTTCTCTCCAGCACTGGCACAACGGAGCCTGTCGCGGCCGGATCGCCGCCGATTCCTGGCCGTTGGGAGGGCCGCTCCGCCCCTGTGCCGCTGTCGAGGCGGCGTTCCCTTTCCTTGCCGAGCCTAAGAACCTCATGAGTACGCCGCTCGAGCAGCACAACATCGAGATTCACCAGAATCGCGCGAGCTGGGACAAAAAGCCTGGATTGCGAGCGGTGTATGGCCGGTTCTATCGCGAGATTGCCGCCAGGATCCGGCGAGACGGGGGCGGAAGCATCGTCGAGCTCGGCTCGGGGCTCGGCAATATCAAGTCCGTGCTTCCGGACTGCATCGCCACGGATATTTTTCCGAATCCGTGGATCGAACGGGTCGAGGACGCCTATCAGCTCAGCTTCGAAAGTGGGAGTGTCAGCAACCTGATCCTGTTCGATGTCTGGCATCATCTGCAGTTCCCGGGCAGCGCACTAAAGGAATTCAGACGGGTGCTGGCGCCGAGCGGACGAGTCATTATTTTCGACCCGGCGATGGGCCTGATTGGCCGCTTCGTCCTGGGATGTTTCCATCACGAGCCGCTGGGTCTGAATCAGCCGATTACGTGGGAAGCGCCGAGCGGCAGTTCCTCGAAAGATTTCCGCTACTTTGCCGCTCAGGGCAACGCGAGCCGCATTTTCACCAAACCCGAATTCAAGACCCGGCTTGCGGACTGGCGCATCGCCGAACTCACTTACTTTTCCGGATTGTCGTATGTCGCGACGGGCGGCTTCCGCGGTCCGAACCTGGTTCCCGGCGTGGTATTGGAATGGCTGGCGTCGGTGGATTCCGTTCTCTCCAGATTCCCGTGGATCGCGTCGCGTATGCTGGTTGTTCTCGAACACAGAAAGCCGGGGGAACGGAACGAATGAAAAGAGCGCTCATTATAGGAACTCACGGGCAGGAAGGCTCCTTCTTAACCGAGTTTCTGCTCGCCAAAAGCTACTAACCCCCGGAGCCATTTCAACTTGTGTGGCGCCCCGAGGATCCAACCCGGTCGGCAGTAGAGTGACGAAGACCTCCCTTGCCGCGTTTTCGGGCTTGGCGGGTGACCCGGCGGCCAAGGGACCGACGCCTCGATTGTGATAGCACAGACCCTTCTCAGAAAACGAGTCGCCCTTCTGGCCGCGGCAATCTTTGGGTTGAATGCGTTCCTGTGCTGGCGGCTGTTTTGGGTGGAATACCTGGACGATTTCCAATCGAACGAGGGCTCGTTCATCTCCATTGGCAGGTTCCTCATCGAGCATTGGCCGCACATTATATGGCTTCCCTGGTTCAACGGTGGAACTCCACTGGAAAATGCGTATTTCCCGCTCATACCGGCTCTGGTGGCGGCAACATCAGCCTTGGCGCGGTGCTCGCCGGCACACGCGTTCCACTTTCTGGCGGCGCTGGCTTATTGCTTGGGACCGGTTTTTCTGTTCCTGTTTGCGCGAAGAGTGTCCGGACTCATCGCACCCTCGTTCGCCGCGGCGTTGATTTGGTCTTTGTTCTCGCCGGCCCTGGTGGTGCCGGCCATCCACGCGGAATTAGGAACGTTTTGGGGATTGCACCGGCTGCGAACCATCGTCTACCACGGTGAAACGCCGCACAACGTGGCGGTGAGTCTTCTTCCGCTGGCGTGGCTGCTACTGGCGCGGTACTGGGAAACTCCTCGACCGCGGCGATTCGTGGCCGCTACCTGTGCCGTTGCCGCGATCATGCTAAGCAACGCCTTCGGCCTGGCGGTGATCACCAGTTCGGTGTTCCTGCTTTGGCTCGCGATCGACGGCCGGACGTGGCGACGCCTGGCTTCGGCGTGTGCAGTGCTGCTGAGCGCCTACTTGCTGATCTGCCGCTTTCTGCCCCCGTCGTTGTTGATCCAAGCCGCGGTCAACTCCCAAACGCTGGAAGGCGATTCGCGGCATGGGTGGTGGCCGATCGCGTTAATACCGGTGTTGGCGATATTGTGGTTGATCCTGCGGCGAATCCCGAGCCCTGTCGTGAGGTTCGCCGCTCTCTTCACCGCATGTTTCGGCGGTGTGGTGGCGCTGTGGTGGACCACCGGGATCGGCCTCTTGCCCGTCGCACATCGCTATGTTCTTGAGGCCGAAGCCGGATCCGCCCTGCTCATGGCCTTCGGGCTTTATCCGCTGTGGCGGCGACTCCCAGTGTCGGTGCGTTTTGGGAAAAGGATCGCGGCATCGATCGCGATTCCAGCCTTCGGAATGGTTGTGCTGGCGGACTACCACTTCGCGCGTCATTTGATCCAGCGGAGTGATATCGCGCAATCGGCTGCCTATCGAGAAGCGTCGTGGATTCACGAACACCTGCCGGATCAGAGGGTGATGGCGGCTAGTGAGACGGCATTTTGGCTCAACCTGTTCACGGATAATCCACAAATAGCCGGAGGACACGAAGTCGCGGCAAATTGGGTGCTGCGGGTTGCCGCATACACGATCTACACCGGTCAGAACGCCGGCGATCAGGACGGCCCCATCTCCGTGCTCTGGCTGAAGGCTTTCGGATGTGGAGCTATCACCGTGCCCGGTCCCGCCAGCCAGGATTATTACCACGCCGTGCAGCGGCCGGGTAAATTCGCGGGCTTGCTACCGCTGGTCTGGAACGAGGGCGACGATTTCATCTACCAGGTGCCGCTTCGATCTTCTTCCCTGGCACATGTGGTGCCGGCCAACGCGTTGGTGGCTTCGCGGCCGGTACATGGATTGGACGTGGGACCGCTTCGCCGGTACGTGGAGGCCCTGGAAGATCCGACGCTTCCCCTGGCCCACCTTGAATGGCAGAATCCGGAACAGGGGCGGATCACGGCGAAGGTGATTGGTAACCAGGTTGTTTCGGTACAGATTACTTACGACCCGGGATGGCGCGCCAGCGTGGGTGGACGCCCCGTGGCCGTTCGCAGCGACGGACTGGGGATGATGGTGATCGATCCCGCGTGTGCCGTCGACTGTACGATCGATCTGGAGTTCGCAGGTGGAATGGAGCGGCGAATTTACCTCGCCGTGAGTATTTCCGTCGCATTGGCGCTGGCGGTTATGGCGGTTCTGCCAGTGCGTTTGCTTTCGAGGACCCGTGCGCGGGAACATATACTCTAGGACGAAGCACAGCCAATGGCAGCGGAACCCAGCCCTTCGACACGACCTGGCATTCTTGAAGGAGAATCGGCGCCACATCAATCCACTGCGGCACCGCTGCCTTTTGAGCCGCTGCCGGCGTTCCAAGCCAGTCCCCTGCACGACGATCGCGAAGCCGCGCAATGCCACGGCAAACGCATCGGCATTCTGATCGTCACTTATAACGCGGTCACCACTCTTACAAAGGTTCTGAAGCGCATTACGCCGAATGTCTGGAACAACGTCGAGGAAATTGCGGTTTTCGACGACGCCAGCCAGGACGACACCTATGAACTGGCAATGGGGATCAAGACTCTTCGCCAACTGCCTAAGCTCACGGTGCTGAAGCACGAACGCAATCTGGGATATGGGGGCAATCAGAAAGCGGGCTATCGCTACTTCCTCGAGCGCGGCTTCGACGTTGTGGTCCTGCTCCACGGCGACGGGCAGTACGCCCCGGAGATTCTCTCGCATCTATATCAACCCATCGTGACCGGAAAAGCCGACGCAGTTTTCGGATCGCGAATGATGAAGACATATGGCGGGCCGCTGAAGGGCGGCATGCCGCTCTACAAGTACCTCGGGAACCGCATCCTGTCAGTATTTGAGAACGCCGCTCTCGGGCTTAATCTGACCGAGTTCCACAGCGGCTATCGCGCCTACAGCCTGGCGGCGCTGCGCAAGATCGACTTCACCCACATGACCGATGATTTCCACTTCGATACGGAAATCATCATCAAATTGAATCACCAGGGATTTCGAATTTCCGAAGTGCCCATTCCGACGTACTACGGCAGCGAGATCTGTTACGTCAACGGGATGAAGTACGCTCGTGACGTCTTCCGCGCGGTCCGCCGCTATAAGCGCACGAGAGGGTCGGTAGCGCGTTGCCCGGAGTTCGCCGAATACTTCGTCCACTACCCGATCAAACACAGCAAGTATTCCAGCCACGACCATGTGCGCAACATGGTGGGGAGCAATCGGGAGGTTTTGGACATCGGCTGCGGCGAAGGCGATTTCGCGGCCGAACTGAAACGCAACGGCAACCGCGTCACCGGCGTGGATCTGCTACCTCAGCCGGCGAACGCTGCCGCTTTCGAGCAGTACTTTAGCGCCGATCTGGACGATGGCATCTCCGCGGTGGTCAATGGTCTGGGAGACAAACGCTTCGATCGCGTGCTGTTGCTGGACATTCTGGAGCACCTGCGCTCGCCGGATCGCATTCTGATTCAGTGCCACACGCTGCTGGATACCAATGGGCAGTTGATCGTTTCGCTTCCCAACATCGCCAACATTACCATTCGGCTGATGCTGCTGTTCGGCCGCTTCGATTACACGGAGCGCGGTATTCTGGACCGCACTCATCTGCGTTTTTTCACCCGCAAAACCGCGCGGAAGTTTCTACGGGAGAACGGATACGAGATTGTCCAGGAGCGTTCGACGGTGATGCCGGTTGAATTGGTCCTCGGCCTGTCTCCCGGCAGCCTCCCGATGAAGGTCATCAGCCGGTTGCTGGCCGGGATTACCAGGCTGATGCCGGGTCTGTTGGGGTATCAGATCGTGCTGGTGGCGCGCAACTTGTAATGCCGCGCCGATGGATCTTGACGGTTTTCGCGGCGATGGCCGCGAATAGCGTCTGGGCTCAATCCCCGCGGCAGGACGTCACGATCAACTATCCCGCGCGGGCTCCGGCGAACTGGCCTCTGTTCATCGCCAAGGAGGGCGGGTACTTCGAAAAGTACGGGCTCAACGCGAAGCTGGTGTTCGGGGTGCATCCCGCCGGCATCGCGATGATCGTCGGCGGCGACGCGGTGATGACCAACTATACGCTGGAACAGGCCATGCAGGCGGCTTCAAAGGACGCCTCGCTGGTGGCGGTCGGCAGCGGGTATAAGAAGGGCCTGTGGGCGCTCATGGCAGGTAAAGACATCAACAGCGCGCGCGACCTTAAGGGCAAGCGAGTGGGCGTCAGCCAGATTGGCGACGCTCCGTATAACTACACCGTGGCGATGCTGGCGAAATTCGGGGTCACGCAGCGCGATGTGCAGTGGGTGCCGCTGGGGACCGACGTAAATGGACGCGCTGCCGCGCTCACTAGCGGCCGCGTGGACGCGACGCTGTTGACGTCGCCCGCTTACTACAAGCTGGAGGAGGCGGGATTTCGCAGCCTCGGCAATCTGATCGATTTCGACGACATCTACGCGCCCACCGTGTATCTGTTCAAGAAGTCGGTGCTGGCGGCGAATCCCAAGCTCGCAGAGACGCTGATCAAGGTCCAGGCCGAAGCCATCAAGCGCTATTACGACGATGAAGCTTTCGCAGTGAAAGCTTACCTGCCCTATGATTCGCAGAGCGCGGCCGACCTCCAGCGGCAGTACGATCACTATAAGAAGACGAATTCGTTCGAGCGTATTCCGTATGTTCCCGCCGCGGCAGTTCAGTTCGTGGTTAATCAGCAGGCCGACCCCCAGATGGCCACGCAAATGAAGGGCTTCGATTTCCGCAAGGTCATCGATAATACGATCGTCGACCGGCTGGTGAAGGAAGGCTTCTTCGAGCAGTTATTCGGGGCGGCGGTGAAGACGGAAGAGGAAAGCAAGGCTCGGCTGGCGTTCCGTTGATCGGACCAGCGGCCTTACCTCCCAGGCCCGGTGCGCCTCGGCATTTTCCGTTCGCCGTTTACAACCGGCGGGAAGTCCTTCACTTCGTCGTAAACCTCGGTGATGAACCGGTCCTTGCTCTGCTTGGTGTCGCCCAGCGTGGTCGCGTCATAGGGTGCAGTCAGGTTCGCGGCCAGAACCTCATCCAGCGACTTACCCTGGTCGCGGAGCTTCTGCACCTTTCCCAAGATATCGACGAGCATGGCACGGTAGCCCAGCAGATCCTTCTTCCTGACCAGCGTTCCGTGGCCTGGGACGAGCGTCGTATCGGGACCCGCGAGCTTTTGAATGAGGTCGACGGCCTCGATCATGCCCTTGATCGAACCGCCGTTGGCCTGGTCGGCAAACGGGTAGCCGAAGTTGCGATAGAAATCCTCGATATAAATCACGTTGGCCTGGTTGAAGCGCACGATCGTGTCACCCGCCGTGTGGGACGGCATCATCGGAATAAAGTCCACCGTTTCGCCGTTCATATGGATCGTAACGGCAGGAGCACCTGGTGAGCCGTACCGATATACAACGGTTGGAACACCGGTGGAATCAGGTGCGCGACCGGCGTTGCCCTGGCCCGGCGGGCTTAGCATCTCATCGCGCAGATTCTCCTGCGAGAAGATCACCGCCCCCTGTTTCGCGAAGAACGCATTACCGCCGGTATGGTCGGGGTGAATATGAGAATTTACGACAATTTTAATGGGCGCACTGGTAAATGTCCGGATTGTGTCGAGGGTCTTTGCAGCCAGTTGTGGGTCCTCGGTATCGACCATCAGCACACCGTCGGAGCCGAAGAGCACTGCAACCCTACCACCGGCGGCATCGGGATGTGCGGGGTCGAGACCCGCCGAACCGTGCAGAGAATAGAGATTCGGAGCCAGCTTCTCCGTAACCATCATCTCGATCTTGTCCCAGGGCGTTTGGTAGCCCTGAGGAAACTGGTATGATCCGTTTCCCGGTGGGACGACCGTGATCGGATAACTCGCCGCCTGTGCCCAGACACTCGCGGAGGCAGCCGCCACGCTCCACAGGAATCGCACTCCCAGTTGCATAGTTTTGGTCCTTCCGAGCCTAAGCTTTTGATGTTACTTTATCCGAAACGTCGTTGCTCCAACAAGTCATTTCCAATACGCGAAGCCCATGCCGCTTCCGGTGCCGGCCTCGGAACGATAGCAGGGCACGTAGTCGATCAACTTCATCTTCAACCCGGCTTCCGCCATCGCGCCCGCCACCACGATCCAATTCTTGATCTCGGAGGTTCCGGATTCGAACATGTGCTCGGGGAAAGCGGTGAGCGCCCCGGCATCGGAACGGGCCATGGCGTCGAGCACCCTGTGATCGAAAGACTCGTCGACTACGAAATGGCTCAGGCCTCCGGAGGCGATGAAGGCGACGCGTTGATCCGGCGCCCAGGATTGGACGGCGCGCGCCAGCATGCGGCCGAGGTTGTAGCATCGCGAAACCGTGGGTTGATTGGGCGGATAAAACGTATTAATGAAGACGGGCACCTGGGGCGGAACGCGGTCGCGCATCACGCGGCGATAGATGAAGCCGAAAGCATGCGGCACGGCGTTGGAGCCGATTTCGCCGGTGGGCAGGCGAGTCATCTGCGCGAGATCGAAGCCTTCCGTCACGGCGCTATGGATCACGTGGCGGCCCAGGCCGGAATCGCAAGGGTACTGGGTGTATACCGAAGGCGTCCGGTCCAGCTCCGCGCGGGCGATGCCGGGGCCCAGCTTCGCCAGGAACTCAGGAGTTCGCGGAATGCCTTCGACGTAATCGCCCCAGAAGATGGCGAAGGCGGGGATGTGCTCGGCTGTGAAGATTTCCATCTGGTCATTGCCGACGACGACCGCGACGTCGGGAACGTTTTCTTCAAAGACGTCGCCGAGTTTGCCGATGGCCCGATGGCAGCGGAAGTAGCGCTCGGCGCGGATCTCGGGCGAGGCTTGCGCGCCGAGGTGTTCGTCGCAGCGCAGCAGCGCCATCTCGTCAAAGGTATAGGTTTTGCCCTGAAAGAAATGCTTCGGGTTGGCGCGGTCCGCAAGCACGCGGTCGGGCCAATACTCGGGAGCAATGGAAAGCATGGGGCCGTGCGAGGAGCCCAATCCCAGAACAATGCGAGCCACGCGCCCAAGTTTACCAGACACGTGATATCTTCCAAACATGCTCGGCTTGCGCAAGCTTTTCCTTCTGACCCCGGTTCTTGCGGCTGTGTGCGCGTTCGCGCAGACGCCGGGGCTCCAGAAAATCACCGTCAACTACGCCGCGAAAACGGGCACGAGCTGGCCCATGTATATCGCGAAGGAGGGCGGCTATTACCAGAAGTACGGACTGGACGTGACCATGGCGTTCGCGGTTCATCCGGCGGGCATCGCGATGGTGGTGAGTGGCGAGGCGGCGATGACCAACTATCCGCTGGAGCAGGCCATGCCGGCCAGCTCGCGCGACGGGTCCCTGGTGATCGTGGGGAGCCAATACCGGAAGAGCCTGTTCGCGCTGGTCGCTCAGAAAACATTTTCGAGCGTTCGTGAATTGAAGGGCAAACGGGTGGGCGTGAGCCAGATTGGAGACGCTCCGTACAACTACGCGGTGGGGCTGCTGGCGAAGTTCGGGATGACGCCGAAGGACGTCGAATGGGTCCCGATCGGGACGGATGTGAACGGGCGCGCCGCGGCGCTGACCGCCGGGCGCGTGGACGCGACGATGCTCACAGCGCCGGTGTACTTCAGGTACGAACAGCAAGGTTACAAGATCCTGGCCAACACCAGCGATTACGACGATATCTTCGCGCCCACGGTCTCCGTGTTCAAGAAGACGACGCTGGCGGCCAACCCCAAGCTGGCGGAGTCGCTGATCAAGGCGCAAAGCGAGGCAATCAAGCGGCTCTACGACGACAAGGCTTTCGCGGTGAAGACCTACTTGAAATACAATCCCACCGACGATCCGGCTGACGTCGAGCGGGTGTACGACCGCTACACGAAAATCAACACCTATGAGCGCGTGCCGTACGTGCTGGCCGCGGCGGTTCAGTACATCATCAGCCACCCTGTGGACGAGCAACTGGGCGCGCAGTTGAGGTCCTACGACTTCCGCAAGGTGATCGACAACGGCATGGTGGACCGGCTGGTGAAGGAAGGCTTCTTCGAGCAGTTGTTCGGTCCGGGAATCAAGGCCGAGGAAGAGAGCAAGGCCAAGCTTGCATTCCGATAATCACGTCAAGCATCTTGACGGAGACGAATTCCGCCGCGCTTGCGCCCGCTTCGCCACCGGCGTATGTGTGCTGACCACGTGCACACCGGACGGCCGGCCACACGGGCTCACGGTAAATTCGTTCACCTCCCTGTCGCTGGACCCGCCCCTGGTGATGGCGGCGATCGCGCGCTCCAGCGGGCAGCTCGCGGGCTTCGAGAGCTCGGGGTTCTTTGCGGTCAACATTCTCACCGAGGCGCAAAGGGATCTCTCGGCCCGGTTCGCGCGGCCCGAAGAAGGCCGCTTCAACGGCGCCGCGTGGAGCCTCGGCACGACCGGCTCGCCGGTGTTCGGAGAGACGCTGGGCGTGATCGAGTGCCGGACGGTCGAGTGGCTGGAGGCGGGCGATCATCGCGTGGTGGTGGGGCAAGCGGTCGCGGCGGTGGTGCGGCACGGCCGGCCGCTGCTGTATTTCGAGAGCGGCTACGCGAGCCTGGGCCTGGATGCCCCAGACCGGGGCGGCTGGTAGCTCCGCTCTACACAATCAGGCGCTGAATCTTTGCGCGGACCGAGCCTTCGCCTTGGCGGCTTCCTCCTCGCGATTCTTGGGCGGCGCGGTGGTTTCAAGCGCCCGCAAAAGGCGAGCCGAGATCGCGGCGACGTCGTCAATCGCTGTCAGGAAGGCGGCTTCGTTGGACTTCGATGGCTTGGTAAAACCGCTGATTTTCCTGACGAACTGAAGCGAAGCAGCTCGAATCTCCTCGGGCGTGACGGGGGGATCGAAATTGAAGAGGGGTCTGATATTCCTGCACATCTGACCTCAACGTATCAAAAATCGCCCGTGGAGTTGTAACCTCCCGTTCATTCGAGATTCGTATACTTGGTACTCATGAAGGCATCGATTCTGATCGCACTTTTGTTCGGGGCCGCGCTGGGCGTCCTGATGGCACAGACGCCCCTGCTCAGCGAGCCGGGGCCGACGTTCCGGGTCGCGGACAACCAGTTACCCAACCCGCTGATGCTGATCACGTACGGCGATCAGCGCTTCACCGATCCGGCCAACACCACACAGACCGATCCGCGCATGCGCCAGTGGCTGGTGAAGCAGATCGCTGCCGAGCGTCCCGCCGCCGTGATCATGAACGGGGACGTGCCGCTGGCCGGCGACGTCGCCAACGACTATACGGTCTTTCAAAACGAGACCAAAGCCTGGCGCGATTTGAAGCTGCGCGTGTTCCCGGCGCTGGGCAATCACGAGTTTCACGGCGACGTTCAAAAGGATCTGGAAAACTGGTGGAGCGCATTCCCGGAGCTGCGCAGCCGCCGCTGGTATTCGGTGCAGATGGGATCAAGAATCTACATGCTTTTCCTGGACAGCGATACTTCGCTTTTGCCGGGCAGCGATCAGGCCAACTGGATCGAGAAGCAAGTGGCCGGGCTTCCGGCGTCGGTCGATTTCGTGATCGTGTCGATGCATCATCCCCCCGTGGCGGATATTCAAACGCACATCGAAGTGGATCATAACCCGCGGCCGAATGAGATTGCTCTGCGGGATTACTTGTCGAAGGTTGCGAAGACTTCGCATGCGAGTTTCCTGATCAGCGCGGGGCACATCCATAATTACGAGCGCGCCGTGGTGGACGGGGTGACGTATCTGGTCTCCGGCGGCGGCGGAGCGCCACCGTATTTTGTGGAGCGCACTGCACAGGATCTTTACAAGAGCATCCTGTTCCCCAACTATCATTATGTAAAGCTGACTGTGGAGAAGGATCGCCTGCATGGAGCCATGTATCGCGTCGCGAACCCGGAGGCGGAGGCACTGACGGTGGAGCTGAAAGACAGTTTCGACGTCGCGATGAAGAATCGCTAGAGAAATTTCATTCCAGGCCGATACACACTAGGTATGGCCTCGAAAATAAAGGTCTGCCGAATCGCGGCACTCCTGGTACCGATCGCGAGCCTCGCTCAGACGAGTGCCACGACCACTCAGACGTTATCGGCTCAGATTAGTCCGATCGGGAAGGTGAGCATTCCCGCCACGGTCAGCCTACTCAGCGGATCCACATTTTCGGCATATACCGGCACCCTGCTGGTGAGCCAGCGAGTCCGGACTACGAGCAGCGGGTCAGCCTCCATCACGGTGACGGGGTCCGCGGAATTCACTCCGGCCGGAGGCCCCACGATCGCCAGCGGCGCGCTATCGTACACCTGCGGCAGTGCGACTCTAGGCACTGCCTGCTCCGGGGCGCAAACGATGAGTACCTCTACGCAGACTCCGGTGCTAATAGTGGGGAGTAGCGCTTGCACGGGGGGCGGAGGCGCTTGCAGTTCGACGGATCCGAACACGGTGAGTTTGAGCTTTACCCTCACCAACAGCCCAGCTTACAAGACCGGAAGTTTCTCGGCACACTTGACGCTTGTCATCAGCGCCACGTGAAACGTCTCAGCTTATGACCAAACTAAAATTCAGATCGACGCCGCATTTATGGTTCGCCCTCGCGGTATTCCTTCCGATCCGGCTGTGGGCTCAGTTTGCGGCCAGCGGGACGACCACGGTTTCCGTCACGGTCGGGCCAGAGGCGGCCATTCAAATCAACACGACAACCACGACCCTGACGGCCGCCTCGGTTTTCAGTAATTATACTGGCACCACGAACTTTAGCTACAAGGTTCGGACGTCCCAGACCAGCGGGGCGGCGCATATTCAACTGGAAGTGACCACAGACTTTTCTCCGACCGGGGGCCCATCGGTGGGAACGCCGCCGACGGCGGGCGACGCGCTCTCGTATACCTGTAGCGTTTCATCGCCCGCCACGTCCTGTAGCGGATCGCAGACGTCGAGCACCGCATCGACCACCTCGGTGGCGACATTCGGGGCGGGCGCCAGTTCGGCTGTGGCGGGTAATTCGGGCTCGGTGGGCTGGACGCTTACCAACGATCCCACCTACCAAACGGGAGCCTATTCAGCGACGGTGACGTTCACCATCAGCGCGACTTGAGACTTATGAACCTGCTGATCACGCCGGTCTTGGCAGTTCTGGTGGGCTCGGGTTGGCCCGGGCCGGCCGGAAGGAGCGCGCAGGCATTGAAGATCGGCTTTCCCACCGGATTTGCACCCGCCACGATCAGCGGCCTGACGGCGACACCCGCAACAGTCACGTTCGCGGCGACCGATCCGGATTTGAGCCCGTTTGGCGGCACGGCGGCAACCGTTACATGGAGCGCGTTGTTGGGACTGCCCACAAATACCTGGATGCTTTCCGTTCAGGCCGGGGCGTCGACGTTTTCCGGAGACCCAACCGTGCCGGTCTCCGCCGTCACCGTAACTTGCAGCTCGGCCTCGGCAAGCGGCCTCGGGGGCACTGCTACGTGTATGGGGCCCTTCACTCTTTCCACTTCATCGCACGTGGTCGCCACGGGCGCGGAGGGGCTGCTGACCGGCAACTATACGGTCCACATTGCATTTTCATTCAGCGACTCCTGGAAATATATAGCCACGTCCGCATGCACACTGACACTGACTTATACCGCCGTTACTCCATAAGACTGATCGCAGTTCTGGCCGGTCTGGGCGTCGCCACGCCGGCCCGAGCCCAAGTGGGTCTGGGCCTCGCGCCGATGCGCGTGGAATTGAGGATCGCCTCCGGGACGCAGCGCTCGGGGTCGGTCAGCGTAAGCAACGATTCTTCCGGTCCCATGCGGGTGCGCGCTCAATTACTGGACTTCTTTATCGATTCCGAAGGGACTCCACAGTTCGCCCCGGCCTGGCCCGCCGAGGCAGGTGATTCGTGCCGCGGGTGGCTGACGCTGAACCCCATGGAGACGGAGTTGAAGCCGGGAGGGCAAGCACAGGTCCGCTATACCCTGCGCATGCCGGCAGGCACACAGCCCGGCAGCTACAACTGCGCCGCGGGTTTTACGACGTTGCCGGCAGCGGACGCGGCGCCAGGGACCGGACTGCGGATGGCAGTGCGGGTGGTGGCTGCTTTCTACGCCATTGCGGGGTCCCCGGCCGTCGATGGCGCCGTAAAAGAGATACGTCTGGAAGAGATGCACGAGGGCGATCATCCAGGCTGGCTCGGCGTGGTGGTAATCGAGAATCGCGGGAGCATGTACTTCCGAGCCGCGGGCGAGTTGAGCGTGCTGCGTCCGGACGGACAAGTGATCGAGTCCATGCCCTTCCAGGGCATCCCGATTCTCCCCAGGCGGGAGCAGCGGTTTCTCTTCCGGTTTCAAACCCAGTTGGCTCCCGGACCGTACCTTTTGCGTTCGCGCGTGGACATAGGAGCGAATGAGATCCAGGAAACGGTCATGCCCGTGGTGGTTGAACCGCGGAAGCCTTGACCAAGTTCCGCGCCGGTTGACGATGCGGGTGCTCGCCGCCGGCGGCATACTGGCGTCCTGGCTTACGGCTCAACCGCTTCCTCCTCAGCAGTCCAGCGGGCAATTGGACGTGTCGCAGCAGGGTTACGCTCTCGCCCAGCAGAACCAAGTCTCCTACATCGCCGGCCCGGCGTTCCAGTTCAGCGAGTTTCTCCCAAACCTGGGCCTGCTGAGCGGACGATTGGAGGTTCTGGGCCGGGATGGAGGCGTAGTCGCCGGCGACAACTATCTGCAACTCCGCGGGCCCTCCGCTTTCAACCTGCGCTGGAACCTTCAAGGGGGTGATTTCCGGGTCTCTTCCGGCATGGTGGACAACATTTTCCAGAACGTCTACTACCCGGAGATTACGGCGCGCGGCGTCAAAGTGGAGGCCGACCGTCCGGGTTGGCGCTACGCACTGTTTGCGGGGGTCGAGACCTTGCTCGAAGGGCCTCGGGTACCGTTCCGGAGCCAGGTTCCCCAGTCGGTTGTGGGGGCAACGGTGCAGCGCAAATTGAGCGACCGCTGGCAGATCGGATTCCGTGCTCTGCGGGTGTGGAGCAGCGCCGGGCAAATCGAGCGGTATCCCAATTTTTTCCCTGCCAACAGGCGCATCGAACAGTCGACCTCATTTACCACACAGTCGGTTTTTTCCTTGACCAAATCGTTGAAGGTCTATGGTGAAGGCGGCATCGCGGCCACACGCCGCCTGACTCCGGAGGGGAGGAGCGGCAAGCTGTCCGGCTTCGCCGGATTGGCGTTCGAGAATTCAAGCTGGACGGTGAAACTCAACTACGCTTATCAAACTACGTCCTACCTTCCTTTGCTGGGCTATTTTGCAGGGGACCGGCGGGGTCCTTTCGGCGAGCTTCGATTCCGGCCCTGGCGATCGGTGGATGTGTTCGCCTCATCCAGCAGCTATAACAACAATCTGGAAGGAGACCCTCGCGTACCGGTATTTCAAAGCCGTGCCACCTCGGCCGGAGGGGTGCTGCGTCTTCCCTGGAAGCTCAGCCTAAACGGTGAAATGACGGACCTCCGGTTTTCCTCCAGCGCGTCGGAAACCACCGAGCCGGCGCTTTCCACCAGCCGCCAGTTGGCCGCGAGTCTGGCGCGTCCGGTGAAGCGTCAAACCCTCCGCGTTGGGTATCGGGATCTAACGTTGGGTTCGTCCCTGCCGTCCAACCGCCAACGCTCGATTGAAGTTGAGGATACGCTCCAGTTAAAACGGATATCTCTGGGAGGCGCGGTTCGTCTCCAGCAAACTGTCTCGGTGCAGAGCACGAGAACTGTCTACGCTCGCGGGTTCGTGCAAGTCCACTTGGGCCGGCTCACGGGATACGCAGAGGTTGAAAACGGCAATGACTTGTTGAATCGAACGCTGTTCGCCACTAGCAACTTTCGCACCATGGTGGCAGGCGTGACTGCGCCACTGTGGC
>Ga0070733_10000571_pt1 | contig 29623 bp, 28 predicted proteins | sample Coa_R1_9_FD_66450 | JGI IMG/M metagenome (GOLD analysis project Ga0070733, IMG submission 66450) | Surface soil microbial communities from Centralia Pennsylvania, which are recovering from an underground coalmine fire - Coalmine... | ecosystem: Environmental > Terrestrial > Soil > Unclassified ...
GCTTTCCATCGCGCGCGGGCTTGCCGCCGATGCGCTCGACGTTCAGGTGGTGTCGCTGTCGCGCAACTTCGGCAAGGAAGCCGCCCTGATGGCGGGACTGGACCATGCCAAGCGCGGCGCCGTGCTGTTCATGGACGGCGATGGCCAGCACCCGCCTGACCTGGTGGAAAAGCTCGTCGGTCACTGGATTGATGACGGTTACGACGTGGTCTATACCGCGAAGGCGCATCGCGACAACGAACCGGCGCTGCGGCGGCTTGCGGTGCGCGGCTTCTACGCGCTGATCAATTGGGGCGCACGGCAGAAAATCCCTGCCGACGCCGGCGACTTTCGCCTGCTGTCGCCGCGCGCCGCGGCGGCGTTGCGGCAGCTCCCCGAGCGCAATCGCTTCTTCAAGGGACTTGCGAGCTGGATCGGCTTCCGCCAGATCCGCGTCGACTACGAACCCGCCGCCCGCGCCCACGGCATGACCACGTTCAGCGCCGGCCGGCTGGTCGGGCTTTCGATCGAAGGCCTGACCTCGTTTTCGGTCGCGCCGCTGCGTTTTGCGAGCCTGCTCGGAGTCCTGCTTGCTTCCGGCGCCTTTCTGTTCGGACTTTCGATCCTCTGGGAAACCCTGGTGGATGGAAAATCGGTTCCGGGCTATCCCTCGCTGGTGGTCGGCCTGATGACCATCGGCGGCGTGCAGCTCATCATGATCGGCATCGTCGGCGAATATATCGGCAAGATCCTTTCGGAGCTGAAAGCCCGCCCGATCTACTTCGTCGCCGAACATTCCGAGAAGCACGCCGATACGCGCAAGGATAACAGCGCCGGCGAGAGGACCGCGGCCGAATGAACGGCGCCGCGGTGGCGAACGTCAAATCCGCTCCACCGGCGCGCCGCATCTGGTTGTGCGCCGACGACTACGGCATCAGTCCAGGCGTCAACCGCGCGATCCGCGATCTGGTGGAACGCGGCCGCCTCAATGCGACCTCGGCCATGGTTGTCGGCCCGGCCATCGGCCGCGACGAAGTGGGCGCGCTCAAGGCCGCGGCCGGCAATAACCCGCGCTGCGCCATCGGCCTCCATGTCACCCTCACCGCGCCGTTTCGGCCTTTGACCATGCACTTTCGCCCCCTCGACGGCGGCATGTTCTTGCCGCTTGCGAGACTGCTGCGCGCAGGCCTGACGGGAAGGCTGGACCCTGAACTCATCCACACCGAATTGATGGTGCAGTTTTCAAGCTTCAACGAATTGTTCGGCCGCGCACCGGACTTTGTCGATGGCCACCAGCATGCCCACCTGTTTCCCGGCGTGCGCGATGCCTTCCTGGCGGCGGTGAAGCAAGCTGCCCCCAACGCCTGGGTTCGTCAATGCGGCCGCAGGCGGCCTTTGGTCGAGCGGCTTGGCTCGCCCAAGGCATTGGTGCTCGACGTCTTGAGCGCGCAGTTCCGCCACCGCGCCTGCCGCGCCAATATTGCTTTCAACCCGGACTTCGCCGGAGCCTACGACTTTTCCGGACGACCCGATTTCGGCGCGCTGATGCAACATTTCCTCGATGGGTTGCCCGACGCCGGTGTCGTGATGTGTCATCCAGGCCTGGTGGATGATATTCTCATCAGCCTCGATCCGCTGACGGACCAGCGCGAACGCGAATACGCCTTTCTCGGCGGCGAGGATTTTCCGCCTTTGCTGGCGGCGAATAAGGTGACCCTGGGCTAGCGATCCCGGGTAAACGGGCCTCTCTGATTTTTCAGCTTGCAACCAATCGTTGTGCGCTCCGTCGGGGATGCCCGCTTCCTTCGACCGGACACCTTGCCGCATACCTAAATTTAATGCGCGGCCACACTACTGGCGACACAAACGGCAACTACATCTGCGCCGCGCGCCCGCCAAGCGAGGGAGAAGCTCGATGACACCGCAAGAACGCCAGATGGTTGACGACCTTTTCGAACGCCTCTCAAAAACGGAAGGCGCGCCGCGCGACCCGGACGCCATTGCCGCAATCGCGCAGGGCCTGCGCGTGGCGCCAAACGCAATTTATGCCTTGGTGCAAACGGTCCTGGTCCAGGACGAGGCGCTCAAGCGCGCCGACAGCCGGATCCAGGAACTGGAGGCGGCGAGCGCGCCGCAGCAAGATCAGGGCGGCGGCTTTCTCGATTCAATGCGCGACACGATATTCGGACAAAATCAGCCGCGCGGTTCCGTGCCGAATGTGCGGCCGCCGGAAGTCGGAAACCGTCCGGTCTGGAACAGCGGCCAAGTCTTGCAGCAGACGCAATATCCGGGACAGCAATATCCAGGGCAGCAATATCCGGGGCAGCAATATCCGGGACAGTACGACCAGGGCGGTTATGGGCAATCATATGGCGGACCTCCGCCTGCGATGGGCGGAGGCGGTTCGTTTTTGGGAACCGCGGCAGCCGCGGCGGCCGGGGTCGTCGGCGGCTCACTGCTGCTCAACAGCATCCGCTCGATGATGGGTGGTGGCCATCACGGCTTCGGCGATGCAAGCGCGATGACCGAAAGGGCTGCGGGCGGGAGTCTTTGGACCGATCAGTCCAACAGCAGTCTCGCGCGCGACGCCGGGATCAACGACATCGGCTCGTCCGGAGGCCGGACCGACGACAATTCGCGCACAGGATTCTTTGATTCCGCCTCCAACGACGAACACGACGACATGGATATGGATTCGGACGACTTCGGTGGAGACGGCGACAGCGACCTCGCCTGAAAAGATGGCTCTGTAAAGAAAAGCGGCCGCCCCGAACAGGCGGCCGTTTTTATTTCTGGTCTCGGCTATCGTTTCAGATCACGACCACCTTGGCGCCGACATTGACGCGACCATAAAGGTCGATGACGTCCTCGTTGCGCATCCGGATGCAGCCCGATGACACGTTGGTGCCGATCGTCCAGGGCTCGTTGGACCCGTGAATGCGATAGAGCGACGACCCCAGATACATCGCACGCGCGCCGAGCGGATTTTGCGGACCGCCCTCCATGTGCCGCGGCAGGTCCGGCCGCCGCACCAGCATCTCCGGCGGCGGCGTCCAGTCCGGCCATTCCTTCTTGGCGGAAATCTGCTTGATGCCAGACCAGGTGAAACCGGGACGGCCAACACCGATGCCGTAGCGTAACGCCTTGCCATTACCCTGCACCAGATAGAGAAACTTGTTGGGCGTATCGACCACGATGGTGCCGGGGCCTTCTTTGCCTGGATAGTCGACGATCTGCTTCTCGTATTTCGGATCGAACGCAGGACGCGCCGGCTCGCCCATATCCTGCTGGCGCATGAATTGCTGCGGATCCATTTGCGGCACCAGCGAACGCTGCGACTGGTAGTAAGGCTGCTGCTGATAGGCGCCTTGCTGCCGATAGCGATCGCCTTGATTTTGTCCATCGCCGAACAGGAACTCGATGAGGCCGCCTCCCATATTGGAGCGCTCCGCCGATGCCGTTCGCACCGGCGCGGCGACGGGCGTTACAGCGGATTGATCGGCGTAGAGCACTATAGGCTCCGTGACAAACCCGGCTTCATTCGCCGCCGTCTGCTGGAGTCCGGAGCTGAGGAGAGAGGCGCCGGCAAGCAGCGCAAGATGGATTCGGTTCGACATCAACGTACTCACACTATTGGCAGCGCCGAAAGCGGCGTTCTTTGCACGCCACCAGCTAAGATCAGAACTGCGTCGGTTTGGTAAACAGAATCGACTTTTCGATTCACCACGTCGTCAAATGCGCGCGGTTTTCTCAGCTAGCGTTTATTTTCAGTGAATACAGCAATCGCATGGTTAACCGTTGGTGTGCGTCACTCGATACACGTTTGACAGCGGGTTGGGGACGTGAACCTCGTGTTAAAACGAGTCTGCTTTAAAACGCTGCGGAGTGAAGTTCAGGGACAAATCGCATGCCGGTTCATCGCAGACGTTTCCGTATCGAAGAAGCCATCGCTGGCAACATTGCAATGCCGTCGGACGTTGACGGCCAGATCGGCCCCATGCATCGGGAGATCATGGCCGAACTGCGCGCCATCCGCGCCCAGATGGCCGCCGTTCGCTCCGGCGCGGCTGTCAACGCGACCGGCGATTCAGTCGTGCACGAAATCACCGAAGCGCAGGCGCTACTTGATACCTACCGCGCCCAGATCGAGCAATGCGCGAAGCTCAAGGTCGAGCTTGACCTGATTTATGACGCCATCAGCCGCACCAAGCGTGAAATCGCGGTGCTGCACGGCAAGAGCTTCAACGGCGAGGAAATGGCCAAGGTCAACGGCGAACTCGGCGCCGTGGTCGGCGGCACCGAAGAAGCCACCCAGCAAATTCTGGAAGCCGCTGAATCGATCGACAACGCGGCGACCGCTCTGAGCAGCGTGACGTCGGTCGATCAGCAGAAGCTCTTGAGTGAGGAAATCCAGGAGCGCGTCGTTTCGATCTTCGAGGCCTGCAATTTCCAAGACCTGACCGGCCAGCGTATCAAGAAAGTGATGACGACGATGAAGTTCATCGAAAACCACATCACCATCATGATGGATATCTGGGGTGGGGTCGACGCCATCAAGGCGCATGCACCTGCGATCGCCGACCACCGCGAGGGCGACGCAAGATTTCTGAACGGTCCAAAGACCGAAGGCGACGTCGGCCACGCATCGCAGGACGATATCGACGCGCTGTTCGACTAGCGGCGGGATTCTCAAGTTGGAAACAACAAAACGCCGGCGCGACGCCGGCGTTTTGCGTTGACGGGGATGGTGCGAAGCGTCGCCCGGAATCACGCTTGAAGAATTGAGTTGGTCAGCTCACGCGCGCGGTGCGCAGCGGACGTAAACCATATTGCCGTAGCGGGTCGCCGCATCCTTGTCGATGAAGCGGGTAATCAGGATCCGTCCGTCGAAGGAAACGATCTCGCGGTCCTGTTCGCCGCCGGCGGGCCCCGGAGGACCAATATAATTCTTGCCGCTCGGGCTGCCCTTGAGGCGCAACTCCTGCGGCGTCGCCTGATCGGCCAGATGCATAATCACGCCGCCACCGGCACCGGCACCGATCACATAGGGTTGCTTGCACTGCGCCTTCGCCGCGGCTTCGGTGCGCGCGCGGTCGTTGGGATTCTGGAACGAAGCAAGACCCCATTTGCCGACGATTTCGTCGGAGCGGATCGTCGCCGGCATTTCGGCGACAGGCGGCTGCTCCGGCGCTGCCGACGGGGATGACGAAAACGAGGGCAGACTCATGCTGCCACACGCACCCAGAAGGATAGCCAGGGCCGAGGCGATCCCCAGATTGGCAGACGCGCGCGCGCTACGTGAACCGACCATGTTCTCCCCCAAGCGAATCCTCGGGCCGCACCCGTCGTGCAGCCAAGCGCAAAAACCCTGCCGGAGCAATGACGTCCACCAAATTACGCCGCCGCTCCGATTTGGTTTCGTCAAGCATCCTATATCCGCCTCACCAAGGCCTTAACCCGCACTTTGCTTGACAGGATCGAGCTCACGCCATATCCCGGACGCGCAATTGGCACTCGGAGAGTGCGATTGCCAAATATATCAGCAATTCTGCCCTCGGCGGTGTCGAATACGCCCGTATTCCCAGCCACTTTCGATGGCAAATCCGACCAGCAAACCAGGCCTCCAGAGGAACCGTCATGGCTAAAACCAAATTTCGTCCGCTGCATGACCGCGTCGTGGTCAAGCGTATCGACGCCGAGGAAAAGACCAAGGGCGGCATCATCATCCCCGACACTGCCAAGGAAAAGCCCTCGCAGGGCGAAATCACGGCGGTGGGTCCGGGCGGCCGTGACGAATCCGGCAAGCTGATCCCGATCGATCTCAAGGTCGGCGACCGCGTGCTGTTCGGAAAATGGTCGGGAACAGAAGTCAAGCTCGACGGCGAGGATCTCCTGATCATGAAGGAGAGCGACATCATGGGCGTGATCGCCTGACGCCACGCCACCAACCCCAACCCTGAGGCGGCAGCAAAGCTGCGGGTCTCAAAGGGTGGGGCAAGGTCGGTACCCACCCCACCTCATCCTTCGAAACGCGGGCGCCAGGTGCCCGCTCGTCACGATGGGGCATTCATCCAGACACCAATGGAGTGATTTCAAATGGCTGCCAAGGACGTCAAATTCTCAGGAGACGCGCGCGAGCGCATGCTGCGCGGCGTCGATGTTCTCGCCAACGCCGTCAAGGTGACGCTCGGTCCGAAGGGCCGCAACGTCGTTATTGAAAAGAGCTTCGGTGCGCCCCGCATCACCAAGGACGGCGTAACCGTTGCCAAGGAAATCGAGCTTGACGACAAGTTCGAGAATATGGGCGCGCAGATGCTGCGCGAAGTTGCCTCCAAGACCAATGACACGGCCGGCGATGGCACCACCACCGCCACAGTGCTCGCCCAGGCGATCGTGCGCGAGGGCGCCAAGGCGGTCGCCGCCGGCATGAACCCGATGGACTTGAGACGCGGCATCGAAATTGCGGTCACGGCGGTAGTCAAGGATCTCGAGAAACGCGCCAAGCCGGTCGCGTCGTCCTCCGAAGTCGCCCAGGTCGGCACCATCTCCTCCAATGGCGATACCGCGATCGGCAAGATGATCGCGCAGGCAATGCAGAAGGTCGGCAACGAGGGCGTCATCACGGTCGAGGAAAACAAGTCGCTTGAGACCGAGGTCGACATCGTCGAGGGCATGAAGTTCGACCGCGGCTATCTGTCGCCATATTTCGTCACCAACGGCGAAAAGATGACCGCCGAGCTGGAGGACGTCTTCGTGCTGCTGCACGAGAAGAAGCTCTCGGGCCTGCAGGCAATGCTGCCGGTGCTGGAAGCCGTGGTGCAATCGGGCAAGCCGCTCTTGATCATCGCCGAAGACGTCGAGGGCGAGGCCCTGGCGACGCTCGTCGTCAACCGCCTGCGCGGCGGGCTCAAGGTGGCAGCCGTCAAGGCCCCCGGCTTCGGCGACCGCCGCAAGGCGATGCTGGAGGACATCGCGATCCTGACCGGCGGCCAGCTGATCTCGGACGAACTCGGCATGAAGCTCGAGAGCGTCACCGTCAACATGCTCGGCCGCGCGCGCAAGGTCGTGATCGACAAGGAGAACACCACGGTCGTCCACGGCGCCGGCAAGAAGAAGGATATCGAGGCCCGCGTCAACCAGATCAAGGCGCAGATCGAGGAGACCACCTCCGACTATGACCGCGAGAAGCTTCAGGAGCGCCTGGCCAAGCTCGCGGGCGGGGTCGCGGTGATCCGCGTCGGCGGCGCGACCGAGGTCGAGGTCAAGGAGAAAAAGGATCGCGTTGAGGACGCCCTCAACGCCACTCGCGCGGCCGTGCAGGAGGGCATCGTACCGGGCGGCGGCGTGGCGCTACTGCGGGCCAAGAAGGCCGTCGGCCGGATCCACAACGAAAACTCAGACGTGCAGGCCGGCATCAATATTGTGCTCAAGGCGCTGGAATCGCCGGTCCGCCAGATCGCGGAGAATGCCGGCGTCGAGGGTTCGATCGTCGTCGGCAAGATCCTGGAGGACAAGTCCGAGACGTTCGGCTTCGACGCGCAGACCGAGGAGTATGTCGACATGGTCGAAAAGGGCATTGTCGACCCGGCCAAGGTGGTGCGCACTGCGCTGCAGGATGCTGCCTCCGTCGCCGCCCTTCTCGTGACGACCGAAGCGATGGTCGCGGAATTGCCGAAGGAGCCGGCTGCGGCGGCGCCCGGCGGCGGGCATGGCCATGGCGGCATGGGGTTCTAAAAGCACCCAATCACCAACGATGACACGCGACGAAGGCCGCCTCCGGGCGGCCTTCTTTTTTGGCGATTTGTCCTAAGCTTTGCTAGGAAGAACGCTTTTGCTAGGAAGAACCCTCGGCTTGCGATCCGATCGCGACCCGCAAGGCTTCACGTGAGGCCCTGTCCTTTGCCTCCCAAGGAACTGCACATGCGCGCGCTTCTATTTCTGCTCGCCGGACTGATCACGGCCGCGACCGGTCTGGCCTACGGCCAAATGAAGCTCTCGCCCAAAGCCGCTCCGGGAGCGAACGAAACCCGCTATTTCACTGCCATCGATGGATTGATGGACGGCAACGCCGACGTGATCCTCAAGGAAACCCGGCAGGGCAAGGCCGTCACCGCGGCCGTGCTTGACGTGTGCTATCCGATCGCCAAAGGATCCGCCCGCAAGGATCGCTTCGTCGCCAACCTCACCGTCAACGGCCAGACCTTGAGCGGCACCACGCAGAGCATCGGCGGCAAATTGCCGGTCACGGTGAAGCTGGTGCGAAAGCCTGCCGGCGACAATTTTGAATTCAAGGGCCAGATCAGCATCGGCCAGGCGGTGACCGAGGTCAACTCGACCGATAATTCGGACCTCAGCGAGAGAGAATTCCGGGAAAGTCAGACAGTTGACGACGGCATCACCCCGCAGCCCAGGGATTTCACCGAAGTATCTCCAGAAGCGATCAGCGTGCGCGTCAAGCTGGACGCGGCCTCCGATTTCCTCAAAGCCCTGAAGGGACAGGACGTCGAGATTTCCTTGAGCAGCCTCGCGGTCTCGTGTGACGCGCTGCGCGCCGGCGAGCAGACGATCAATCTGTCCGCCGATCCCGATCGCGCCGCCGCTCTGATCGCCAAATTCAGGATTGCGCCCGGCGTGGTCGCCGCCGGCTGGACCACCGGGGTGGTCGAGATGGACCGCACCATCCGTTTTCCGGCCGCCGATTGGCGCAACGGCGATCGGCTCAACAGAGAAAAACTCTCTTCCGCAATCTCCAACGTTCTGGCGGGAACGCTTGCCGCAAAGCCTGCATCCTCCGAATGGAGCACCAGCACGGGCAAACTGAATTTGACGTTCAAGCGGCCGAGCCAGACGTTCCCCGCGCTCGAGCTCACCGACACCATCGAGGTGACGGCGCTCGCAGCGCCTGAGAAGCCGGGCGCGTCCGATCGGCTGATGCTGTGGATCAGCACGCCGGTCGTCTCAACGGCGGACGAGACGGCGGGGCCAAAACTCAATCTGGCCAACGATTCCAGCGGCGAGGAAGAAGGCGAGCCAAAGGACGACAACGGCTCCGTCGACGCGCTGGCGAAAGAATTCAAGGGACAACGCTGGGACGCCGACAAGTCGGTCTGGAAGTAGCTTGCCTCGGCCACTTCCAGCCTTTGCGGCATGCGCGCCTTTGCTCGTTAATTGGTGTTGATCCGGAATCGCAGCGGCTTTGCTCCGATAAAGGACACCAGATCGCCCCGCCGCTTCCAGGTTCCAGCTTCGCTCAGCGCGGCGATGAGTTCGTCGTCAGCTTGTGCCCGCGCCGGCGGGCAGTCGCGGTCCTGAAGCTGGCCGGGTACAAAAATCACGGTATTGCCAGCCACCGAAAACTGGCCCTTGCCGCTCTTGCACCACAAATCGAGCTTCGCCTCACCGTTGTCGCCGATCTCGAGCGTCGGAATCCGCTTCGACCCCGCCTGGCGTGCGGCGTCCAGCGTCAGCTCGAAGCCGAACGGAAATCCATCCTCGGCGCGCGCCGGACTTGCCGTGATGACTGCCGCCGCCAGCATTGCAAGGGCAGCGCGCCTTGGGAAACCTGTCGTTGAAGGCATGCAGTTCCTCGAAATAACCGGACCTCTTGGGCCGCGTCCTTGTAATAAGCAAGCGTGACATTGACCAGTTCGACGGTGACAAGAATCATCCGCTTCGCAAAAAAATCCCCGCGTCGATAAGACGCGGGGATTTTTTGCTCGCTATCATCCGAACCGACGACTTACTTCAACACCATCGCCGTGAATGGATAGACGTAGGCCTGCAGCATGACAAAGAGGCCTACCAGACATGCTAACGCGATCGAATGTTTGAACACGAAGCGCAGGATCGAACCTTCATGTCCGTACCAGTTGGTCGCGGTGGAGGCGACGACGATCGACTGCGCGTCGATCATCTTGCCCATGACGCCGCCGGATGAGTTCGCCGCGGCCATCAGAACCGACGACATCCCCAGTTGCTCCGAGGTGATCTTCTGCAGATTGCCGAACAGAATGTTCGAGGCGGTATCCGATCCCGTCAGCGCCACGCCCAGCCAGCCGAGCAGCGTGCCGAAGAAGGGATAAAGGATGCCGGTGGCGGCGAAGGCAAGGCCGAGCGTTGCGTCAACGCCGGAAAGGCGCGTCAGCGTACCGATGGCCAGCATCGCCGATATCGTGATCAGCGAAATCGCGCAAAGTCTGATGGTGCGGCCATACGCCGCGACCATCTTGGCTGGCGAAAATCCTGCCAGGAAGCCGGAGATGATCGCCGCGATCAACATGCCCGTCCCGGTGAACGACAAATACGTGAAGCTGAAAACTGCGCTTTCCGGCGTCGGTTTCGCCGCCACCGGCGGCACTTTGTTGATCATTTGATGCAGTTCTGGAACCGGGTAGTTGTAAGTGAAGATTGAATTTGCCCAGGTCTTGAACGCGCCGTTACCCCAGATCAGCATGACGATGCAGACGATGATCCATGGCAGCAGAGAATTCCAGCGCTGCCCCCGGCTCAGGGGGGTTTTGTCCATGGGCTTTGCGGGCGTCATCGTTGCCATCGACTCGTCGTTGCCGCGAAGCGCCGGTGAGAGCCAAAGCTGCTTCGGCTGCCAAACCCTCAAGAACAGGATAAGACAGCCCATCGAGATCAGTGACGCGCCGATATCGACGATCCAGGGATTGATATAGTTGGAAATTACGAATTGCGGGACTGCGAACGAGACTCCGGTGACCAGGATGGCCGGCCAGACGTCCTTCATGCCCTTCCAGCCCGCGAAAGCCCACACCACCCAGAACGGCACGATCAGCGAGAAAACCGGCAACTGCCGTCCCACCATCGCTCCGAGAATATAGGGATCAAGACCGGTCACGGAGGCGAGCCCCTGAATTGGCGTACCGAGCGCTCCGTAGGCAACCGGCGCGGTGTTGGCGATCAGCGACAGGCCGGATGCGGCGAGCGGCGAGAAACCAAGCCCGATCAGGACCGCGCCGGTGACGGCGACCGGCGTGCCAAATCCCGAAGCGCCCTCAAAGAACGCGCCGAACGAAAATGCGATCAGCAAAAGTTGCAGGCGGCGGTCTTCGGTAACGCCGCCGACCGCGCGCTTCAATAGTTCGAATTGGCCGGTTGCTACCGTAAGCTGGTAGAGAAAGATGACGTTCAGCACGATCCAGCCAATCGGGAAGAATCCGGCGACGATACCGAGCAAGGACGCGCGGATCGACATCCCCGCGGGCATCGTGAAGATGAAGATCGCGATCAGATTGGTCAGGATCACCGCAATGATCGCGGCGATATGCGCCTTGACCTTGCCGCTTGCGATCAGAACCAGCAGCGTGACGACGGGAATCGCCGCAGCGATCGTCGAAAGCACGGTATTGCCAAGTGGATTATAGACTTGATTCCAAATCATCGCGGTTCCTCCCCACGCGCTTTATGGGCGCACCGATCCGCGTGAACGATCCATGCGCCTGACGTCATTGGCGGGGCCTTTAGCAAAGCGCGGCGTCGAAGGTGAATTTGGCCGTGCCAAACCCGCTCACAAGCGCGCGAAATGTGAAGGCCCCCTGCCCCTCGCCATTGCCGGCATGCTAGAGTTGACTCCGAGGCCGGGACAAGCGAACGCACACCGCAGAGATTACGACTTTAGTCTAGGCACTCCCATTTCCTTCATTTTTTCAGCCTTGTAGCCATCCTCCCGGAGACCGCCATCTGTGAACAACATCCGCTTGACGCCTGCAACCGTATGGCGGATCGCTGCTCCCTATTTCCGTTCCGAGGACAAATTCGCAGGTCGCCTGCTGCTTGCATCGGTGATCGCTATCGAATTGATGGTGGTCGCGCTCAATGTGCTGTTCAACCAGTGGAACAACCGCTTTTACAACGCGCTGCAAGAAAAGGACTGGGACGGCTTCGTCCGCGAGATCGGCATCTTTTGCATCCTGGCCGCCTGTTTCATCGCGCTTTCAGTGTATCAGCTCTATCTCAACCAGTGGCTTCAGATTCGCTGGCGGCGCTGGATGACGAGGCATTATCTGGGCGAATGGCTATACGAGGCCAATCACTACCGCATGCAGCTTCAGGGCGACGCCGCGGACAATCCGGACCAGCGCATGACCGACGACGTCAAGCTGTTTGTCGACCAGACGCTCGGCATCTGCGTCGGCTTTTTGAGCGCGGTGGTGACACTGGTGTCGTTCGTGGTCATCTTGTGGGGCCTGTCGGCCGAAGCGCCGTTGACGCTTTTCGGCAAGGAGTTTCCGATCCCGGGCTATTTGGTGTGGGGAGCTCTGATTTACGCCGTGTTCGGAACCGCGCTGACGCACTGGATCGGTTCGCCGCTTGTCCTGCTTGACTTTCAACTGCAGCGTTTGGAGGCCGACTTTCGTTTCAATCTGGTGCGGGTTCGGGAGAACTCCGAACAGATCGCGCTACTGCAAGGCGAGGGCGCCGAACGGGAGCGGCTCTTGGAGCGCTTCCGCCGCGTCGTCCAGAACTGGTACGAGATCATGAGCCGGACCAAGCGACTGACGGCGTTTACGTCGAGCTATGCGCAAGCCGCAGTAGTTTTCCCCTATGTCCTGGTAGCGCCGGCCTATTTCGCCGACAAGATCCAGCTCGGCGGCATGATGCAGACCGCGTCCGCGTTCGACAGCGTCCAGAAGTCACTTTCATTCTTTGTTTCGATCTATCGCACGCTGGCGGAATGGCAGGCGGTGATCGCGCGTCTGGAAGGTTTTGAGGAAGCGATCGCCATTGCCACGAAGCAGTCGACAACGGCCAAATCGATCGACGTCGTGCCTTTCGCCGGCGACAAGATTGAACTCAGGCAACTCCTGGTCAGATTGCCGAATGGAACTCCACTGGTGGCCGCAGATGGCCTTTGCATTCACAGCCACCAGCGCACGCTCGTCACCGGGCCGTCCGGCTCCGGCAAGTCGACCCTGTTCCGCGCCATCGCCGGCGTCTGGCCGTTCGGAAGCGGCGAGATCGCGATCCCCGCCAAGGCGACGCTGATGATGCTGCCGCAGCGGCCTTATTTCCCGGTCGGTTCGCTGAAGGCGGCGATCGTCTACCCCGCCGAACCCGGCGCATACGACTCGGAACATGTCGGCCGCGCGCTCGCCTCGGTAGGTCTGCCAGGGCTCGTTCCACGGCTGGAGGAGGAAGCGCATTGGAACCGGATGCTCTCGCTCGGCGAACAGCAACGGCTGGGTCTGGCGCGCGCGCTTTTGCACGCGCCGAAATATTTGTTCCTCGATGAGGCGACCGCCTCGCTCGACGAACCCTCCGAAGCGGCGCTCTATCGTCTCCTGGCCGAGCAGTTGCCGGCAACGACCGTGGTTTCGATCGGCCATCGCAGCACGCTTGGGGCCTTCCACGAACGCAATGTCGCACTGATTCACGACGGCGACCGATTTACGCTGCAGGAAAAGGCCGGCAAGCCCTCATAGCCGGCGCGAGGGCCACGGCCGGCGCAAGAGGCCGCAGCGGCAATCGCTGCGACCTCTTCAAAGCGATCCGTCAGCACCCGACGGACGTCTTAGTTGTCGTCATCTCCGCCGGACGGTGGCGATGGCGAATGCTCCCAAGACGGAGCGGGGCTAGAGGTATGACTTGACGGCTGGTGACTTGGGGCAGCCGGGCTGGGCGTTGCCCAACTCGATGTCATTGGAGCGGGGGCAGGCGCCGGCTTCGGCGGCGCCGCGGGCCTGGGTGCAGCCACAGGTTTAGGCGCCGCAGGCTTGGAAGCGGTCTTCCTAGCGGCAGCCTTCTTCTTCGCCCTCTTGGGGGCCGCCTTCCTGGCGGATTTCTTCGCCGACTTCTTAGCCTTTTTCGCCGATTTTTTGGCCGACTTCTTGGCGGACTTCTTCTTCGCCGTCAGAAGCTTTTTACTCTTCTTAGCCTTCTTGCCTTTTTTCTTTTTGCCTTTAGCCATCATAGTCCTCCTGTTGCCGGTGAGCCGTCTATCGAGCGCCCAAGTCGTCCGCCTTCCACAAGGCCAAATCGATCAGTTCAATCCTGGCCGCGGACCGCCCGTCGCCCAATCGAGAAGCTCAATCGTGTGCACGACAGGGACTGACGTGCCGCCGGCAATCTGCACCATGCATCCGATATTGCCTGCAGCAATCATGTCCGGCTTGACCATCGCAATATTGGCGACCTTTCGATCGCGCAATTTGTTCGCAATGTCAGGCTGGAGAAGGTTGTAGGTCCCCGCCGAACCGCAACACAAATGGCTCTCGGGTACATCTTTCACCACGAATCCGTTCTTGGAAAGCAATTCTTTCGGGGCTTGCGTGATTTTCTGACCGTGTTGCAGCGAACATGCCGCGTGATAGGCGACGACAATGTCGCCGTGGTGCTGCGGCGGCTGCAGATCGACGCCGCTCAAATACTCGGTGATATCCTTGGCCAGCGCCGAAACTTTCGCCGCGGCGGCCGCAAAACCGGGGTCCTCGCGCAGCATGAAACCATAGTCCTTGATCACGGTGCCGCAGCCGGAGGTCGTGACCAGGATGGCGTCGAGGCCACCCCGCTCGGCCTCGGCAAGCCAGGCGGTGACGTTGGCGCGGGCGCGCGCCAGCGCGTCGCCGTCACGGCCGAGGTGATGGGTCAGCGCACCGCAGCATTGTTCATCCCTGACCAGGACCACCTCGACGCCATGGCGGGTCAAAACGTTGATGGCAGCCTGATTGATGCGCGGCGCCAGAACCTGTTGTGCGCAACCTTGCAGCAGGGCGACCCGCCCCCGCTTCTCGCCAATCGCCGGAAAAACGCTGCCGCCGGCCGGTCCGGGCGGCGGCAGTCTCCCTGGCGACAGCGTCAGCATCGCCCGAATTCGCCGCAGCAAGGATGGCGACGCCGCAGCCTCCCCGGCCTGCGGCAGCAGCGCCAGCAGCGGTCGGCCGAGACGCGCCAGCATCATACTGGCCCGAAACAAGGCAGGACTCGGCAGCACGAGGGCGAGCGCCGCGCGCAGCACCCGCTCGGTCAGCGGCCTCCTGTAGTCCCGCTCGATCCGTACCCGCGCCTGGTCGACCAGATGCATATAATTTACGCCCGAAGGACAGGTGGTCATGCACGCGAGACAGGAAAGACAACGATCGATGTGCTTGACCACCTCGCTGGTCGGCGGCCGGTCCTTTTCCAGCATCTCCTTGATGAGATAGATCCGCCCGCGGGGGCTATCGAGCTCGTCGCCGAGCAGCACATAGGTCGGACAGGTCGCTGTACAGAATCCGCAATGCACGCAGGCCCGCAAAATCTTGTCCGCTTCCGCGATATCGGGATCGGCGAGCTGAGCCAGGCTGAATTCCGTCTTCATGCCACCGATCCTCTTGTCATCCGGCCGCGATTGAGGATTTTTTTCGGATCGAAACTGTTGCGAACACGCTCGCTCAAGGCGGCGACGCCGCCTTGAGGCGGGTGGAACACATCGACGTTGCGCCTCACTTTTTCGGGCGCGCGCAGCAGCATGGCATGGCCACCGGCGGCCTCGACGCGCGGGCGCACCAATGCCGTCTGGGCGTCGCCCGCGGGCGGCAGCGCCGCCCAGATCAGGCCGCCGCCCCAGTCGTAAATCACGTCCCCGCCGGTATCGCGCGCCAGCCGCTCTCCCAAGGCACCGCCCGAGGCCGGCGGGCAGACGATCCGCCACACCGGCCAGGCGCCGAGCGTGCCTTTGGCCGCGAACGGCTCGACGTCGCGAATGGAACTCCAGATCGCGGCCGACGCCGCGTCTGCCAGAATTTCAACCGCGCCGAATGGCGACAACGTCTTGGCAAGCGAAGCCGCGCGATGGGTCGCCGACGCCGTGATGCCCTCCAGCCGCAGCAAGGTGACGGCATTTTGCGCCGATCCAAGATCGCCGAGCGTGCCCGCGGCGTCGCGAAGGGCCGAATTCGGCACATGCGCCGCGCCGGAAACATCGAACGGCGAGCCCAGCGCCGCCGTCATTGCCCGGTTGGCTGTGACATCGTCGAGACCGCGCAGCACCAGGGTGCGCTCGCTTTCGGGCCTCGGCATGACCTTCAGCGTCACCTCGGTCATGACCGCGAGCGTGCCCCATGAGCCCGCCAACAGCTTGCAAAGATCGTAACCGGTGACGTTCTTCACCACCTTCCCGCCGGCCTTGAAACTGTCGCCGAAGCCAGACACCGCATGCGCGCCGAGCAGATGGTCGCGGGCGCCGCCGGCCTGAATGCGACGCGGCCCGGCAAGACCGGCGCCGATCATCCCGCCGATGGTTCCCGCACCCGGCACCCCAAGGAGCCGAGCGGTGTCGACCGGTTCGAAAGCGAACTGCTGATTCTTGGAATCGATCAGCGACTTGACGTCGGCGAGCGGCGCGCCCGCTTCCACGGTGATGATCAGCTCGTTCGGCTCGTAGGACTTCACCGCATTGAGCGCCGACAGGTCGAGCACCGCATTGGTCGCCATCGGCTGGCCGATCGAGCGCTTTGAGCCATGGCCGATGATCTCCAGCGGCTGCTCGCCGGCGATTGCCGCGCGCACCGCCTGCTCGACATCTGTGGCATCGCGTACTTTGAGAGTGTCCACGCCTACTGTCTCGCGCTCCTCGTGCTGAAATGACCGCGCTCATCTCGGCCGCCCATTCCAGACCATCCCTTCTAAAGGCGTGGCTGACGGGCACAAGGGGCGAACCGATGCGCGGCAGCGCCGATATCCGCCTTTGCTCGGCACGTTTACTTCGATCGTTATCGAAGCATCTAACATGAACAATTCGGTAAATATCGAATTGTACTCGTCGATCGCGGGCGATTGCCGGGTCGCAACGATTGAGCCAGAGCAACAGGGAGAGAATCATGGGTCAATATGCAATGAACAAGAGCGTCGGCGAGGCCGTCAATGGCGGCGGCCTCTTGGTGGTCGCGCAATGGGAAGCGAGAGAAGGACAGGCCGACCGCATCGCCGAGATCCTGTCGCGCTTCCTGCCCGAGGCGCAAAGGGAACCCGGCGCAAAACTGTTTCTGATTTCGAGAGCCAAGGAAAATCCCGCACAATTTCTATTCTACGAACTGTTCCGCGACGAAGCCGCCTTCAAGGCACATCAGGAGAGCGCGCATTTCAAGACCTACATCGCAGGCCAAGCGCTGCCGCTGCTTGCCAAACGCGAACGCGCGCAATACGCGCTGCTGTGATCGACGTTCCAGTCATCGCGTACTTTGAGAGTGCCACTATTTTGAGCCCGAAACTCTCCTGTCATCGTCCGCGAAAGCGGACGATCCAGTAAGCGTAGGTGTCGGAGATAAAATGCGACGCCGCAGCGTACTGGATACCCCGCTTTCGCGGGGTAAGACGATTGAAATTTGGGCGAAGGCCATCACAATCAAAACCGCGGAATATCCGGGAATGCCAGCTTGCCGGCGTGCACATGCATGCGGCCCAATTCCGCGCAGCGGTGCAGGGTCGGAAACACCTTGCCGGGGTTGAGCAGCCCTTCTGAGTCGAAGGCGCATTTGATCCGCTGCTGCTGATTGAGATCGATCTCATTGAACATCTCGCCCATCAGGTCGCGCTTTTCGATGCCGACGCCATGTTCGCCGGTCAAGACGCCGCCAAGTTCGACGCAGGCGCGCAGGATATCGGCGCCGAAGGATTCCGCCCGCTCAATCTCGCCGGGCAGGTTGGCGTCAAAGAGGATCAGGGGGTGCAGATTGCCGTCGCCGGCATGGAACACGTTGGCGACGCGCAGATCGTATTTTTTTGACAGCTCGCGGATTTTCGCCAGTGCCTTTGGCAGCGCGCCGCGTGGAATGGTGCCGTCCATGCACAGATAATCCGGCGAAATCCGCCCCACCGCGGGAAACGCCGCCTTGCGGCCGGCCCAGAACAGGTTGCGCTCGGCTTCTGAAGTCGAGATTTGACAGGAGGTCGAGCCGCACGCTTGCGCGATTTTCTCGACCCGCTTGATCAACTCATCGACCTCCACGGCGGGTCCGTCGAGTTCGATAATCAACAGCGCCTCGACGTCGAGCGGATAACCGGCATGGACGAAGGCTTCGGCGGCGTGGATCGCGGGCTTGTCCATCATCTCCATGCCGCCGGGGATGATGCCGGCGCCGATAATCCGCGCCACGCATTCGCCGGCCGCCTCGACTTCCGCGAAGCCGACCATCAAGGCGCGCGCCGTCTCCGCCTTCTGCAGGATGCGCACCGTGACTTCGGTGATGACGCCGAGGAGGCCTTCGGAGCCGGTGATGATGCCCATCAAATCATAACCGCCGGCCTCGGCGGACTTGCCGCCGATGCGAAGAATCTCGCCCGTCATCAGCACGATCTCGCAGCCGAGCACGTTGTTGGTGGTCATGCCGTATTTCAGGCAATGCACGCCGCCGGAATTCTCCGCAACATTGCCGCCGATCGAGCACGCAATCTGCGACGACGGGTCGGGCGCGTAATAAAAGCCGGCGTGCGCGACCGCCTGGCTGATGGCGAGATTGGTCACCCCCGGTTCGGTCACGACCACGCGGTTGTCGAAATCGATCTCGCGGATGCGCTTGAATTTGCCCAGCCCCAGCAGCACGGCATCGGCGAGCGGCAGCGCGCCGCCGGAGAGCGACGTGCCGGAACCGCGCGGCACCACCTTGATGCCTTGTTCGAAGCAAAATTTCAGGACCTTCGCGACCTGCTCGGTGGTGTCCGGGAGCACCACCACCATCGGCGGCTGCCGATACGCCATAAGGCCGTCGGATTCGTACGGGACCATTTCGGCCGCGCTATCGATCACGCCCTCGCCCGGCACGATTTCGCGCAAGGCTTTGACGATCGCCTCGCGGCGATCCAGAACCGCCTGATCCGGCTTGGGCATCATGATGGCCATCTCAAGTTCCTCCCGGCGGGGCGAAGACGTCCGTGGTTTTGCTTATGTATATCACGAAGATTCAGGCATTCGCCATGCGATTGGTATCCAGAGACCGGACATGGCCTCATGGTTCTCTAGGCGATGCGAAGCATCGTCCGGAGACGGCGCGACGCGCCTCCTCACATGAGGGTCCGGCTTCGCGCCGCGTGTGATGACCTCATCCTAAGAAGCCGCGAAGCGGCGTCTCGAAGGATGGGCCACAACTAGAGCGGGGCTTTTCATCGAGTCGATCTGTCGGCACGTTCACTTCACCTCTCCCGCTTGCGGGGGAGGTCGACGCGCTCGGCAGCGCGATTGCGCGCCAGAGCGCGGCGGGTGGGGGAAGTCTATCCCCTCGACCAGTGGGTTCTTGCGGAAACACCCCCACCCCACCCTCCCCCGCAAGCGCGGGAGAGGGAGCGCACTTCCGCCGCAAGGGATAGATCGATCTAATTTCATCGCACCCTGGGTACGCAATCATGACTATTCCTTCCCGCGGCGCGCATCGCGCCCGGGCCGTGCCAAGCAATGTCCCTCGGAAAGCAGAGGGCGCAGGGAATGCCGGGTGCTCGTCGCACCCATAGCCTCGCGTGGGAATGAAAAAACCACACGAGTAAGTCACCACAGGTTCGCCGAAACATTCCGGCACTCCCTGCGCGAATGGTTTTAACGGTTTCCTTCGCGCTCTCCCTGGTGAGCCGGGCTTTCTTGCCACCATCGCCCGCGAGATCATCACCTCACGAGCTTGACATCAGCGTCGGGATGTCAGGACCACACGACTTCGCCGTCCGCTTCGAGCGCCGCCCGTCTTGCGTCGCCAAAGCGTCCACCGCATCCCGCACCCAACGTTCGTGACGATCGCGAAACGCCCCTCTTGGTGAGGCGGGACAGCGCGGGAAAATGCCTTTGATTTGGGGTTGGGATCAATCCCGTCGGGATGCGGCACATTGACACGACGGGCAAATCACCGGAGTTGCGGCGAAGCGCATGTCAAGGACTATTTGTCGTTCCCGAAGCAGTTCGTAGATGGGGTAACGGGCGCTCTCTCCGCACTTCGCGACACTTCTCGGGGGGAGGGTCAGCCAGGCCGCACAGCGAATATTAGCAATTCGCAGCCCTTGTCGATCCGGCATGCCCCGTGCCACAAACAAGCCCCTGTGCAACCCCCAGCAATGAAGAGCCCGAGAATGAAAAAACTGACACTGAGCGCACTGGTTATCATCGCATCGTCGGCGGCCATTCCGGCCGCGCTGGCGCAGGACGCCGCGGCGGGCAAAACGTCGTTCAACAAATGCCTGGCCTGTCACGCGATCGGCGAAGGCGCCAAGAACAAAGTCGGGCCGGAGCTCAACGGCCTTGACGGCCGCAAGGCCGGCACCGCGCCCGATTACAATTACTCCGACGCCAACAAGAATTCCGGCATCACCTGGAACGCGGCCTCATTCAAGGAATACATCAAGGACCCGAAGGCGAAAATCCCCGGCACCAAGATGGCGTTTGCCGGCATCAAGAACGAGAAGGAAGTCGACGACCTGTGGGCCTACATCTCGCAATACGACAAGGACGGCAAGACGAAGTAGGCGCTGACGCTTATCGCCGTCATTGCGAGCGCAAGCGAAGCAATCCATGCAGCAACGAGAAGATGGATTGCTTCGTCGCTCTCGCTCCTCGCAATGACGTCGGGGCGTTCGTCCGCATTCCCGGGGCGCGTAGCGCTTTCTCACAGGATCAGAGATCTCTCTGTAGGTTCGGCTTTAGTTGGCCGCTGCCGTCGCCGCCTTCCCGCGCGCGGCTTTGCCGATCATCGCCTCGATCTCGGCGATCACCACATCGGGCGCGGCATTCTGAATCATGTGACCGACGCCCGGCAGCACGATCAATTTTGCATCGCCGACCGCCGCGGCGAACGGGCGGGAATGAATATTCGTCGACACGGTTTTGTCGACGTCGCCCGAAATCACCACCGTGGGCGCCTTGATTTCGGCGTAGCGCGGCGCCTGCTCCGTGACCGCTTCCTTCAGTGTTACGAGATCGCGCGCATTGGCCAGGAACTCGCGCGGACGCAACAATAGCCGCGTCGCGGTATCGCGGATGAAATTTTCCGGCACCGCCTGCGGCAGAAACACGTTGTGGGCGGCTTGCTCGGTCACAAAGAAGCCGACCGGCAGCGTGACCGTGTAGGCCAATAGCTGGCCTATCAGCCGCGTGGTGACGAGTTCGTTGTACCAGCCGACGCCGCCGGGCCATGGATAGGCCACCGGCGCCAGCATCACGAGACCCGCGACACGCGCAGGATAGTCGAGCGCCATCCGCGCCCCGAGCGCGCCGGCCCACGAATGTACGACAAGGATCGCAGGCCCGACGCCCAGTTTCGAAAGCGCCCGCTCGATCATTTGGCCCTGGATCGCCGGCGTCGAATCGCCGTCATCCGCGCGCGTGCTCCAGCCATGGCCGGGCCGGTCGATCAGGATCACGCGATATCTGGCGGCCAGCATATCGCCCAGGGGCTTGCGCATGACTTCCAGATTCGAGCTCGCGCCATGGATCAAAACGACAGGTTGACCTTCGCGCGGCCCGATATCGACCACGTGGAGCGTCGCACCGGCAACCTCGATCATCTCACCATTCGCTGGATGGAGACGCTGCACGACCACGACACCGGCCTGCGCGATCAGCGCCAGCAACAGCAGCGCCGCCACGAAAACGACTGATATCATTGAAAGAATCCAAATCGGTCTGGGCACACGGGAGTTACGGTTTGGGAGGCTTGCAGGTTTCGCGGGCGCGTAGTTGCTTGGCGAGATTTCCACCGTGCGGCGCCCACCCGCAGCCCTCTTCATACAACCGTCATCGGCGGCTTTCTATAAGCAAGAGTGGCGCTTTTGCGCTTCGTTAAGTGCGCGCCTTCGAAGCTTTCGCAGCCTTGGCTATCCACATAATCCACAGCAACCCGTGGGCCTGAACTGGGTTATCCCGCAGGGAACAGAAGAGGGTTTTCGATGACTTCCGGACAAAACGAAGCCGCCATCGACGAAATCGTCGCCAGATGCAATGGCGACCTGCGAGGGGCGTTGAAGGCTCTCCTGCTGGTCAACGAGCAATTGGAAGCGGAACTTCAACAGCTCCATGCCGTGGTGGCGCATGGCGAATTGGCGGGACCGGGCAAGAACGTTCTGCACTGAACAGAATGGTTCTTGAGTGAGTCGGGCCGTTCGGTTCACCTCTCCCCTGCGGGGAGAGGTCGATTTGCGCAGCAAATCGGGTGAGGGGGCGCTGCCCTATCGAGAGACCATCATCCCTCACCCCAGCCCTCTCCCAACGGGAGAGGGGGGGATACCTCCGCTGCCCAACCCAATTTCATCGTGTTAGATGTCGCGGCCTTCGACCTTCTCGGTCAGGGTCTTGACCAATTCAGGCACCTTCTCCAGGTGCGGATTGATGGCGAGCGCCTTGCGGAAGGCATCCAGCGCGCGCCTTTCGTCGCCGAGGTCCTGCATGATCATGCCCAGCCCCGCCAGCGCGCCGAAATGGCGCGGCTCGCGGATCAATACCTGCTCGATGTCCTGCAGCGAATGGGTATAGTCATTCTTCAGGTAATACAGCGTGGCGCGCCGGTTCCAACCCTCGATATAGTCGGGGCGCAGCTTGATCACGGCATCGAGCAGCTTGAGCGCGACATCCATTTGCTGGGCGTCCATCGCGGCCTTGGCGCGCACCATCAGCAATGCGGTGGTGTCGCTTGGCGTCTGCAGCCACAGCGCCCAGATCTTCGCCTCGACGTGTTTGGCGCTGGCCTCATCGGGCGCGGCCTTCAGCGCGCCGAACAGGAAATCCAGCCCGCGAGTCGTCTTGTCGGCGCCGACCTTCGGCAGCCTGGCCGGTGCATCCGGTAATTTCTTCTGGTGTCTCTGCGGCAAATCCTGCGCAAGCGCCGCAACCGGCACCGCGGCAGCGAGCGCGGCGAGGAGAATTGCCAGCCGGCCGCGCGGGCCAAGGAATCTCAATGCCATAATGCAAAGTCTAGACGCAGCGAAAGCCGCTTGCAAAGCAGCCAAGCGTCAAAGGCCTGTGATGGGGAATACCTGCATACCCGGCCCCGATGAGGACCAGATTCCCGGACCAGATTCTTAAGCCGGTTCGGTCTCAGATTTGGCGCAGCTTAGCCCTGGCGCGCCTTGAAGCGGCGCTGAACCTTGTTGATCACATAGACCCGGCCCTTGCGGCGGACCAGACGGTTGTTGCGATGGCGACCGCGCAACGATTTCAGCGAGTTACGGACCTTCATGGGACAATCCTGATGCTTTGAAAGGCCGTATTCGGCACGATCGTTCGGGAATCCGAAATAACAATATAGGCTTTTCCCCCGCCGGCGGACTTACCGCCCGGGACGCGCGGTTTCTATGCCATTGGGCGGTCGAATGTCAATCCGAACAGGCCGTTATGGGGCCTTTTTGGCCCTACCCAACCGAGCCAATTGCGTCCGCCCTCGCTCCCGGACGCCTCGATTAAAGTGGTTGGTATTTCAGTGAGCCGGGAACTCGACCATGGCCTCCCCGGTCGCGACTTTCTCGCCTTCCTGGTTGCAGACGAGGACGTCGATCAAGACCCAACGCGAATTCGCGGTCACCTGCTTGGACTTCACGACGCCTGAGGGCTTGATGGTGTCGCCGGGCCGCACCGGCTTGACCCAGCGGGTTTCGAGGCGGCGGTGAATGGCGTCTAACGGATAGGCCCAGTCGGTGATCATCCGCGAGATCAGGGCGAAATTATTCATGCCGTGCATGATGACGCCGCCGAAATTGGTCTTGCCGAAATCGCCCTTCATGAACTCGTCGTCGAGATGCAGCGGGTTGTAGTCGAGCGAGGCGTCGCAAAACAGCCGAATGGATTCGCGGCTGACCGCGAATTTCGGTCCCTCAATGGCATCGCCTGCATTCAGGCTTTCGAACGTCGTCGTCACGATCGCTCTCCCTTACGTCGGCCGGATGGTCCAGCCGCGGCCCGAGCAAATCACGTCGCCATGCTGGTTGAAGAAGACATTGTCATGCACCACAAACAGCCGCTCGCGCTTGATGAACTTGTCCAGCGCGCGCGCCTCAAGCGTGATCGCGTCGCCCGGTCGCGCCGGAATGTTGTAGCTCCAGGACTGCCCGGCATTGATGGTGCCGGGCGAGCGCATCCAGTCGTCGGCCGGCGTGCAGGCAAACATCAAGAGGATGTGGATCGAGGGCGGCGCGATCAATCCGCCGTAACGCGTGGTCCTGGCGTAGGCCTCGTCGAAATAAAGCGGATGGTCCTCGCCGACCGCGGCACAATAGAGCTCAATGGCGTCCTTCGTCAGCGTGTAGGGAATGGTCTTGCGCGGCTCGCCGGGAACAATGTCGTCCCAGACCTTTCGCAGATTGGCATGCTTCCAGAAGTCGGTCTCGAAGGCGTCCGGCTGCACCATGGCACCCACCTGTTTTCCGCTTGGCTTGTTCCACTGTCTTGCCGATTTGTTATAGGGTATAATCAATTCCCGGAATTCTACAATCAAGCGGCCCCCGGAAACCGGCAATGTCCCACTTGAAGCTGCCCAATATCGAAGACGTCGTGGCGATCGACATCCATACCCACGCCGAGGAGCCCTGTGGCCTGCATGGCGACGACGGCTATGACGATTTCCAGGCGAAGATGGCCGAGTACTTCAAGTCGCCCAACAAGCATCCCCCGACGGTCGCGGAGACCGCGGCCTACTATCGCGCCAAGAAGATCGCCGCGGTGATTTTCCCGGTCGATGCCGAGCGCGAGACCGGCTTCCGCCGTTACAACAATTACGAGATGCTCGAGGTGGCCGCTGAAAATTCCGACGTGCTGATCCCCTTCGTCAGTATCGATCCCCACAAGGGCAGGCTGGGGGTGCGCGAGGCAAAGAAGCTGATCGAGGAATTCGGCGTCAGGGGGTTCAAATTCCATCCGACCATGCAGGGCTTTTATCCCAACGACCGCATGGCCTATCCACTCTACCAAGCCATCAACGACGGCGGCGCCATCGCGCTGTTTCATACCGGACAGACCGGGGTCGGCAGCGGGATGCCGGGCGGCATGGGGATGCGGCTGAAATATTCCAACCCGATGTACTTGGACGATGTGGCGGCGGATTTTCCCGACCTGAAGATCATCCTGGCGCATCCGTCCTTCCCTTGGCAGGAAGAAGCGCTGTCGGTCGCGACCCACAAGCCGAATGTCCATATCGACCTCTCGGGCTGGTCGCCGAAATATTTCCCCCCCATTCTCGTGCGCTACATCAACTCCATCCTGCAGGACAAGATGCTGTTCGGCTCGGACTGGCCGGTGATTACCCCCGATCGTTGGCTATCGGATTTTGCCAAGCTCGAGATCCGTGACGAGATCAGGCCGAAAGTGCTAAAGGCCAACGCGCGCAAGCTCCTGAACATCTAGCGGCGGCAATGTCGCCTGCTTGCGCGAGATCCGGAGGTCGCGTTGGACCAGATCGAAAGCGTCCCTTCGGTTCTTGAATCGGCGGCGACTGGCGAGATTGCGGAAGTCTACGCGGATATTCGCAAGACTCTCGGCACGAGCGTCGTCAACCTGATCTGGCGCAACCTCGCGACGATGCCGGATGCATTGGAGTGGACCTGGTGGACGGTGCGGCCACTTTATTTGGGCCCGGCCGTCAAGCACGCCGAAGCCGTGCGCCGGAACCTTAGCTTGCCAAAGGTACCGCGGATTTCGGCAGACGTTTTGAGTGCCGCCGGCATTGATCGAAAGTCGCTTGAGGTCATCCGCACGATATTGGACAGCTATCACCACACCAACGCACTCGCGCTCGTCGTTTTGTCCGCGTTGCTCGAGCGTTACGAACCGAGCGTCACGGAGGCTGTCTATCCGTCCGAAACTTCGCCGTTGTCGGTTCAAACCGAGTTGCCGGCGCTGCCGGCAATGGCAACGCTGTCACCCGAAGTGCAACGTTTGGTCGGGGAACTGAATGAATTCGGCGAGGACGGGGCGCCAAATCTGATCGCCAGCATGTATCGGCATCTGGCGTATTGGCCGTCATACCTCGCAATCACCCGCACCATGCTCGCGCCCCTGCAAGCGGATGGAAGCTTGATTGCGTTGACACACTCCGCGCGCGCCCTGGGTCGCGCGCATGGGAAGGTGCTTTCTCGTCAACTTGGACCAACCCGCCCGCCCCGCACGTTGCAAGACGCACTTGCCTCCTGCCGGCTGTTTGTCGAACACCCGATCGCCCGCATGACAGGAATCTGCGCCGTGATCCGCGATGCCTCACGCCAAGAGGCGCAGGCGGTGACGTTGTGAGGCTATTCGCGCCGCCGATCAGGATATGGTCTGCGGCCCGCGCAGGTTCCCGGCATTGGTCAGGCTGTCCGCAAGATAATTGGCAAGCTCGCCGACGACGCGGGAATTGCTGCGCCGGCCGAATGAATAGGCCAATTCGACCGTCGGTAGCTGCGGCAACCGCAAGCCGTGACGGACCACCCGCAGTGGCGGTGCGACGAGCGCGCGCGCGAGCACCGTAATCCCCATGCCCTCCACCGCGGCCGATTTCAGCAGCTCGAAACTCGGGCTGACAAAACTAACGTGCCACGATCGCTTGTGGTCCCGCAGAGCAGAGATGGCGTTGTGGCGATAGGCACACCCTTCCGGAAACAGGATGAGCGGTACGGAGTCCCCGGTATCTGGCGCATAATTCGGACCGCTGACCCAGACCAGTTGCTCGCGTAGCGCGACGGTGCCGTTCTTCGCGCCGGCCTGCTGCTTGAAGAAGACCAGGTCGAACTCGCCACGGGCGCTGCGCTTCATCAGATTTTCCGATTGGTTGGCCTCGACCTCCAACCCCACCATCGGATGCCGATTCTTGAATCGCGCCAGCCACGCCGTGAAGTCGCGGCCAAAGAAGTCAAGCGGCACGCCGAGACGGACGAAACCGGTCAGCACTTCGTCGGACATCGAGGCATAGGCCTCGTCGTTGAGCTGAAGAATGCGCCGCGCATATTGCACGAGCTTGCCACCCTCCGACGTCAGGTTAATCACCCGGCCCTTGCGCCGTGTCAGCAGACCCTTGCCGATCTGGGCTTCGAGCTTGGCGATCTGCTGGCTAACGGTAGATTGCGAGCGGCCGACAGTCTCGGCGGCGCGCGAAATACTCATGGTTTCGGCGACCACCACGAATGAGCGAAGGCAATCGATGTCGAAATTCATTCACCGTCCCATCATCGACAAATACGATACCGATCATCGTGATTATTCATTTTGTCACTTCAGGAGCCGCCAGTAAAGAAGCTGGGTCCCGCCGGCCGCCTCCGCGCGCGCTGCCGTTGGCCAACCCGCCGCAGCGCGGGAGTAATCAAGAGATTGGGGGAAGTAAGACATGGCTCGCAACGAAGCGTCTCTTGCGGTTGCTCACGGCGCGGTCAAGCTGCTGATCGCCGAAAAACTGAGGTACCTTGTGCCGATGACCATCATTTTCATGGTCAGCTATATCGGCTTGACCGCGTTTGCCGGCTTCGCCAGGAACTTGATGGGAACCAGGGTGGTCGGCTCGGTCAATCTCGGCTTCGTGCTGATCGCATTCAACTATCTGCTGTCATGGGGGCTCGCGATCGTGTACGGGCGCATCGCCGCCGAAAAGTTCGATCCGCTTGCGGCGAAGGCTGCGATGGAAACCACCGAACCGGGGAAATCGAGATGAACCTCACGCTTGGCATTTTCATCGTCATTCTCCTGATCACCCTTGCCATCACCTATTGGGCCGCCAAACGCACATCGACCACGGCTGATTTCTACGCCGCCGACAGCGCCCTCACCGCCGCGCAAAACGGCTTTGCGCTGGCCGGCGACTGGTGCAGCGCCGCCGCCTTTCTCGGTTTCACCGGATTGACCGCGCTCTACGGCATGGACGGCGCTTTTTATGCGCTGGGACCGCTGGTCGCGTTCTGCACCGTGCTGTTTCTGATCGCCGAGCCGATGCGCAATACCGGAAAGTACACGCTCGGCGACGTCATTCGCAGCCGGATGCAGACGCGCACCTCGCTCTTGGCCGCAATCGCCGGAACCGTGGTCGTCAATTTCGCCTATCTGATGCCGCAGATGGCCGGCGCCGGCGTGCTGGTGCGTCTGCTCACCGGCATCTCCTATGACTGGGCGGTAATCTTCGTCGGCGTCAGCATGATCGTATACGTCGCCTTCGGCGGCATGCTGGCAACCACCTGGGTGCAGATCGTCAAGGCGGTGCTGATGTTGAGCGCAGGCGCTATTATCCTGGTGATGATCCTGATGCTGGTGCACTTCGATCCGCTGACCTTGTTTGCGCAGGCCGAGCAAAAATACGGCGCCAAATACCTGCTGCCGGGCAACTACCTGAAGAATCCATTCGACCAGATATCGCTCGGACTGGGCTACACGCTTGGCCTTGCAGGATTGCCGCACGTCATGACGCGGTTCTACACCGTCCCGGATGCCAAGACCGCGCGCCGCTCGGTGGTGTGGGTGATGTTTCTGGCCGGTTCCTTTTTCGCCGGCACCACATTGTTCGGGCTCGCGGCTGCGGACTTTGTCGGACAGGATGTTCTTCGCGCCGCCGACAAGGGCGGCAACCTGACGCTGCCGCTGCTGGCGCAATATCTTGGCGGCGGCAAAGGCACCTTCGGCGGAGACCTCATGCTTGGCTTTGTCGCCGCGGTCGCGGTAGCGACCATTCTCGCCGTGGTCTCGGCCCTGACGCTGTCGACATCCGGCGCAATCGCCCACGACTTCTATGTCAATTGGGTCAAACGCGGACAGGTCGAAGGCAAGCAGGAGGTCTGGCTGGCCCGTGTCGCCGCGTTCGCGATCGGCGTGGTCGCGATTGTGCTCGGCGTTCTCGCCCAAGGCGTCAACGTCGCGGTTCTCGTGATCCTTGCCATTTGCGTCGCCGCCAGCGCCAATTTTCCAGTACTGATACTTTCGTTGTTCTGGCGGCGGTTCAACACCGGCGGCGTCGTGGGTGGGATGACGGTCGGGCTTGTGTCATCGGTCGTGCTGGCGATGATCGGGCCGGCGATGCGGGGCGCTGAGGCGCTATGGCCGCTGGTCAATCCAACCATCGTGTCATTGCCGCTCGGCTTCCTGGGTGCCGTTCTCGGCACGTTCATGTGGGGGCGCGACGCGGACAACGAGCAGCGCTTTGACGCATTCCTGCTTCAGGTTCATACCGGGGTCGTGACAAAATAGATTGCCGACAAGCCAAATCAGCCAGTTAGTCTCGTTGAAAGAAAGAGCATTCCAATGCCGATCAAAGCCGTTGTCTTCGATGCCTATGGCACGCTTTTTGACGTTCAGTCGGTGGCCGCCGTCACCGAGGAGGCATTTCCCGGCTATGGCGAGATCATCACCCAGATTTGGCGCATCAAGCAGCTCGAATACACCTGGTTTCGCTCGCTGATGCGGCGCTACGAGGATTTCTCCGTCATCACGAGGGATTCGCTCGCCTACACCATCCGGGTGCTCGGGCTGACGCACGATCCGGCGACCTTCGAGCGCATCATGGACAAGTATCTGCATCTTGATCTCTATCCGGACGCGATGGCGACGCTTGAAAAGCTGAAGCGTTGCAAGCTCGCGATTCTCTCTAACGGTTCTTCCGGCATGCTCAACGCGGTGGTGCGCAATACGGGCCTGGACCGCGTGCTCGACGCCACCATCAGCATCGACTCGCAAAAAATATTCAAACCGGCGCCGGATGCCTACACCCTGATCGAATCGAGGCTTGGCGTGCGA
>Ga0070733_10000573_pt1 | contig 29562 bp, 20 predicted proteins | sample Coa_R1_9_FD_66450 | JGI IMG/M metagenome (GOLD analysis project Ga0070733, IMG submission 66450) | Surface soil microbial communities from Centralia Pennsylvania, which are recovering from an underground coalmine fire - Coalmine... | ecosystem: Environmental > Terrestrial > Soil > Unclassified ...
GGCTGTTGGATATCAAGCACTTAAAGCAAATACCGTTGGTACTCATAATACAGCGCTTGGATATGATGCGTTACTTGTCAGTACAACAGGTACTGATAATACAGCAATTGGTTACAACGCACTTGCTGCAAATGCAACAGGAACAAGTTTTAATACTGCAGTTGGTTCAAGTGCACTCGCTGCAAATACAACAGGAACAAATAACGCTGCTGTTGGTTATAGTGCATTAGCTGCAAATACGATTGGTACTCATAACACAGCACTCGGGTATGATGCATTACTTGTCAGTACAACAGGTACTGATAATACTGCAATTGGTTATAATGCACTTGCTGCCAATGCAACAGGAACGAGCTTTAATACAGCAGTCGGCTCAAGTGCACTTGCTGCAAATACAACTGGTACAAATAATGCTGCTGTTGGTTATAGTGCATTAGCTGCAAATACGATTGGTACTCATAACACAGCGCTTGGATATGATGCGTTACTTGTCTGCACAACAGGTACTGATAACACCGCAATTGGTTACAACGCACTTGCTGCAAATGCGACAGGAACAAGTTTCAACACTGCAGTTGGTTCAAGTGCATTAGCTGCAAATACAACTGGCACAAATAACGCCGCTGTTGGATATCAAGCACTTAAAGCCAATACCATTGGTACCCATAATACAGCGCTTGGATATGACGCGTTACTTGTCAGCACAACGGGTACTGATAATACCGCAATTGGTTACAACGCACTCGCAGCTAATGCAACCGGAACAAGTTTCAACACTGCAGTTGGTTCAAGTGCATTAGCTGCAAATACAATCGGTACTCATAATACAGCGCTTGGATATGATGCATTACTTGTTAGTACAACAGGTACTGATAATACAGCAATTGGTTACAACGCACTTGCTGCAAATGCAACAGGAACAAGTTTTAATACAGCAGTTGGTTCAAGTGCACTTGCTGCAAATACGACTGGCACAAATAACGCGGCTGTTGGATATCAAGCACTTAAAGCAAATACCGTTGGTACTCATAATACAGCGCTTGGATATGATGCGTTACTTGTCAGTACAACAGGTACTGATAATACTGCAATTGGTTACAACGCACTCGCTGCAAATGCAACAGGAACCAGCTTTAATACAGCGGTCGGTTCAAGTGCACTTGCTGCAAATACAACCGGTATAAATAACGCTGCAGTTGGTTATAATGCACTAGCTGCAAATACGATTGGTACCCACAATACAGCACTCGGTTATGATGCATTACTCGTAAGCACAACAGGTACTGATAATACTGCAATTGGTTATAATGCACTCGCTGCAAATGCAACAGGAACAAGTTTTAATACAGCGGTCGGTTCAAGTGCATTAGCTGCAAATACAACAGGAACAAATAACGCTGCTGTTGGATATCAAGCACTTAAAGCAAATACAATTGGTACTCATAACACGGCATTCGGTTATGATACATTACTTGTCAATACAACAGGTACTGATAATACTGCAATTGGTTACAACACATTGAGTGGATGCACAACAGGAACTGGCAATATTGCAATTGGTTCTGGTACGGGAGTTGCTCTGACAACAGGCAGTAATAATATCTACATTGGCAGCAATGATGGTGCAGCAGCTGAAACGCTCACCATTCGTATTGGTTCACAAGCAACCAATACTCCAACAGCATGTTATATTCAGGGTATTGTTAATGGTGCATCAATTGCACCAGGACATACAAGCACAGTTCTCATTGACAACACATCGGGTCTTTTGAGTATTACCTCATCATCAAAACGTTTTAAGCATGCTATAGAAGATATGGATGATTCATCAGCTAATATTTATAAACTGCGCCCTGTTAATTTTGTATATAACGATGATACAACAGACAGTAAACAGTACGGATTAATTGCTGAAGAAGTTGACCAAGTTCTTCCTGAAGTTGTAGTGCGAGATGGTAATGGATTGCCATTTTCTGTTCGTTACGATTTATTGCCTGTGTTACTGGTAAAAGAGATGCAAAAACAACAGATAATTATTGAAGAGCTCCAAAAAGACAATGCACAGCGTGATGCAATAATAAAACATCTCATTGCGCGGCTCAATGCTTTGGAGTGTAGGGCCTAAAAATTAATTTGATTTGTTAAAATCAATATGTTAAAGAAAGTATTAACTGTAATTGAGTGTGTTTTATTTTCAAAAAAAAAGGATTATCGATGAAGGCAAAAATATTTTCTTATTATTTATATTTCGTTTTTTTAACCACTATTTTATCACTGTCGGCCAATGAGCAAAATGAAATACAGATTCATATATCAGAAGTAGAATTGCAGGAAATTTTTAATAATCCAGATCGTTCTTATGTTTATGTTGGTAATGAAGTAAGTGATATTGCGGACGTTATAGCAGAAATAAGTAAATTTGATGACAATAAAGATTCGTTTCTGTGGGGATTAAGAAATCATATTGAAAAGGGCTTTGTGATAGGTAATTACGAAGCAGTTGTTCAAGCGCTTGAACAAGCAGAACTTGTGTTACGCAATAAAGTCAGTTTATCGGATGAGAATAAAGCTAATGATCTTTCCCGATCTTTAAATAATATCATCGAACAAGTCATTGAAGAAAAACTTACTCTCAATGCTGAATTATTAGCATTTTTGCGGGACAAAGTTGATGGAGTAGAGAATGTTACACAACGTTCTGGTTTAAGATTACTTGTTATTAATGAAAAAATAGATGTTCTTGGTAGAGCTAAATTCAAAAAAGATGTAGTTTTTAAAGATCATGTAGAATTTGAACATTTTGTAAAATTTGATGGCAATGTAAAATTTGCTCAAAATGTTACCATTGAGGGAACATTATCCGCAGCAGATGAAGTAGTTGGATGCGATTTAACTGTTGGCTGCAATATTTCTCTCAATGATTCAGTAAGCACATCTATTGGCAATATCATAAAAAATGGCACACCATTCATTCACAATTTTGGAGCAAATAACACATTTGTTGGTGATGGTGCTGGTAATTTTACTCTAACAGGCATTCGTAATACAGGTTTTGGTGTAAGCAGTTTATCAGCAGTTACCACAGGTGGAGCGAACACTGCAATGGGTGTGGGTGCACTTCAAAACAACACTGACGGTAGTGATAACACAGCTATGGGAAACAATGCACTTCTTTCCAATTCAACAGGTTATAGCAATACAGCAATGGGTGGTAATGCATTAGTGAACAATACAATAGGTATAGCTAATACAGCAATCGGAGAGGTTGCAATGCAAAACAATGTAGTTGGTTCTTATAATACTGCACTTGGCAATGGTGCATTATTTACCAATGTAACCGGTGGTACCAACACTGCCATTGGACAAGCAGCACTTGGTGGACTCACCACAGGTAACAATAATATTGCACTTGGTGATGGTGCAGGAAATGCGCTAACATCTTCAGAAAGTAATGATATTTACATAGGTAATGCAGGTGTTGTAGGTGAATCTAATATTATTAGAATAGGAACAGTGGGAACACAAACAGAAGCATTTATGGCAGGTATACATGGTACCACCACAGGTCTTGCTGCAATAACAGTCCTGGTTGATGCAAATGGTCAATTGGGCACTATTTCATCAACAAGAAGAGTGAAGCATGACATTCAGGATATGAGTACTGATTCAGCATTTATTTATAAGCTGCGTCCAGTAACATTTGTTTACAATGGTGATGCATCTGAAACAAAGCAATATGGTTTAATTGCTGAAGAAGTTAATGAGGTATTCCCAACAATCGTTGTGCATGATGAAAATGGTCAACCATATACGGTACAATATCATGTATTACCAGCATTAATTTTAAATGAACTTCAAAAACTTGCCGCACGCGTGGAAGCCTTAGAAGCGCGTTCATAACATTAGAAAAATGCATAAATAAAAAGCTCCGCGTAGTTGCGGAGCTTTTTTTAAGGAATCTCGATGCGATCACTCCATTGTTTTTTTTACTCTTTGTTTTTTTATATGCCTCTATTATCTGCAGTTGAATATGTGTATCCTGTCGCAATTTTAAACAATGGAACCGCTATTTTATACATTCATCAATATAGTGTAACACATATAGAATTGTTTGAATGGAATCTACGTACTGATCACAAAGAACAAATTTTATGGTCCGCGTTTAACCCTGCAGGATTACAATTACTGCCAGATAATACAGGTTTTAGCTTTATTGATAATGGTCGTTTACGCGTTAAATCGTTTCAAAAACGATCACCTAAAGCAATTGATTTTGATGAGCCTATTTTTGCCATTAATGCTTTACGATGGATTGATGAACATTCATGTTATTGCAGTGCCAAAAGTAATGATAATTTTTCTCTGTTTGAGCTGCATGATGAAGGTAGTTTAAAATGTTTAGTGAAAGAGAATGATAAAGATTGTTTGTATCCACAAAAGGTAGATTCTCAACTGTTTTATATTGAACGTTGCGTAACTCATGATTATCCTAATGCATTGTATTATCATGTTATGCAATGTGACTACCCCGATTGTGATCTAAACTCCGAGCCAGCTACATTAATTGTTGATTTTTTTGATACACCAATTGCCTTTTTAACGATGTTTTCACCTCAAGAAGGATTTGTACTTGAACATGGAAAAATAATCGATAATCAAGATCCAACAACATTATTTTTATACCATCACATTATTAAAGAAGGAGATACTTGGTATAAAAATTGTCTTTTTTCTTTTAATGTTCCTACCAATTTGTTGTTGGATGGTGAACAACGACTTTACGAATCGTTATTACCATTGTTGCCGCGAATAATCGATAATAAAATTTATTTTGTTGATTGCATCAAAGATAATAATTTAATTCTCGAACCATATTTTTATGATTTATTAACGAAAATGAGTACAAAAATTATCATGCCGGCAAAAAAAGAAGGACATTGCTTTGTGCCAATGTTGTGCAATTCAACATTATATTGTGGTGGAACTTTCCCTTTTGTTCTTTTTTAACATAATATCCATTATCAGTTTATCAATAAAATAGCGGCTTTTAAAACAAAGCCGCTATTTTATTGGACAAAATATTTGTAACTAATTCTTTAACCGCGTTCCTCTAACTTTTTCACACGCGCAAGAAGACTATTAATAACCTTTTTCATTTTCACGTTATCAGCTCTTAAGTCTTCAATCATCAAATCTTTCTCCTGTAAATCAGTCACTTTTTTATTAATCTTCTGAACTTCATTAAGCAATAATGGCGCTAATAGGTCATATTCAACTGAAAATATTTCGCCTCTACGATATTTAACTAAAGTAGGAAGCAGTTCATTAACTTCTTCAGCAATAAGGCCATAATTTTTTTTATTCAGAAGTGATCTTTGAACGATTGGATCATCATTATATTCAAATGTCACTGGCCGTAAGTTATAAATCATCTCTGAATCATTGTCCATATTTCTTATGTCATGCTTATATTTTTCTGATGAAGGAGGTGGCACAAAAATACCCAATTGTCCGGTAGGATACACACCAACTATGTCTGAACTATCAAGCGGAACATCAGCAATCCCTTGAATAAAGCATAAGAGATGCACTCCAGGAGTTCCAATGCCTATTGTTGCAGCAGTATCAACACCAACTGATCCTATCCAAATATTATCCGCACCAACGGTGTTTAATGATCCAGCGGCAGTACCAATTGCTATAATATTACCATCAGCACCAAAAGGTAATGCTCCCTCTCCAATAGCAATATTTAAAACTCCTGTATTTGCTATCATAGCACCATTACCGATAGCAATATTTGTGTCACCCGATGATCCAGACATTGCATTAGTACCAATGGCAATATTTCCTGCGGCAACACCAGTCCCTGCCATTGCATCATTGCCAATGGCAATATTTGATGCCCCATCAGTTACTAAAAGAGTACCACCACCAATGGCAATATTTAATGTTCCAGCCACACTCTTGCCCATTGAACCAGTACCTATAGCAATGTTGCTGAGAGAATCATTAGTATTTAAAGCCTCCGTGCCAATAGCAATACTTGAGGTTCCACTTACACTATCGCCCATCGCTGCTGCACCAATTGCTATGTTATCGACACTATTAATCACCAAAAGAGCTTTTCCTCCAATTGCAATATTATTTGTTGCTAATGAAAGACTAATACTACTTCCAAACATTGCTGCGTTACCAATGGCGATATTATTAATTCCTCCAATATTAACAAGTGCAGCGTTTCCAAGAGCAATATTACCTACGGGAACAGCTGTCGCTGCAAATATACTGCTTCCCAGCATTGTCTCAAACCCCACTGCTATATTAGTCGCACCCTGCTCATAATTAGCAAAAGATCCAACCCCTATAGCAACATTATTTCTTCCCGTGAGACTTGCACCCATTGAACCTTCTCCGATGGCTATATTAGATGCAGCAGTATCGGCAACAGGAAGAGCTGCTGTGCCTATAGCAATATTTGATGTTGCTGCCGGAGATCTAGACATTGCAAGATTGCCGATGGCAATATTGTTACCAGAAAAACTAATAATATTAAGAGCTAGATTACCGATGGCAATGTTACCAGGTGAGACATCACTTTCTCCCATTGCATCTACACCAATAGCTATATTCAAAGTCCCTGTTACGTTACTACCCAAAGCACTATAACCAACCGCTGTATTAAAATCAGCTTCATTCAAATCAAGAGTGTTGTAGCCAATAGCAGTATTTCCTTCTCCTATAAGATTGGCTACCATGCTATTGGTTCCAACTGCTGTATTAAATGCACCTTCAGTGTTACTGTTGAGAGCTCTTGAGCCTACTGCTGTATTAAAAGCAGCTACATTGTCCATAAGAGCTTCAAATCCAACGGCCGTATTTGCTGCGCCTATTTCATTAATCGTAAGAGCTCTTGCACCAACTGCAGTATTATCAATACCAAGTGTATTTAACGCTAAAGCAAAGGCGCCAACGGCAGTATTAAGATCAACTAAATTTGAAGCAAGAGCATTTTGTCCAACGGCAGTGTTACCCATACCTTCTATACATTCAAGTAACGTTGAATTACCAACAGCAACATTCAGTGTGCCCGTTATAAGCGATTGTGATGAAAAAGCTCCTACCGCTGTATTAGATGTTCCCAAATTGAGCACAAGAGCATTATATCCAACTGCGGTACATCCTGAACCATCGACATCTGCTCGTAGTGTATATTCACCAACTGCTGTATTAAAATCAGTTTCATTATGCTCCAATGAAAATGTACCAACTGCAGTATTAGATATTCCAAAAATATTATTTTTTAAAGCTTCATATCCAACAGCTACATTATCGCCAAGAGGATTATTAAACATTTCACTTGCAGCGTTACCGATTGCAACATTTTGTCTTCCAACAAGAAGTTCGGCCAATGAATCGTTACCAACCGCTACATTAAATACACCAGCAATATTACTACCCATAGAGTCACCACCAACTGCTGTATTAAAGCTACCAACTGTATTATCAGTCAGTGCATTGTCACCAATTCCAGTGTTATTTATTCCCTCTGTGTTATGCTCTAATGCACTAGAACCAACGGCGGTATTACCAAAACCAATCAGGTTCAAATTTAGTGCAGCACTACCAACTGCTGTATTTTCAATACCAACAGTATTAAGTTCTAATGCGCCATGACCAACTGCAGTATTATCTATGCCAATAGTATTTGATGTTAATGCTTTAAACCCAACTGCAGTAAGAGCAAAACCATATAAGTTGTCTTTTAATGCATAATTCCCTACCGCAACAGCTTCACCAACTAAATTTTTTTCTAAAGCTTGGTACCCCACAGCCGTATTATCTTCTGAAAAATCGAATGTGATACCATCTACAATAAAAGGATCACCAATGACATCGTTTAATGCAAAGTTACCAATGGCAATGTTCCTGCTTCCCATGACGTTAGAAAAAAACACATGATAACCCATAGCAATATTATCATTACCTTCAACATTTGCAGGAGCAGCAAAAGTACCCACTGCACTGTTCTGTACACCAGTTATGTTTGAATTAAGTGTATAGTTACCAAGAGCAGTATTAAAGTATCCGGTTGTATTAACAATTAAAGCATCTGTACCAAATGCAGCATTGACTGACGCTGTATTATTTCTCAACGCGTTGTTACCAACGGCAACGTTAAATACTCCGGTGGTATTAGTAGTTAAGGCATAACGACCAATTGCTATATCAGCGGAACCGCTCGTATTTGCTTCTAAGGCAAAATTACCAACCGCTACATTAGATATACCTATGGTATTTGTTACTAATGCGCTATCACCAACAGCGGTATTATCAAGACCTGCTGTATTCGATTCGAGTGAACTGGCACCGACAGCAGTGTTTTTTGTTCCGGCACCATTAGATGTTAACGAATTATACCCAACAGCTGTATTTTCAAATCCTGTTATATTAGCCTGCAATGCATGGTTGCCAAGAGCGGTATTTTGAATACCAATAGTATTTTGTGTTAATGCAAAATTACCAACAGCTGCGTTATCAGTACCAATCGTATTAAATTCTAGTGCAAAATTACCCACCGCAACATTTTCAGTACCGGTAGTGTTTGCTGCTAATGCAAAATTACCAAGTGCAGCATTGTTGAAACCCCATGTATTACTTTCTAAAGCATAATTACCAATACCCACATTATAAAATCCGGTCGTATTATTTTGTAATGCATTAGTACCGAATGCAGCATTAACTGATCCTGTTGTGTTGAGTCTTAATGCATTAGACCCAACTGCTACATTGAAGAGTCCTGTTATATTGGATTGAAGAGCATTAATACCGATTGCTATATTTTGTGATCCGCTTGTGTTGGATATTAAAGCATAATTACCAACTGCTACATTAGAGAGACCTATAGTATTTGATGCTAAAGCCTTTAAGCCAATGCCAATATTATCCAAACCTACCGTATTAGATTCTAACGCACAGTTGCCAATCGCAGTATTTCTGTTACCGGCGGTATTTGATTGAAGAGCGTTAACACCAACGGCTATATTGTTATTACCGGTAAGGTTTGAGGTCAAAGCATTTACGCCAAAACCGCTATTATTACCAGCGCCACTCGTCATAAAATTACCCGCATCTATACCAACAAAGGTGTTGCTTGTTCCAAAATTGTGAATAAAACGCTCACTACATTTAAAAACATTTCCTATAGCAGCGCTTACTGAAGGTTGCATGAAAATACTACAACCAACGGTTAGATCGCACCCCACAACAAGTTCTTCTTCGATGAAAATGTCTGTTGTGAAAAGATTATCTATTTCTGCATTTTCTGCGAAAAAATCAGTTGTTGAAAGTGAGACAATCACACCTGCTACTACCGATATTTGTTCCGCAAAAAAATCAGTCACTGAAACGTTTTCTGCCACAAAATCTGTCACTGACAATACCTCAATAGTACCTTCTATTGCTGATAAATCTTGAACAAACAGATCAACAGTAGAGATGTTGTGTGCTACCAAATCAGTCACTGATAGGCTTACAATGGTCGTATCAGCAGCCGAAAAATTTTGGGCAAATAGATCAACGGTAGAAATATTTTGCGCTACTAAATCAGTAACTGATAATGTTTCAATGGTGCCTTCTATTGCTGATAAATCTTGAACAAACAGATCAACGGTAGAAATATTTTGCGCTACTAAATCAGTAACCGATAATATCTCAATGGTACCTTCTATTGCTGATAAATCCTGAACAAAAAGATCAACAGTAGAGATGTTTTGTGCTACTAGGTCAGTCACTGATAACGTTCCAACAAAGATCTCTCCAGCAGAAAAATTTTGAGCAAACAGATCAATGGTGGAAATGCTTTGTGCTACCAAATCAGTAACTGATAAAGTAACAATAAAACCATCAACTGCTGAAAGATTGGTAATAGTTATATTTTTAACAATCTCATTATTAACGGACAATGTTCCACTCACTGATTCATCGACAACAGAGAGATTGGTTATAATCCCATTGGTTACCGTGAGATTATTAATGGTAGCATCAGTGACTGAAATGTTTTTTGTCACCAAATTTGTTGTTATTATTGTATCGCCAACAGTTAAATTTTCTTTTATAAAAACATTATGATCAAAGGTTACATCATCCTTAAAATGCACTTCATCTTCAAAACATACATCTTGTTGAAAACAAGCTTTTCCAAAAACATCGAGTTTGCCGTTAATTGTTACATTTTTGTCAACAGATAAACTTTTACCTATTCTGACATTTTCATTAAATAAAGCTTTATGTAAAACATTTAATGAATTGAGTGTTTCACAACATTTTTTACTTTTATCAGTATGATCCCGCTCAACACAAAGGTCGCCGGTAACAATTTGATGTATAATTTTATGGAGATCATCCTTTATTTTTTGTGCAGCTTCCTTTTTGAGACAATGGCTTTTTTTTCTTAAAATTGATGCTCCATATTCAAGAGCCTGGCCAACAGCATTAAATTCTCCCACAGAAAATCCACTTTCAATATGTTTGCGCAATTGATGGATAGGAGAATGTGTATTATCATCTAATAAGCTTATTTGGATTATAGTTTCATAAATATTGCTTGCATCTTCACCAAGATAAACGTATTTGTTATCAGAATCTTCAAGGATTACTTGTGCTTCATCATATGAGATATTATTACTATATCGCGGTTCTGCTAATAAAAAAGATGAAGGAAACATGAGCGATAAAGAAATAAAAAGAGCGCAACGCCTTTTTAACTGAAATATATTCATATTACAATCCTTTTTGAATTGAAAAATATTTTAATCATATAATCCATTACTTTTTAACAAAAAATATATGATTAAAGCAATAATTACATAAGAGAATGACAAAAAGGGCAGTGGTTGTACCCACTGCCCTTTTTGTCATTCTCTTACTTAATGTGTACGTAATTGATCAACACGTTCAAGCACACTACGCATTATTGCATTAAGTTTTTCATTGTCTATTTTTAATGCATTCATGGTTAATGCTTGGTCTTGAATAATGCCATTGAGTTTTTGTACTTCATTGAGTAGTAACATTGGGAGTAAATGATAACGTACGGTATAAGGTTTTCCTTCCTCGTCTTGTACAACAAGAGCGGAAGACACTTCATCCACTTCTTCAGCAATTAAACCATACTGTTTTGTATTTGTTTCATCGCCATTGTAGACAAAGGTGACCGGACGCAGTTTATAAATATCTTCTGAAATCTCACAAGACATATCTTCTATATCATGTTTAAATTTACGAGAAGAAACAACGGTTCCTAATTGACCAGATGCATCGACAAAGACAGCTATCCCTGTGCCATCAACTGGAGTACCAAAAATACCTTGAACAAAAGCTGCAATATGAGTAGCAGGTGTACCTATTCGTATACTTCCATTTTCCGAAGCTACACCGGGATTAGATATATAAATATTATCATTACCTGTTGTTAAACTAAGACCTGAATTATAACCGATTATAACATTAGTAAAGGCAGTTGCGGCGAACAATCCTGCGTTATTTCCAACAAAAACGTTATTATCACCCGTTGCCAAACTAAAACCAGATTGATAACCTACCGTTGTATTGCCAGAACCTGTTGTATTGCTTGCCAATGAAAAATTACCAAGAGCCGTATTCTCATTACCTGTAGTGTTAGCTGAAAGTGCAAATGCACCCATTGCAACATTATCTGCACCGATTGTGTTAGTCGTTAATGCAAAAAGACCAAAAGCATTATTTTCAAATCCTGTTGTATTTGCGAACAAAGTACTTACACCAAAACCACTATTAGCTGAACCAGTCATGATAAAGTTACCTGAATTATCACCAACAAATGTATTGCTTGATCCAAAATTATGAATAAAAGGAACACCATTTTTAATAACATTACCAATGGCAGGACTTGTCGAATCATTCATACTAATATTACAACCGACAGTAAGATCACAAGCAACGTCTAAGCTTCCAGCAACTATTTCAGTTACCGACAAAGTACCACTTATTGATTCATTCACTACTGATAAATCAATAACACATAAACTTGCCATGCAGTCTAAAACACTTAAATTGGTTATCACCGCATTAGTTGCCGATAAATTTGTAACAGTTTCATTTGTCGCTGATAGATCTGTAACAAATTCACTATTGACCGATAATTCTCCACTTACCGCTTCATTAACTACAGATAAATCAAGAACGCATAAACTCGCTATACAACCTATAACACTTAAATTACCTATCACTGCATTGGTTGCGCTTAAATTGGTCACCGTTATATTGTTAGCGATTTCATTATTAACTGATAATGTTCCACTTACTGATTCATTAACAACTGACAAGTTATTGACGCATAAACTCGCCATACAATCAAGGACACTTAAATTGGTTATAACCGCATTGGTTGCTGATAGATTTGTAACGGTTTCATTATTAACCGATAAATTGCCTATCACCTCATTAACAACTGACAAATTATTAACACATAAACTAGCCATGCAGTCTAAAACGCTTAAGTTGGTTATCACCGCATTGGTCGCCGATAGATTTGTAACAGTTTCATTTGTCGCGGATAAATCTGTAACAAATTCACTATTGACCGATAATGTTCCACTTACCGCTTCATTAACTACCGATAAATCAAGAACGCACAAATTAGCAAGACAACCTATAACACTTAAGTTAGTTATAACAACATTGGTTGCGCTTAAATTGGTTACCGTTATATTGTTAGCAATTTCATTATTGACTGATAGGGTACCACTGACTGATTCATTAACAACTGACAAATTATCAACGCATAAACTCGCCATGCAATCAAGGACGCTTAAATTGGTTATCACCGCATTGGTTGCTGATAGATTTGTAACAGTTTCATTATTAACCGATAAATTGCCTATCACCTCATTGGTAACCGATAAATTATTGACACATAAATTTTCTATGCAACTGAGAACGGTAATATCAGTAACGGTTAAGTTATTTATACAAAGATTAGAAAGACAACTACCTGGCACAATTATGTCAGTGACTGTTAGGTTGGTTACACAAAGACTTTCAATACAACTGAGCACTACTAACTCTGATACCGTCAAAGTACCTTCTATGGTAACATCTTCATCAAATTTAACATCTTCTTTGAATTTTACTTTATCTTTAAATTTAACTTTATCTTCAAAACAAACTTCATCTTCAAAGCACACGTCTTCTTCAAATTCAACATCACCTTTAAAAACTGCGTCGCCTTCAACTTTTAGTTTACCATCTATTTCAACATCTTTTTTAAATCGTGCCTTATCAAAAGCATCTAATTTTTCCCTGACTTTGACAGTTTTGCAGTTTTTAAGTGGATAAGAACATTTTTCAGGACATCCAGGATATCGAGAATTTAAAAAAGAAGCATCAAATGGTGTGTTAAACTCAGCGAGAGAAGTCATTGTTTGTGCATTAATATTGAGATTTTCACTCACAACTTGATTAATGACTATCTCAAGATCACGGGAAATATTTTGAAATTCTTCTAAACTTATTTTTGAGGAATTTGCTTGTAGACTCTTTTCGGCATAATCAAGAGCTTCTACAACAGAACCATAAAGTCCAACGGAAAAACCATCTTCAATATGTTTTTGCAAATCATAAAGCAAAGAATCTTCATTATCTTCTAGTTTATGTATCCGAGATACTACCTCATACAGCTCGCTAAACTCTTTTCCAAGATAAACATATTTTTCATTAACGTTATCCAGTACTTCATGCAGCTCTGCTTTATAAACATACGCTTCATCTCTGCCAACGGCCTGCACCCCACATGAAAGCAATAAAAAACTCATTGCTACAAGAGTAGTATAACAATTCACTAATCGAAACTTCTTCATACACGATCCTTTTTTTTTAATATTTTCCTACTAGAAGAGCTATTTTTATGTAACAAAAATATGAGAACGGTGTCAATAAGATATATATACATTTTTTTAAATGCTTGTTTTTACGCAAAACTCTTTGGTAAGAAACTATTTAATCGTATTTGTTTATTTCAAAAGGAGTCTCTATGAAGATCACGCTCTCGTTGCGACATCATTCTTTATTAATAATGACCAGTTTTTTTGTTTTATTGCTACCATCAGTTGCTTTATCAAAAAAGGAAAAAATTTCTTTATCTGAAGCCGAACTTTATGAACTTAAAAACAACAAAAATAAATCCTATCTTTATTGTGATAAAAATCATAGTAAAATGGCAGAGCTGATAGCAGAAATCAGCACATTTGATAAGGATCAAAATTCACCAGTTTGGCAATTACACAAACATATTCAAGATGGATTTTGCATTGGCAGACAGGATGCTATTGTAGAAGCGCTTGAACATGCCGAAAAAACTTTAGCTAAAAATTATCAATATTTAACAAATGATAAACTTGCACAAATCCAAACAATTCTTAATTCAGTCATGGATGCCATTAACAACGGGAACTTAACTGTTAACATGCACTCTGCATTTACTGCACAACATAATGAATCGGATTCTTCACTTGATGAAAATGATAAATCTTTTCGCGATAAAAAATCTCAAGTAACTATCGCTAAATCAGTGAAATTTGCAAAAGATGTAAAATTTAAAGAAGACGTAAAGTTTGAAGATCATGTTAAATTTGAACATTTTGTAAAATTTGATGGCAACGTCAAATTTGGAAATACTGCTACATTCGAAGAAGATGTTACCATAGAAGGTACTTTGACGGTAGCGGATGAAGTAATTGATTGTGATTTAACTGTTGGTTGTAACATTAATATGAATAATTCAATAAGTTCATCTGTAGGTAATATTTTCAAAAATGGCAACAGTTTTATACATAATTTTGGCAACGATAATACTTTTGTCGGTCAAAATGCTGGTAATTTTGGTATGACTGGTTATGACAATTCTGGTTTTGGCGTGTCTGCTTTAACCTCAAATACATCAGGTGTTCTTAATACAGCTTTAGGTCTTGCTGGACTCGCTTCAAATCAAGACGGTTCTGTTAATACAGCAGTTGGTGTAGCTGCATTGGCAAATAACATATCAGGAGAAGCTAACACGGCAGTTGGTTTTCTTGCTATGGTAGGAAACAGATCAGGAACCGGTAATGTAGCTTTTGGCGTAGAAACTTTAGGAAATAATATCTCTGGTGATAATAATACTGGAATTGGAGCTGGAGCTCTTGCATTCAGTACTGGATCTAACAACATTGCACTTGGTAATGATGCAGGAAGTTTACTTACGTCTGGTAATGATAATATCTATATTGGACATGAAGGTGGTATTGTTGAAACAGGATTTATTAGAATTGGAACACCGCTTACCCATATTGAAGCATATCTACAAGGTGTTTTTGGCAGTTCAACAGGGGTTGGTGGACTAGGAGTTGAAGTTGATGCAACAGGAAAACTGGGAACAATCGTATCAGCAAGAAAATTTAAAAGAAATATAGAAGATATGAATGTTGATTCAGAAAATATTTACCAACTACGTCCCGTAACTTTTTCATACAACATTGATGATACTGATACAAAACAATATGGTCTCATTGCTGAAGAAGTTGCAGATATATACCCATCATTAATTGCTCATGATAGAGACGGTAATCCGTATTCAGTGCGCTATCAAGTATTGCCAGTGCTTTTATTAAATGAAGTACAAAAACAACATGCAAGCATTGAACGACAACAAGCAAGTATACAAGCTCTTACTGAACGCGTTGCTTATTTAGAAGAACGTGCATAATTAGTAATTATATTTTATCTCAAAAAGGAGTCTCTATGAAGATCATTTCCTCATCTCAGCGTCAGTCCTTACTTTTAATGGTAATTCTTGCGCTACCATTATCATTATCTGCAACATCACAAGAATTTAATGACGAAGCATATGTTTATTGTGGTGAAAATTACAGTAAAATGGCAAAAATTGTAGAGGAAATTAGTAAATTGGACGAAGATAAAAATTCGCCCGTTTGCCAACTTAATGATCATATCAAAAAAGGATTTAGTATCGGCAGACAAGATGCTGTTATAGAATCGCTTGCTTGGGCTGAAGAAGTTTTAAATAAAAATTACAGACATTTTAATAGTGCTCAATTTGATGAAATACAATCAGATCTTGATACTGTTATCAATGCTGTTGTGGATGGTGAATTAGCTGTTGATGTACAATCTTTACAAGACAATGAATCTTTCCGTGATAAAACATTAGAAATAGAGAAGTCAGTAAAATTTCATAAAAATGTTAAATTCAAAGATAAAGTAGACTTCAAGCATTTTGTAGGATTTCATGGTCATGTGAAATTTTATAAAGATGTCGAATTTAAAGATAATGTTACTGTTGACGGAACATTATCTGCAGCAGCTGAAGTAGTTGATTGTGATTTAACCGTTGGCTGTAACATCAACCTCAATAATTCATCCAGCTCTGCAGTAGGAAATGTTCTCAAAGCTGGCGCTTCTTTTATTCATAACTTTGGATCAGAAAACACATTTGTCGGTGTTAATGCAGGTAACTTTGGTATGTCTGGTGACAGCAATACAGGGTTTGGAGACGGGGCTATGCATTTAAATACTTCTGGATCGAGCAATACCGCCGTTGGTACTTCTGTTTTATCTGATAACACGACAGGTTCTCTCAATACCGGCGTTGGTTCAAGCGCCCTATCAAACAATACAACTGGTGAAGGTAACACAGCGGTTGGTCAAGTTGCTTTACTATCAAATACGACTGGCTCTGGTAACACGGCAGTTGGTGTGGGAGCTTTAGCAGTAAATACATTCGGTTCTAGCAACACAGCAGTTGGTCTAGGAGCTTTATCATCAAATATAACTGGATCTGGTAATATTGCATGTGGTGAAGATGCAGGAAACGCACTTATCTTTGGTGACGATAATATTTATATTGGCAACGTAGGCCTTGCTGTTGAAACAGGGTTTGTCAGAATTGGAACTCCTCTCACCCACATTGAAACATATATACAAGGTATTTTTGGTAGCTCAGTAGGAGTGGGTGGATTACCAGTTGAAGTTGACTCAACAGGAAAACTGGGAACAATTGTATCTTCGCGTAAATTCAAAAAAAATATAGCTGATATGAATGAAATTTCAGCAAATATTTATAAATTACGTCCGGTAACGTTTGAATATAACAATGATGCGACAGATGCCGTGCAATATGGTTTGATTGCTGAAGAAGTTGCAGCTATATTCCCATCATTGATTGCTCCTGATAAAGATGGCAATCCATTCTCAGTGCGCTATCAAGTATTGCCAGTGCTTTTATTAAATGAAGTACAAAAACAACAAGCAAGTATTGCAAATCTTATTGAACGTGTTGATCGTTTAGAAAAAAATGCACCTGCTGCATAAAAGGATAAAGATAAGAAAATGTTCGTATCCTTCGACAAGCTCAGGACGAACGGGATTGGAACAATCACATCAGGACGAACGGAGAAAAAAATTCTTGTCCCGTTCGTGGTGAGCCTGTCGAACCATACGAACATTTTTCTTTTAATACTACTGAGTTTATCAAAGCATCAGGACGAACGAGATGAAAATTTTCACCCCGTTCGTCCTGTCCTTCGGCAAGCTCAGGAGTAAACGCCCGCCTGCCCGTCGAAGCTTCAGCGAAGTCGGGTCGAACCATACGAACATTTTTCTTTTAATACTTAGTTTTGTTTAATTTTTTTGTAATAAAGTATGCTGATTACTCGCCCATAACCCACATAATGTAACCGCCAAAGCATCAGTAACATCCTCTTTTTCAGGCAATTCCATACCAGGAAATAGTTGCAACACAACGCGCGCAACCTGATCTTTAGTTGCGCCACCAAAACCAGTCACTGATTGTTTTACCTGTGTAGGCGCAAATTCTTGAATAGTCGTTTTATGTTTATGTGCAAGAAGATAGAGTATCCCACGTAAATAACCAAGCTTTAAAAAATTTTGAGCATTTTTGCCCAAAAATGGTGTTTCCAGCGCAATCACGGTAACACCACAAGCAATAATTTTTTCTTCAAAAAATTGATGAAACTCACCCACACGGGTAACAAGACTGTCAGATGATGACATAGCAAAATAACCATAATCAAGAAGAAGGGCTTGACGCCCTTCTTTCTTTAAAATACCAAATCCAGCAAATCTAAATCCTGGATCAATGCCAAGAATTACCACTCTTTTTCCTTTTTTTGGTACAAAAAATATATTACTTTTTAACGACAACAACAGGACTTTTCTGAAAAACTTCATGCTCCTTACCGTTCATCAGCGCAGTAAGTCCTTGATAACATAATCCTACAATAAGTAACGCGGTGATAGTACTTAAAACAACTTCGTCTCTTTTTGGAAAAAATCGGCTTTTCATCGTGGTCCCTTCCAACAATATTGTTTAGTTTACATTACCTATTTCAATTACTCAAAATCAGTTGCATCCTCAAATTTAGTTATTTCTCGTATAAAGTTCATATAAGCCGTCCCTGTTGGCCCGTTACGTTGTTTGCCAATGATAAGTTCAGCCAATGCAGGATTTTCTGTTTCTGGATTATATACAACATCACGATACAAAAACATAATTAAATCTGCGTCTTGTTCAATTGCACCTGATTCACGTAAATCAGAAAGCATTGGTCGTTTATCCATGCGACTATCAACAGCACGAGAAAGCTGTGATAATGCAATAATGGGAATATTAAGTTCTTTAGCTAACGCTTTTAACGATCGTGAAATATCGGATACTTCTTGATGACGATTTTCATGTTTTTTGTTCGAATGTAACAACTGCAAGTAATCAATTACTAACAGTTGCAATCCATGCTCAACTTTCAATTTTCGAGCTTTTGCCCGTAAATCCATAATATTGAGCATCGCTGTATCATCAATGAACAGTTTCATTTCAGCCAACTGCGCCGCAACATTTGTTAAGTCAATCCATTCATCTGAGGAAATAGTTGCATTTCTGATATTGTGATGACCAATACCTGATTCAGCCGATAATAAACGTAAGGTAAGTTGTTCAGCAGACATTTCAAGAGAAAAAATACCGGTCGCAAAACCATTGCGAGCGGCAGTCAAAGCAACTCCCATTGCAAGTGCGGTTTTACCCATTGATGGTCGTGCCGCAAGAACAACAAAGTCACTGTTTTGAAATCCTGATGTCATCTGATCGAGATGTTGAAAACCTGAAGGAATACCGGTTATGCCTTTTGTATGGCTTTTTATATCAGAAAGATGTTGAAACGTTTTTTTAAGCCAAATATCAAGCTGAATAAAGCTATTACTAGACCGTTTATTGGAAATATTAAAAATAATTTTTTCTGCATCATCAAGGACAGCATCTATTGAATCTTGATCTTGCGTGTAACAGTTAGTGATGATAGTTGCGGCAGAACTTATAAGCTGCCGCAATACTGATTTTTCTTTAATAATGGTTGCATGTTGAACAATCAAACCAACTGAAGGTATATCTTCTTGTAAACCAACAAGATAGACAATACCACCAATTGCATCAAGTTGATCTTTTTTTATTAATTCATCCTGCAACGTAACAATATCAATGCGTTTATATTTTTGACCTAAATCAATAATAGCTTGATAGATTATTTTATGCGCAGGACTATAAAAATCATCAGGAACAATAATTTCTGCAATAGTACCAATATATTCGTCATTCAATAACAATGCGCCCAATACCGCTCGTTCTGCATCGGTATGTGCAGGCAACGTTTTTCCAAGAATACCTTCAACGTTAGGTTTCCTGATAACAGCGTTATTATAAGAAGCTTGTTTAGTCATATATTACTATTCAGCTATAATGATTACTGTTAATGCCGACTTTAATTTTGTTGTTAACTTAATGTGTACTTTAAAAGTACCTTTAGATTTGATAGATTTATCAAATTCTACCTGACTTTTAGTAATGCTAATCCCTTTTGCAGCGAGAGCATCAACTATTTCTGATGCATTAATTGACCCATACAATTGGCCGTCATCATGCATTTTGCGCTTTAATGTGAGAGTAATAGTGCTTAGTTTGTCTGCAAACATAGATGTTTGCGTAGCTATCACTTCTTTACGATTTTGAACGGTACGAATTTTAGCAACATATTGGTTTTTATTGTGACTGGTGATTTCAATGGCAAGGCCTTGTGGAATAAGGAAGTTACGGGCAAACCCGTCTCCAACCTTAATAATTTCTCCAGCTAAGCCTATTTTTTCAATATCTTTGCGTAGGTATACTTCCATTTCATGCTCCTTATGAAGATCAATTGTGTTTTTTGCCTTCTTATCGATATTTTTAGTATATCTTAAAAAAACTTCATTGAGAACAGAAATTGTAATCAAAATGGCTTTATACCATTGTTTTTTAAGATTTTCTGCCCATAACTTGCCCGTTCGCATGCTAAGAGCATGAGATATGAGCTGGCGCGCAGGGCTGAATGGACAATAACCACCAGGGCTGTCAGAATAATGAGCATTGTCAGAACAACTGAACCAAGTTTCACACTTTTTCCTCCGATTTAACCGTCACATAGCAGATAATTGGCTTTTTTATAGCGACAGTTGGCGTAAGTCTCATCTCTATCCCTACAATCTCATTGCCCGCCTTTTCAACAGTAAAAGTTGCCTGTTCAATACCAGAGACAATAACGCTTGTTGTTTTACTTTTCCATTCCTTATTATAAATTCCTTCTTTTCTTTCTAATCGATGGTGAGAAAAACACCATCCAATATCATGATCATCAACATGCCAAACAAGTTCCTGCGGTGTTATTAATTTCCAATAAAAGGGCAACTCTCTCATGGCATGCATATCACGCACAAAAAGATCTGATGCAATATGTAAACTGATAATTGACTGACATGTACGCATTGACGCAAGCGAAGGAATAATAAGTGATACAATTATATGACAAGAAAAAAATGTTATCATGGTAAAAAGAACAAGATACAACAAAAACGATAGCAATGAAAACCCTTTTTTATGACACATAAGTAGCGCCATTTTGTTTCGCTAAAACTCTTTCAGATTCATTGCGTGCAACAGAAAAAGCCTCAACAATTTTCAATGCTTTCTGTTGCGTGACTTTAACTTCAATTATATAATGAGTGATAAGTAAAATAAAAAAAGTTGATACTGACAATCCAATCATTAACTCAATGAGGAGAAATCCGCTTTTAGGTTTCATCACTACACGTACCTTCAGAGAAATAATAGTTTTGAACAAGAAATTTATGTAAACTATACCGATAAAGTAAAGATTGATGCAATAGATCAATGACGCTCAACAACATAAGAATGAAAAGGTATTCATTATGACGTATCGTACAATGTTTTTTCAGATAACAATAAGCATAATACTTTGCATCTCATCAGTAACAACAGCTATGTACAATCAAGGTGCAATGCCACAAATGCAAAATTTTGAAGCTGAACTTGCGGAAGCAAATAAAGCAATAGAAGAATATGTTGCAAGTCTTCCACCAGCAGAACAAGCAGAATTTAATCGTCAAGTTGAAGACATGTCAAGAATGTTTGAAAACATGAGTGAAGAAGAATTTGAAAAATTCCTTGGTGAAATGTTTACTGAAGAACAAATGATGGAACCAAATCCATTTGAAACAAGTGAACCAACAGTACAAGAAGTTGTTGAAGTTACATTAAGCGCTGACGACAAGAAAAAAGTTGAAACAGCTATCAAGGTGCTTGATGACGTGATTAATCAATCTAACTTATTCATGGTTATCATCAACAGTTCTCCTGATCTACCAAATCGCATAAATCGCTGGGCTGCTAAAGGTGTACTTGCAAACTGGCAAGCAGGATTGGACTGGGACAAATTAAAAATAGAACTCGAAAATTTTGTACAAAAATTATATAAAGCTCTTGAACAAGATCTTACGACTAAAAAATATAAATATCTTTTTGAGTTAATTGCCGATGAAGCACTCTACAATAATATTATTCAACTCCAAAGTTCATTGAATGCTCTTGTTCCAACAATTAATCTCCCTGAATTTAGCATCCAAAAATTAAGTGCCCAATCAAAAACAGCAATAAAAAATATTCTTAATAAATACACTGAAAGTTTTTATTTGCTTACTATTCCCAAAAATCTTGACGTGCTTTTTGAAAAATATGCACCAGAAGCAGAAAAAATACGTGCCGCTGAAGAAGCTGCTACAAAAAAAGCTTTAGAAGCTTCAAAAGGTATACGCACCCCTGCAGCAGCAATGCAAGCTGGCATGGAAGCTGAAGGCGGTTATGATTTTGGCTATAATCCTTATGGTGGTTATGAACCTTACTACGGTGGTGGCTATGAGCCATATTATGGTGGTGAGGGCTATAAACCTGATTATGGCGGCGGATATGGTGATTATGGTTCTGGTGGAGGTGGTGGCAGAGGTGGTCGTGGCGGCGAATCTGCTGGAGAAACATCAAGGACTGGTGGAGAAGGAAAAAGTAAAGAAGAAAAAGAAAGAGAAGAAAAAAAGAAAAGAGAGGAAAAACAGTTTATACCTAATTATGAAATTGAACGAGCTATTGCAGATATTAAAAGTGGACTTGAAGATATTGCAGCAGCAATGGCCGTTGATGAAACAACGGGCATTCCAAAAAGTCTTGCAATGCTTGATGAAATGCTCAAAAAACCTGAAGTTGACGTAATTCTTGCCGGCTCCACATTGCCAATGGTTGATAAAAAACTATCTGTCATTGATGAAGCTGTTAAAAAAATAAGTTCAAAAACACTTAACGCTACAGATTTAGCTCACTATCAAAGTGAAATTAAAAAAGCTTTTGCAAAAAATGACAAAGAGCTAAAAACGTTACTCGATCAAATTGATAATTTTGAACTTAAAACAGAAGATGAAAAAGAGGCTGCTAAGAAAGCCGCTCCTAAAACTGCTCCTGGTGAAGAAACTACACCAACTAAAATTGAAGTATCAGACTTACCTGTAGCAACACAATGGGCATATTTTGGTGCCAATACAAGTCTTCTTCCTTCAGGTGATGAAAATGCTAAACTGCAAGAACAGATTACGGCACCTGTATCTCTCTTTGATATCAAGAAGAAACTTGTTGAACTTCGTAAAAATATAGATACGTTCCAAAAAAAGAAGGCTCCTGCTGAAAAAAAGAAAAACATTGAGCCGGTTATTGAGTCTTCATCTATTGATGAGTGATGAGTAATGTAACAATAAAAAAATGGCTTGCATTAGTTTGCAAGCCATTTTTTTTTACCTAGTTTACCTAACGATTTTCTGGCATCTATTACACAAGCCATCAGGATCATTTGAAATATCCCATTGCCAACAACGAGGGCATTTTACACCCTGCGCATGTTCAACGCGCGCAAACAATCCTTTTAATTCTGTTTCTTCAAGATTATGAGAATTTACCTGTATGGTGCACCGTGATACAATTAAAAACTCTTTTAAAAAGCTTTCAGTGCTTTCACCCTTTTCATTCATATCCATGAAAAAATTGTTTATTTTGTCGGCAAAATCAGCTTCTGGATTAATGTATAACGTCACCTGAGCTTCAAGCGAATGTTTTACAATCTGTTTTTCACGCTGCAGTTCAATCGCCTTTAACAATGCGGATCTCATATTTTTGAGTATTTCCCAAGAATCATTACGCTCCCATACATTGTGCACAACAGGGAATCGCTGCAAATGAATAGAATCAGTTTTATTTTTTTGATATTCATCAGAAATTTGTTCTGCAGTAAATGACAAAATTGGCGCCATAAGTTTTGTTAATGTATCCAAAATGTGCGCACAAACTGTTTGCGCAGAACGTCGTTCAAAACCATCTTTTTTTTCAACATACAATCTATCTTTAACAATATCCAAATAAAAAGCACTTAAATTAACTGAACAATAATTGCCAAGCAGATGAAACACACGGGTAAAATTATAATCTACATACGCGTGTAAAAGATCTTCAGATAATTCATACAATTCCTGCATTGCATACTGATCAATGGAGTTCATTTTTTTCAGATGAATAGCATCACGTGTCATATCAAAATCATTAATGTTGGAAAGTAAAAAGCGACATGTATTCCTGATTTTACGGAACACTTCTTGAATATTTTTCAGCAGTATATCAGACACAACAACATCACTGGCATTATCAATACTTGATGCCCATAAACGTAATCCATCAGTACCCATGCGATCAATAATTTCTTGTGGAGATACACCATTGCCTAAAGATTTTGACATCTTACGGCCTTGTTCATCAACGGTATATCCATGCGTAAGGATAGTTTTCATGCACGGCGTTTGTTCAATAATCATGCTCGTGAGTAATGAGCTTTGGAACCATCCGCGATGCTGATCTTTACCTTCAAGATACATATCAGCTGGGTATTGTAATTCACTATTTTGTTGCAAAACAGCATAATGACTAATACCTGAATCAAACCACACATCAAGTGTATCTGTTTCTTTTCTCAGCAAACCTGTCATACATTGTGGACATGTAGTCAAACTACCTTTGACTGCTTCCACTGAAACGTTATCCCAATATTCAATACCTTCTTGTGTAACTTTTTGTGCAATTTCATTAATAAATTCTTTATTGATATAAGTATAATCACACGCATCACAAATAAGAGCGGTAATTGGCACTCCCCATTCACGCTGGCGAGAAAGGCACCATTCTAATCGCCCTCCTACCGTCGCTTCAAACCGGTTATGTGATGCTGCTGGAAGCATGGTAATGCGTTCAATAGCCTCACATGCTTTTTCTTTAAGATCATTACGAGATAAATCACAAAACCATTGTTTGGTTGCACGAAAAATCAATGCCCCACGGCAACGCCAACAGTGAGGATATGAATGTTTAATGTTTGCTTTAAGCAACAACATGTTAACATCAAGTAATTTTTGGATAACCCAACCTTGCGCATGCGCAACAGACATTCCTACCAATTCTGGCAAAAGAATATCTTGTGTATAATGACCGTCGGGAGTAATTGGTGAATAAATTTCTAAATTATTTTTTATGCCAACTTCATAATCAGTTGGCCCAACACCAGGAGCACAATGTACGCATGCGGTACCATCATCAGTAAGCACAGAATCATCAACTAAAACAGGAGTAAAAAAATCATTAATCAATGGATGTGCTACGCGTGCTTGCAATGCCACCAATGCTTGAGAATTAAACTCAGCAACAGTATCGTTTATAATTCCTAACAGTTGCGCAATAGCATCAACACGCGATTTACCGACGATAATATAACTGTTTTCTGTTTCCAGAACTGCATAATCTGTATGAGGTTTGAGGAGCACCGCACGGTTCAGTGGCAATGTCCATGGTGTTGTTGTCCACACCAGTAAACTAACCGGTTTATTGTTTAATTGTGGAAATAACTGTTCACAAACATCTTTTTCTAACGTAAATAGTACATAGAGAGATGGATCTTTACGATCCTGATATTCAATTTCAGCCGATGCAAGAACAGTCTGACATGAAGGACACCAAGGAACTGTTTTATTTTTGCGTTCAATGTAACCATTTTCTACCAGTATACCAAAAGCGTTAAGCGTGCGCGCCTCATATTCAAAGCTCATTGTTAAATAAGGATTCTCCCAATCCATGAGAATGCCGAGTTGTTTAAATTCGTATTTTTGAACATCAATCCATTTTTGCGCATATTCACGACAAGCTTTTTTTAATGCATCTCCTGAAAGCTCAGGATTTTCTTTTTTTACAGCAAACTCAATAGGTAAACCATGACAATCCCATCCAGGAATGACCGGAACATGTTTGCCCATCATACGTTGAGATTTACATACAATGTCTTTTAACGTTTTATTGTATGCATGTCCAAGATGAATATATCCATTGGCATAAGGAGGGCCATCATGTAAAATAAATTTTTCTTCCCCTTTATTTTTGTCACATGAACGTTTAAAAAGATTTTCACTTTCCCAACGTTTAAGCATTTTTTCATCATCTTCTTTATGGTTTGGACGGATAGGAAAATCGGTATGCGGTAAGTTGAGCGTATCCTTGAAACTCTTTTTTTGATTATTCTCTTCGGCCATTATTAAACTTCCTTGACAATGAATTACCTTTATATAAGTATAGTCTATTACTTTTTTTAAAAAAGCAGAAGAAGGCCACACGCAAAGAGAAAGGAGCCTTTCAGCTCCTTATCTATTCAACTTCACTTAACAACTTATGTTATTTGTACCAAAATTACTGTGCAGGAACCGCAGCAGCTGCTGCTGGTTTAGGCAAAGCAAATTTATCACGTACACTTTGAACACTCGCTGCTATTACTTCTGGACCTTTTGCAGCAACCACTTCTTGTGCTTTTTGCAACAATGGTGTACCCACTGAAGCAGCAGTAGTTAATGCCTGTTGCATAAGAGTTTGCTTTTCTCCCGGAGTAATAGAGCCTGTAGCCTGATCAAGCATAGTTTGTGCTTTAGTAACAATCGCTGCAGCAGCAGCATTAGCTACCTGCGCACCTTGTTCTTGAGCTTTTGTGAGGGCTACGTTAAGAAGTTCTTTACCCTTTGCTTGGGCCGCTGCCACACCTGAGGCCATGGTTGCTTTTGCTTGTTCTTGAACTTTAGCAACCGCCGTAGACGCTGCCTGAGACACAGCCGCTTTTGCCTTATCCATAACACCACTCGCAGCTTGTTTAAGCGAATTTTGCAACTGCTTGAACATACACTGAGTCGATACCGTTATAAATAACGCACTGAGAATAAATATCTGTTTCTTCATGAGGCATCCTTTTTTTGATTAGGACAATAAAATATTAATACTAATTTCATATTAGCAATATTTTTGTTAAAAAATCAATAAAACCCAATAGAATACAATGGAAAATGCCATTCAGATGGAATATAAAGAGGTAAAAAAGTAAGAAAAAATGGTCATTTTTGGCCTAAAAACCTCTGTTCTAAAGGCTTTTTTAGGTAAAAAAATGGTTTTTTTAGGTAAAAATAGAGGAATTATCCAGGTTTTTGATGAGCAAGTTTTAAATAAAAAACACAAATTATTGCAATTTGAATTGTTATTTGTGTAGAATCAAAAATGATAGAATGTATTAAATGTCAGTTACAGTTACTATAAAGGAGAGACGATGAAGAAGAATAATGCGTTGTATGGGATACTATTGAGTATTTCAGGGGTTGTTGTTGCTGCTGGACCCGCAAGTGAACCTGGGTTCGATTTTATCAACAAAAGTGGCAAAACTCTCACTATCTTAGTGAATAATGGTTACAAAAATATTTTACAAGCAGTGGTAAAGCCAGCAGTAACCGTATTCGGTAAAGTGATTACTGCAAATAACGTGAGTGCTACCATCGATATTAATGAACCAACTTTGTTGGTTGTTTATGAAGGTGCATACACCACTAAAGTTGAACCTTTCAGACCACGTGGTGGCGATGAAGGTACACCAGCTTTCTTTTATGATTGGATGGTTCATGGACCTAAAGCAAAAACGTATATGTATACTTTTAAGTTAGGTAAAAAAGCATACGTAACATTACATGAAAATGGTAATCTTAATCCACAATCTGGACCACGTAGTGGTGCAACAGGTAAAACTGATGCTGGTTATTCATTAGAGAACGAAGTATCACAATCAGATATTATGCGTGCGAGTGAATCATACATGGGACTTTAAGAGATAACATTCATTGAAACATGGATTGACAAAAAAACCCAACTGATTAAAAAGGTTGGGTTTTTTATTTTTTCTTGGTGATTTTTCAACATATTTGGTTAGGGTTTTATTTTGACGTAAAAATCATTCCGTTATGCGACAAGCTCGAATAAAGTTACAGTTTATAGAAATGCTTATCTATAAACGTTTTTTATTATGTTCTAAGACAACAAACTTAAATTTTTTGACCTGCAATCAGCAATATCGTTTCAATCTCATTACAATTGCACCAAAACAACGCACCAATCGATGTTTTGGTAATGCCACCAAAAAACAATCTTTTTTCGAATGTTTTTTGGTGGCACCACTTTGCCCCACCAAACCAACAAACATTCGTTTGTAAGTCATTTTTAACCACAGATAGCTTTTTTTCATACAAAAGATCAAAATTAGAAATACTTATATTTTCAACGAACAAAATTGTTTTCATTTTTTATAAAAATGACATTGTCGCCGATGTATTGAAATTTGTTTACGAAATTTTCATAGCATTTTCTTTTTCCTGATATTCTGTACAATAACTAAAATAATCATATGAAAATATACGATAACCATCTTAAAAATGAATCTAGATGAAAAAAAGCATTTTAATACACATATCTTTTTCATTATTTTTATTTTCATTCATACAACACAACACAATAAATGCTATGCAATCAAAAGCCATAACTGATGCAATAACTAATGCAAAAAGCAAACGGGACTTATGTACCATACGCAATAAAAATGTTACAAATTTAGCGCAACACAAACGTAGACATGCAGGAGAAAAACCATTTGAATGTGAGAAATGCGGTAAAGTCTTTACCTCGAATTGTCATCTTAAAAGGCACATATCAACAATACATGAGGGCATAAAACCATATTTATGTATTATTTGCAAGAAAAATTTTCCTGAAAAATGGGATCTTATAAAACATATGCGAATGCATACAGGAGAAAAACCATTTGAATGTGATATGTGTAACAACTGTTTCAATCACAAGTGTGATTTGAAGAAACATATGAATAAATATCATCCACCTACTGCTAAAAATAATCTTCTAGCTCGTAATTATCCCTTGGAACCTCCTGCTATGGTGGCCCAAAGTTTTTCTTCACAAATAGATTTCGATGAACTTCCTCCAATAGAATCTTTATTTAATCTTGAGTATGATGACGTCACCGATTTTTACTACAGACATGACGTATTATTATACATCCAATAAATTACTCATTTTGCGTTCGGGGGATGCTTCCAAGCGTTTAATCCGCTCAATATCACCAAGATACAATTGCGTTGTTGTCGGTGCGGTGTGACGCATGGCAAGTTGAACTTCGTACAAAGATGCTCCTGCCTGCATAGAAAGCACTCCAAAGGTATGTCGCAAACTGTGCGCGGTGATACGTTTGCTATCAAACCCTGCTGCACGTAAGCGACGCTTAATGATGCGAGACAATGAAAATATTGTTAATTTTTTGCCATAATTACGATCACTTAATGAAATAAAAAGAGGTTCTTTTTCACTTTTAATCACCCGTACTTGTAAATAATCATGTAATGAAACTAATGCTTGAGGTGTTAATAACACAAATTCATCTTTACTTGCACGCCCTTTTCCATGAATCCATAATAACATTTCTCCCCGTTGCTCATACATATCTTCCAACGTTGCTGATGCAATTTCTTTAAGTCGCAATCCCGTGCGCACCAAAATATTAATAAGCGCAAAGTCGCGTTTTCCTTTTATATCAGCGCAATTAATGGATGCAAACAATGTTTTAAGTGCATCAATTGATAAAGATTCTTTTTGATGATTTTTTGCGTATTTTTTGATCCCTTTAA
>Ga0070733_10000576_pt1 | contig 29484 bp, 17 predicted proteins | sample Coa_R1_9_FD_66450 | JGI IMG/M metagenome (GOLD analysis project Ga0070733, IMG submission 66450) | Surface soil microbial communities from Centralia Pennsylvania, which are recovering from an underground coalmine fire - Coalmine... | ecosystem: Environmental > Terrestrial > Soil > Unclassified ...
TTGTTGAAGATGTAGTTCATGCACGGGAAGATGTTCCCCGTAGCCTGGCAGTTCGGGATGGGCGTGACATTGGTCCCGGCCAGATTCTGCTCGCGCAGGGTGATGTTCGAATTCACGTAGCTGATCACGAATTCATTCAGCAGCGAGGGAGTAATGGTGTCCGTCAGGCGGGCCACCAGGCTGGTGCCAGGACCGTTCAGCCGATTTTGAATCGTCGGAAAACTGTTGACCACATAACCCCACTCCGGCGTGGCCACGGTCGTATCCCAGGAGTCGTGAATGTAGCGAAAGGACAGGCGCATCTTTTTTGTGAAGTCGTGGTCAATGCGCCCCAACTCCTCGCGCCAGTAGGTGGAGGGCGAAATGACGGCGTCGTAGCAGGGAACGTTAAGCTGCTGGGTCGGACCAATGGATCCAGCGAGGCTGGAATTGCAGCCGAAGGCGGAATTCGGCAGCGGAATGATGCCGGTATTCAGGAAGGCCGCGCTCGTGGTACCGATGGGCACCAGGTTGTTGACCCATGCGCCCGCGGCATTCTGGGCGGGGCAGTCGGGATAGAGGCCGCGGTTGATGGGCGCGCTGCCGTTGGCAACCGGAGGCGGGCAGACGTCGCTGAAATCGGCGCAGGTTCCCGCGCCGAAAGGACAGTTGACGCCAATGCCGCGCTCGGGCAGCGTTGGAACGGCCTGGTTGAATTCCTGGGGAGTTTTCTCCAGGCGGAACTCCTCCGACCAGAAAAAATAAGTGTTGTCTTTTTTCGTGTTGAACACGCCCGGGATGTAGAGCGGTCCCCCGATCGTGCCGCCGAAGTCGTGGCGGCGGTAGAGTGGAGCCTTGGCGGTCTGGTCGAAGTAGTTGCGGGCGTTGAAAAACTCGTTGCGCAGGAACTCATAGAGGCCGCCGTGGAACTGCGGTGTACCCGACCTGGTGGTGACCAGCACCGTTCCCGAGGCGCTGCGCCCGTATTGCGCGCCGTAATTCGAGGTCAAAACTTTCACTTCCTGGATCGCATCCAGGCTCGGATAGACCATCAGCGTACTTTCGGCGCCGTTTAAGCCCGCGTTCAGGACGTCGCTCCCATCCACGTCGAAGTTGTTGTACTCGACGCGACCGCCGTTGACGCTGTACTTCACACTGCCTTTCACGCCGACGGCGGCTTCATCCTGTCCGGTCTGGTTGCTAACTCCGGGCGCAAGCGCGATCAACTGGGTGAAGTTGCGTCCGTTCAGTCCAGTCTGGACAACCTCCTTTTGTGTAATCGTGCCTTCGATGTGCGCGCTCTCGGTCTGGATCTCAGTGGGACCGCCGCCCACCACGTTCACATTTTCGATGGAGGTGGGAGGAGCCATGGGCGCGTCAATTTCGAGCGCTTGATCCGTGCCCAGAGTGATGTCGGTTTCAAAAGGCGCGAAGCCGGGAGCGGTGATACGCAGTTTGTATTGGCCGGGCGCGAGTCCATTCAGGGTGTATTGCCCGCGCTCGTTGACCGGCAGGTTTACGGCGGCACCGTTGGGGCCGGTCGCGGTTGCGGTCGCGCTGGTGATGACCGCGCCCGACTGGTCGGTGACGATCCCGTAAAGCGCCGCTTTGCCCCTCTGCGCAGCGACGGTCATTGCTTGCGCTGCCGGGCCGACAGAGGCAGCGGCGGGCTTGGCTTGCGACGTTGGTGCGGCACTACCTTGCGCGGGAGCAGGGCTGGGCTCGCCGCCGGCCGGAGCTTCCGTTGCAGGCGCGGAGGCGGGAATTTCCGGAGCCGGCGGAGGCGGCGGCAGTACCATCAACACCGCGCTGATTTCCTGCGATTCTCCTCCACTCAGCGTGATCTGTGCTGCGAACGTCTGGAAGCCGGGCGCGCTCACTCGAACCGTGTAAGTTCCAGCGGCCAGACCAGTGATGCTGTACTGCCCATTGTCATTGGTGGTTGCGGCCTGCCCCCCGCTGGGTCCTTCCACAGTGACGCTGGCGCGAGGTACGGGCGCGCCGGAAGCGACGATCACTGTGCCCCGGACTCCCGCATCGTCCGCCGGAGGCGGGGCTGGCATGGCGGCGGCCTCTGCCCTGCGCAAGCCGAAAAAGCTCAGGGCAAACACCAACGCCAGTAGAAAAGCGAATGACTTCACAAGAGCTCTCCCTCCCGAGTGGGGATCGCCTGCGCGGACAAAAGCGTGCGCCGTTTTATTGAATTTGAACGGCTCAGAAAGTAAGCCGCAAGACTATAGGCGGATTGTTACAGCTCAATGAAGGAATAGTTAAATTCCGGTGACAGCGATCCCGGGTTTTGCATTCTCCCGGCGCTGGCGGCCGGCCAAGCCAATCTGCCGAATTTCGCACAGAGTCTCGCTTCGCATCCCGGCGCAAGGATTTAGTGACTGATGTCCCCAATGAGCGGTAGAGCCCTTCTTCTATTTCCACAGTTTTCGATTTTGCGCATCAGAAAAATTAACGCTGGCTTAATCTTTTCGTCATTCTGGCGTAACAGGCTTCCACGATAACTAGGGCGCGTCCGAATGCTGGTTCGCACGCAGCTCCCATGACTTTCCGTCAGTTCAGGATCTCACCCTTTCGCCTCCGCAAGCTTTCCGGGCGTGCGTGCTGTTCACGCGGCACTGCCACAACGGTGGACTCCCTCCACTTCAACACCTAACCGAGATTCGGAGAATCTCTTCAGGAGAAACAAAATGAACAAGAAGATTCTGGTCGCGACATTGGCCCTCGGGTTTGTGGCGCTGATGTCGGCTTCCGGCTTTGCGCAGTGCACAACGCCGGTTTTCCAGTTCAACGGAGTCGGCTCCTCCGCGCAGTTCAACAGCATGACCTATGCAGCCCTTTACCTGGCCAACGGTGGCTCGCTGCCGGCGCCGGGCGCTTACAACCTCTGGACCAGCAGCAAGGCCACACTGCAGGACCTGCGCTTCAGCCCGGCAGCCACCGACGCGGGCGTGAAGATGTCCATCGTGTGGGATAACGGCGCCCCGAGCTGCAACGTTTGGGTCGTCTCAAACGTGGACTCGGGCGTGGGAGTGAAGGACTTCTTCGCATATCAGAAGAAGACGGAAAACGGCGTGACCAACGCGGTGGTCTCAGCCGTTGACTACGCTTCCCTCGGAGCCGAGAACGGCAGCCTGATCCCCGGCTTCCCGGACAACAACGGCAGCAGCTTGCCAGCCCAAATCGTGACCTTTCTGACCACCCAGGCGGGACCGACCGCGTCCCACGGCGCAGGTTCCCTGCCCGTGCCGATGTGCGGCCAGCTCCTGACCACAGCCGGCGGCACTAACCACTACTGCTTCTTTAACGCTGCCCTGAGCGACATTCGTCCGGAAGACATTCTCTACGCGACGACGCGCGCTCTGAGCGCTTACTCGACGACCAATGGCTTGGCTGGTCTGGGCTATGCCCAGATCGGAAACGGCGCCGGCGCGGGTGGCTGCGGCGCGCTCTCAGCCGAAGAAGGCTGCGAGATTTTCGACGCGCTCGGCCAAACTTCGCACTTCAACGTTCTGAACTTTGCTCTTACCGGGAACGACCCGGTGGGCGCCGCGGCGGTACCGCTCTACAGCACGCTGAACGTCGGAGCGGCCCCGGTGGTGGTCTTCGTCAGCAATGCCGACACCAGAACCGGCGGTTTCGGCAGCAAGTCTGGCGGCAACTACGTGTTCACAAACATCAACAAGACGGTGCTGAGCAAGATCGAAGAAGGAACCCTGCACTGCAGTACCGACATTTTCCCTGGCTACGGCACGGTCGGACATCCAATCCAGGTTTTCCAGCGCGAGCCTCTTTCGGGAACCTACAACACGTTTGAGTTCACCGGAGTTCGCACCCTGAGCGGCAGCGCGGCTACCACCGTCGGCCAGAACAAGGTTACTTCCACCACCTGGATCAGTGATGACTCGAGCGGCCAGGAACTGGGCAACAACCCGGCCACAAACTACAACGACGGCACCGCGGGCTGCCCGGGCAACGCCAATGCGGCGCCGGACGGCAGCGAAGTTTGCGGCGATCCGAAGCTGCTGTTCACCCCCAGTTCGTATGCTGGAGTTTCGGCTTCCGGCAGCGGCTGCGGAAAAGGCGTGATCGCGCGTGCCATCGGCACGGGCGAACTGGTCAAGGCGGTAGCCGGCGCGTTCACGCTGCCTTCGGCCTGGTTCCCGTCCACTAACGATGCGTTCGGATATGCCTTCTGGAGCTATCAGAACTTCGCCCCGGTGGTGAAGTCCTCAAACTGCACCTCCAACGCCAGCGGTAATAGCATCTGCACCAGCTCCGCTGCACACTACCTGACTGTAGACGGCGTAGATCCCTTCACGCCCAATCCCGGTGCGGCGTCTCTGACTACCGGCGTGACCGCGTACGAACTCCCGCAGTGCACGGCCGTGGTCACCAACAACAATGCGGCGTTCCCATGCGCCCAGATCCCGTTCACCCACATCCAGGATGGCGGCTATCCTCTGTTCACGATTCTGCGCGCGGTCACGTTTGAAAACATCGTGCAGAACTCTAACATCGGCGGATGCACGACTCCGCCGTGCCCGACCCAGCAGACTCCTGCCGGCGTGACCGACATGGTCGCCGCCACGGAGATCAACGCCACCAACAACAGCTACAACCTGTCGGACTTCCAGCCGTTCTTTCAGAACCTGACGGTGGTTACTCCGGCCTCGGGCTGCCCGACGTACAATGCCACCACCAACCCGAATCCGGTCTGCTACAAGGGCGATCTGCTGCTGGGCGTGTTCCGCTCGCACTACGTGCAGGCGAGGATCAACCCGAACAACGGTCACGCTGCCTGCGCCAACAACTTCACGGGCGTGATCCTGAACGGCAACACCTACAACTCGACCACCAAGAAGACCTCCGACACCTGCCTGGTTGATCTGGGCGGCGACGTGGGCGGCGCGATCATGTCGGTTCAGGCGGATGTGGATTTCAACCTCGACTTCGGCAGCTTGTTCGCCGCCGACGGCTCGAACTACGAAATCTACGGCCTGCGCCACTAAACCGTTGAACGTAGTTGAATCTTGAGTCATGCAGGAGCAGGAAAGGGCCAACCAGCCCTTTCTTGCTCCGGCTGTTTTTGAGGGTTGCGGAGTTGGGGGACGACGCAGGGGGAAAATCGGCGCCCGAGCAGTCCCCTTCGCAAGCCAGGGCTTCGCTTATCTTTAGTTTTCCGGAGCAGATATGCATTCGGTCAAGTGGTCGGCTCAGAGAGTGTTTTCCGCAGTTATTGGCATCTTACTTTTCTGCGCCGGGCTAGCGGGTCAGACGCCGGCGCGGCCGTCGGATTCGTCAACGCAGCCCCCTGCAACGCAATCTCCCTCTGCGCCGGCAGGCGACGGGCCAACCTTGAAACCCATGCCGGGCATGAGCGCTCCGTCGGCGCCTCCGGGGCTGGATCCGAAAACCATGCTGCCCCTTTACGAGACGATCCAGGAAGACTGGAGTTCGCTGAGCATCGGAGTCAGCAAGCTTGAGCCGATACCGCCGGTTACGCTGGAAGCACCCGACGTGCAGGCGACATTCACACGCTATCTGGTGCGGGTGCAGTGGCGCCCGGGCGACCCGATTGATTTGTGGATCGCGATTCCGAGGGGAGTGAAGAATCCTCCGGCCGTGCTTTATCTCTATGACGCGAGCCAGGACACGAGCCGCTTCCGCAGCAACGACTGGTGCGCGCGGGTGACCGACGGCGGCGTGGCCGCGGTGGGATTTGTTTCGGCGCTGACCGGCGACCGTTTTCATGACCGTCCGATGAAGCAATGGTTCGTCAGCGAATTGCAGGAATCGCTGGGCAGCACGGTGCACGACGTGAAATTCATTCTCGATTACCTGGCGCAGCGCGGCGACATTGACATGACTCACATCGGCATGTTCGGCGAAGGATCGGGCGGAGCCATCGCCATTCTGGCGGCAGCGGCCGATCCGCGAATCAGGGCGGTGGATACTTTGGAGCCATGGGGAGACTGGCCGGATTTTCTGGCGAAATCGCCGGTGGTGGATGACGATCCGAAACATGACGATTATGTGAAGCCGGAATTCCTCAAGCGCGTGGCCGGGCTCGATCCTGTGAAGTGGCTGCCGGATCTGAAGGTTCCGGTGCGCGTGCAACAGGTTCACCAGAGCACGCTGGTGCCCACGGAGTGCAAGGACAGCATCACGGCCGCCGTTCCGAAACAGGCCGACGTGCTCCGCTTTGAGGCCATGAAGGATCTGACTGGCCGCGAAGGCAATGGCCACCTGTTTGACTGGATCAAGGGCAAGGTATCGGAACCGGCGGGGTCGCCGAGCGACAGCAAGAGAGCTGACTTCGGACCACCCGCGAACCCATCAGCAACGAAGCGGTGAAGCAGCGTTTTCGCACCGCACTTTGTCGTATGGATTTCGGATCAGTTTTCGCGGCAGTTGAAGGAGCAGGCGAGTTTGCGACAGCAAATCTCCAGCAAGTCGTGATCCCGCGGCGTTAGCGGTCATCGCGATCTCCATGGAAGGACATCTGTGCCCACAAGCAGGAAGGTTTTCAGTTTCGTTTTATTTTGCCTGGCGTGCTGGCTCGCGGTCGGCTGCGGCAGCGGCAAGTCCGGCAGCACTACGACGAGTTCGACGCTACAGTTCACCTCGCCGGCGACCAGCCCGATTCTCGATCTCGGGCAGCAGGTAACGCTAAGCGTAAACGGATCGGTGACGTGGTCACTGCAGAGCGCGACCGGCTTCGGCAAGGCGCCAGGATCGTTGACCAATGCGACTTCGACTTCGGCAACTTACGTAGCGCCGCCAGCTGGAACCCAGCCCTCGTGCTCGAACTTTTCGCCGCCCGCTCCCCAGCAGGCTCTGGTGGTCGCGACCTCGACCACCGGCAACGAAAGCGCCACGCTGGCGGTGACCATCGTTCAGAACCTGCCCTGCGTGGCGACCCAGGTTGTTTATCCCACGTGCCCCCCGGGCACGCCGGCCATCCAGCCGCCCCTTTCCTCCGGACAGAGCCCGGATCAGCAACTTTCCCAGGTGGGGGTTTACACCGCGATTCCGCTTTATGACGGCGGAGCCCACGAGACTCCAAGTCAGCCGTGGGGTGTGCCTCCATTCAAGTGGAATATCTCCTCGGGGACACTGCCATCCGGGCTTTCGATCGGGCCCGGTTCGGACACTTCGAACATTCTGGTCAGCGGAACGCCAGTCGCGCCAGGCTGCTACCCCGTGGCCTTCGAGGTTACGGATTCGACCGGCGTCACGAGTGCGCCCGTAACCTACAACATCGTCGTGCTACCGGCGGCTCTCAAGATTACTGTGCCGAACTATCCCTATGCTTACAACTACTCGACCGGCTCGAATGCGGGCATCCCTTACTCCCCGATCGCACTGTCCGTGAGCGGCGGGTTAGCCCCATATACGTGGACGCAAGATCAGATTTCCTACTTGCCTCCGGGCCTGAACTTGACCGGAATCGGATCGACGAGTTCTTCGGTGAGCATCATCGGAACCCCGCAGTCAGGAGACAATGGCGGCAGCAACGGGAACGGCGCTCCCGGTGCTTATCCCACGGTCTTGTACGTCAGCGACAGTCAGACGCCGTATGCCGCATTTGGACAAGCCAGCCTGGGCGGACTCTCGGACTCGACGCTTCCCGAGTTCTGCGCATACGCCGGGCCAGTCTTTCCGAGTCAGACCAATGGCGGGAATCTGGATGGCAACGCCGTGCCCGGCTACGCTTACCTCAGCGGGCCAATGGCTTTCCTGTTGCGCGGTTTTGACGCCAATGGGCCGGTGGTGATTGCCGGCAGCGTCAGTCTGGATGGAGCGGGCAACGTAACCGGGGGCGAGGAAGACATCACGAACTCCACGGGCAGCCAAAGTCTCACTATTGTCGCGACCGGCAGCTCTTACACTGTCGGAGTTATACCCAATACGCTGGTCGGCAACGTGCCCGTATACAACCGTGGGTGCATGACGCTGGCGACCTCGGGCGGCCCCTCGACTACCTTCGCCTTCACGCTGGGCGGGTGCTCGAATCACTTCACGCAAGACAACGTGACTTCGACCTCCACCAGCGCCTGCGGCATGAGTCAGAATGGTCAGCAAAACTCGGCCGGCGGTCAATTCACCACTGGGCGCGTCATCGAGTTCGACGACAGCACGGGGCAAGGCAGGCGCGCATCCGGCATTCTGCGAGCACAAAACAGCAGTGGGCTCTCTGCTCCCAGCGGACCGTACGCTTTTGGACTAAGCGGGGCCGACGCCAGCGGAGGACACTATGCGGCCGCCGGATCCTTCACGGCGAGTTCGGGAACGCTGAATTCCGTAGCCGGCGATACCGATGACGCCGGGACCCTGCAATCGGCCGTCACCGGGGGGAGCGGCAGCGTGTCTTCCACCGACGCCAACGGCCGCGCCACGGGCAGCCTGAGCATCGGTTCTGCGACCTATGATCTCGTGTTCTACACAGTTGGCTCGAACGAAGTGCTGCTGGCGACAACGGACGCACTCAGCGCAGCACATCCCATCCTCGGCGGCGAAGCCATAACGACGGCCTCCAGTTTTACGACCAACTCGCTGCAGAACAGTCACATTTTCCATATCGGCGGATTATCCTCCTCGGGCCCGGATGTGAGCGTCGGGGTCTTCGCATTCGACGGCGTCGGCGGATTGACCGGCACGGTCTACCAGAATCAGGCTGCCACCTTGGGCACAACCTCCATCTCAGGGACCTACCAGGTAGATCTCAAGAGCGGACGGGTCGCCTTCCAGGCTCCTGGCCAAGGACAGACTTTAGGCGCCCATCCGCTGGTCGGGTACGCAATCCCGCCGTCCAGCAATCTGACCCGTTCGGACTGCAGTACTCCGTCGGCGTGCGTCACCGGATTTCTGGTGGGAACGGATAGCACCGCGCAGAGCGGAGTAATGGACTACCAGACGCCGTTGCTGGCTCCGCCGCCACCGTTCTCCAACCGCTTCGTGGCGGGAGACTATATCTACGGGACCGATGAACCGCTGGATCGCAACTCGGCCAATATCGAAGGAGCCGTCACGCCGCATCCCAACGCCGCCTCGATGTCGTCCGGAAGCTTCAGCGGAGCGGCGCAGGATTTCAGCTCCGGCAATCTCAAGTACTGCCTGCAACCGTCTTGTCTGCTGCTTGTGCCTGACCAGACCCTCAGCGGTTCCTATTCGGTGAACACGGACGGAACGGGGACCTTTGGCGGAGGCACGGCCAGCGTTACGAACGGCAACGTGATCTTCTGGATTGATGAGTCGCCACTCAACCTGCACCCCTCGGTTGTAGTGAACGAACAATAGGTTTGAACGAACAATTGAGGGGTCAAGACACAGAAGGATGGATGGCGGTTAGAGGCATAAACCAACACCGCAGAATCGGGCGCCGTTTTGAGGTTGCCCCGCGTGGCAGGATCACAGAATGCCGTACAAGAATAAGGTCAAGGCCGGACTCTCGTCCGGCCTTTTCCACTTTTTGCCTCTCATCGCCGCAAGCTATTCCGGATGGAATCGCTTACACACCCAAGACGCGGCGCACTTTGCCGATTCCGAATCCCACAAAACCGGTGCCCAGAAGATAGAACGATGAGGGCTCGGGGATCGCGGTCGTGCTGGAGCCGACGGTGACATCGGTGATGCCCAACTCATTGGCCGGACCGCTGAACGTGACGGAGTGGGCAACGCCGGAGAAACTCGCGCCCACGTCCGTCCAGTTGCAGAAGGTCGGTGAAGAGCATATTCCGTTGTTGTTGGCCAGGCTGATGGTCGCCAGCACAGTTCCGGTGCCGTTGGTTCCGCTCCAGATGGTCACGGTCTCGAACTGGCTGCCGGTGAAGGCAGCCGAAAAGAAGAAATTGATTCCGCTGGAGAACCCGGGACCGACATTCATCACACCGACGGCCGGAGAACCGGTGGTCCCGTTAATGAAGATTGCCGGCGTTCCCAGCGGCGTTCCGGCAAAGCCCCCACCGCCTCCGTTCGCGGTGGAAATCAGGCTGTAGAAGTTCGAAGAAAACGTGATTCCGTAGTTCGGAGTGCTGGCCAGCCCCGCTCCATCGTAGAAATTCATAACCTGCTGCCCGTTCCGCAGACCCTGAAAATCCATGAGTTCGCCGGAATTGGCAAAAGCCTGTGCACAAGACAAAGCAAAGGCGAGAGAGAGGGCGGTCTTCATCATGGAGCGGATCATCGGGAGTCTCCTGAAAGACTAGAAGCTGGTCGCCGGGGAGGCGATAAAAGACGCAAATCAGTATCGTCCCGGCCGAGTTACAGTCAGGTCACGTGAATGTTAACAGTATGTAAATTTCGCCGTCGGTCAGGCCATCTCGCAGGCCAACCCTGTGCAAATCCCGGGATAGATTCGCCTGGCCGCTGGCGCTGCAGGGAATTGCCCGGAGGTCCATCATCCCGCTACACTCTTTATCCGCATGCAGTCATACCACGGAATTTCTTCGTCCATACTGCGAGCCAATAAATGGCTAGTGACTTTGGCCCTCACCTTTGCCGGGCTCTGGGCGGCATTCGCGGCTGCGCAAACTGACACTTCGGCGGCCGTCTCCGACTACATCCGGTCAGAAATGAATCGCGAACACATTCCGGGCCTCTCGCTGTTGGTGATTCGCGACGGGCAGATTATCCAGTCTCAGGGATTCGGTTTCGCGAATGTGGAACTGCAGGTTCCGGTCAAACCCGAAACCGTGTTCCAATCCGGTTCAGTCGGAAAGCAGTTCACCGCGACCGCGGTCACGATGCTGGTCGAGCAAGGCAAGATTTCTCTCGATGCCCCACTCACTAAGTTTTTCCCCGGCGCACCCGCTGCCTGGAGCGATGTCACGGTGCGTGAACTGCTCAGCCACACGGCAGGGTTCGGAGATTACCCGGATCAGTTCGACTTCCGCAAGGATTGGACGGAAGACGAAGAGCTCAAACTGATCGAAGACATTCCGCTTGCGTTTCCTCCCGGCACCAGCTGGCAATACAGCAACCTCGGATATGTCACCCTCGGAATCCTGATTCACAGGGTCACTGGCGAGTTCTATGGCGATTTTCTTGAACAGCACATCTTCCAGCCGCTGGGCATGTCCTCGACGCGAATCATCAGCGAAGCCGACATCATCCCGAATCGTGCCTCCGGTTATCGCCTGGTTCGCGGGGAGCTGAAAAATCAGGAGTGGGTTGCGCCAAAGGTCAATACCACCGCTGACGGCAGCCTGTACTTCAACACGGTCGACCTGGCCAAATGGGATGCCGCGCTCTATACCGAAACTCTGCTAACGCGCTCCAGCCTGGATCTGATGTGGACCCCTGTGAAGCTAAAAAATGGTCAGCCCAATGCGGGCCACTATGGGTTCGGCTGGGTGATTGACCGTCGCACTGGGCACCTCTGCATGCATCACGACGGGGCATGGCAAGGCTTTAAAACTGCGATTGCCCGCTATCCGGAGGACCATCTTAGCGTGGTTGTGTTGGCCAATCTTGCCGAGGCCAAGACCGGAGAGATTGCCGGGCGGGTTGCCGCCATGTACCTGCGCGAGCGCGAGTGAGAGCGAACAGCAACAAGCGCACCCACCGTCCGGTTCAACGCTCTTTCATTTGCATCTTGAGTCCGTATTTCGGTCGAAGGGTGATCAGCGGCTCGGGTTCGACCGTCTGCCCCGGCAGCAATCGAAGCTTCCAGCGTTGTGCGATAGTCGCGATCATCAACACGCCTTCCATCCAGGCAAAAGCTTCGCCGATGCACTGCCGCGCGCCCGCGCCAAAGGGGAAATAGGTGAATTTCATGCGGCGCGATTTCGCCTCCGGAGTAAATCGTTCGGGATCGAAGCGCAGCGGATCAGGAAAGAATCTGGGATCACGGTGGGTAATGAACTGGCTGATCAGCACGGTCGTCTTGGCCGGAAGAACGTATTCTCCCAACTGAAAATCCGCCCGCGCCGATCGCCCCATGGCCCATGCCGGCGGATAGAGCCGCATGGACTCGGCCAGAACCATCTCGGTGTAACGAAGCCGCGGGATGTCATCGTACGACGGACAACGGCCCGGCAATTCGCGGTCAAGTTCCTCATGCAGTCGCTTCTCGCACTCAGGATTTTGCGACAGCAGATACCAGGTCCAGGACAGCGCATTGGCGACGGTTTCATAACCGGCGAGGAAAATCGTGATGACCTGATCGCGCAGAGCCTGCTCGGAAGCCGCCGTGTGCTCGGGTGCACCCGCTAACATCAGATCGAGCAGGCTTCCGCCGTGCGAGCCGCGCCGGCGATGAACCTCGATCATGCGGTACACAACGGCATCAATGCGCTTGCGCGCGCGCACGAACGCTGCCAGGCCTGGCGGCCTGAGATGCACCAGCCATTCCGCGGCCGGCAACAGCACCAGAAAATTATAGAGGCCCATGATGCGGTTGATGGCTTCGGCCAGTTCTCTGACTTCTGCATGCAGGTCCGACGCGAAAAGCGTTTTCGCGACAACGTTGAGCGTGAGGTGCATCATGTCGCGGGCGATCTCGCGCTGCTCATTCGGCCGCCAGCCGTCGCGCATGCGCGCCGCTTCCTCGACTACGGTAGCGGCATATTCCGGAATCCGCTGGCGGTGAAACGCCGGCTGCGCTGTTTGCCGCTGCGCTCGATGCTGCGCGCCTTCGGCGGTAATCATGCCCTCGCCCAGCAGCATCTTGGTGCGCTGCACGGTGCGTTCCTTAATGAAATTGTCGTTTTGTACCACGAGGATTTCGCGGATGTATTCCGGATGGTTCAGATAGACGATGTGATTCCAGCCAATTTTGTAATGGGCGATGTCGCCGTATTTCTCGGCCAGGTGCGAGAAAAGAGTGATTGGATTAGCGGGTTTAAATCGCCGGAAGGCGAACCACAGTAGATTGCGTTCGAAACCAGGCGGGTAGTGATACGATGCCCGCCCGACCTCATTTCTTGCCGCAGTTGCCATGACAGTAGTCTACGCGGTTGCCGCCCATCACGGTTCGCTGGCACGCCGGTGCTCAGCAAAAAATCCCGCGATTCTTTATGATGGAGTATTGCGCATTCTTCGACGGAGAGATCAGACGTGCCCCCAACCGAAACCGACGGCTTAGAGGTGTTGGAAACCAGGGAGTGGGTGGATTCCCTGGATTACGTTCTGGAAAAAGGCGGACCGAACCGAGCCGGACGCCTCCTGCAGCAACTTGCCCTGCATGCCCGGCGCGAGGCCGGAGTCAATTTACCATTTTCGGCAACCACGCCCTACCAGAACACGATTCCGTCGACGCAGCAACCGCCCTTCCCTGGCAGCCAGGAAATGGAACGCCGCATCAAGAGCCTGGTCCGCTGGAACGCACTGGCCATGGTGGTGCGCGCTAATAAGATTCAGGAAGGCATCGGCGGACACATTTCAACCTTCGCTTCCGCAGCCACGCTTTATGAAGTCGCGTTCAATCACTTCTTCCGCGCGCAGACCGAGTCCGGCGATCGCGACGTGGTTTACTTTCAAGGACACGCCGCACCCGGCATTTATTCGCGCGCATATCTCGAAGGGCGTATCTCGAACGAAAAGCTGCAGAATTTTCGCCGCGAACTGAAGCCGGGCGGCGGTTTGAGTTCCTACCCGCATCCCTGGCTCATGCCGGATTTCTGGGAGTTCCCCACGGTTTCGATGGGACTGGGCCCGATCCAGGCGATTTATCATGCCCGGTTCATCAAGTATCTGGAAAATCGCGGGTTGAAGCAATCCACCGGCGGCAAAGTCTGGGCCTTTCTCGGCGACGGTGAAATGGACGAACCGGAGTCACTCGGTTCCATCACGCTCGCTTCCCGCGAACGGCTCGACAACCTGATTTTTGTCGTGAACTGCAATCTGCAGCGCCTCGACGGGCCGGTGCGCGGCAACGGAAAAATCATTCAGGAACTGGAAGCCATCTTCCGCGGCGCGGGGTGGAACGTCATCAAGTGCATATGGGGCTCGGACTGGGACAGCCTCATCCAAAACGACCGCGATGGCCTGCTGGTCAAGCGTCTCGGCGAAGTCAGCGATGGACAGTATCAGAAATATTTTGTCGAGAGCGGCGCCTATTTCCGACAGAACATGTTCGGCACTGATCCGCGGCTGCTGAAGATGGTCGAGCACCTTTCCGACGAGCAATTGGCGCGCATGCGCCTGGGCGGACACGATCCGATCAAGGTTCATGCCGCCTATCGCGCAGCGGTCGATCACACCGGCCAGCCCACGATCATCCTTGCGAAAACCATCAAGGGCTACGGGCTGGGCGAAGCCGGCGAAGGCAAGAACATCACGCATCAGCAGAAGAAGCTCAACGACGAAGAACTGGAAATGTTCCGGTCGCGCTTCGGCATCCCCATCCCTGACGACGAACTGCATAATGCGCCGTTCTATCGTCCGGCCGACGACAGTCCAGAGATCAAATACATGCAGGCGCGGCGGCAGCAGCTTGGCGGGTACATGCCGCAGCGCAAAGTTCGCGCCGCCAAGATGCAGCCGTTCCCTGATTCGGTTTTCGAGGAATTTCACAAAGGCACCGACGGCCGGGAAGTCTCGACCACCATGGTCTTCGTGCGCCTGCTGGCGAAATTGCTGCGCGATCCCGAACTCGGCAAGTTCATCGTGCCCATCGTGCCCGACGAGGCCCGCACCTTCGGCATGGAAGCGCTGTTCCGGCAGGTCGGGATCTATTCGAGCGTGGGCCAGAACTACGAGCCGGTGGACATGGACACGCTCCTTTATTACAAGGAGGCGAAGAACGGCCAGATCCTGGAAGAGGGCATCACCGAATCCGGCTCCATGTGCTCCTTGATTGCGGCGGGCACGGCCTACGCCAATCACGGCATCAACACGATTCCGTTCTTTATTTATTATTCGATGTTCGGATTGCAGCGCATCGGCGACCTGATCTGGGCAGCGGCGGATATGCGATGCCGTGGCTTCTTGGTCGGCGGCACGGCCGGCCGCACTACGCTCGCTGGCGAAGGCTTGCAGCACCAGGACGGCCACAGCCACGTGCTCGCGCTTCCGGTGCCGAATCTGCTCGCTTACGATCCAGCATTCGCTTACGAAATCGCGATCATTATTCAGGACGGCATCCGGCGCATGTACGTGGATCAGGAATCCATCTTCTATTACCTGACAGTCACCAACGAGCCGTTGCCGATGCCCGGAATGCCAACCGGTGGAGACGTTCGCGAGGGCGTGCTGAAGGGTTTGTACCGTTTCAAGCCTTCGTCCAAGACCGACGGCAAGCTACGCGCGCAATTGCTGGGCAGCGGCACCATCATGTTCGAGGTACTGAAGGCGCAGCAGATTCTGGAAGAAAAATATGGCGTCGCCGCGGATGTATGGAGTGTCACCAGCTACAAGGAACTCTATCGCGACGCCAATGATTGCGAGCGCTGGAACCTGCTGCATCCGGCCGCGCCGGCGAAGGTTCCCTACGTGACGCAGACCTTGAAGGATGCGCCGGGACCATTCATCGCGGCATCCGATTACATGAAGGTGCTGCCCGAGAGCCTGGCGAAGTGGGTGCCTGGACAACTGGTCTCGCTCGGAACCGACGGCTTCGGCAGAAGCGAAAATCGCGCTGCGCTCCGCGACTTCTTCGAAGTGGACGCAAAACACATTGTGCTCGCGACCCTGGGCGCGCTGGCGCGGGAAAAGAAAATCGGCGCGGACGCAGTTCAGCGCGCCGTTCAGGAACTTGGCATCAACCCGGAAAAAACGAATCCGGCGGTGAGCTAAAACCAATTGAGTTATTGGGGAACTTGGTAATTGAGCAATCGCCATCGATTCCAAGATGCAGTTTTCAATTTCCTGATTTCTCAATTGCCCAATTACTGAATCTTAGGAATCACTTCGTGATCGAATTCAAACTTCCCGAACTCGGAGAAAACATCTCGCAAGGCGATCTTATCCGCCTGATGGTCGCGCCGGGGGCAAGCGTGAGCGAGGGCCAGTCGGTCATGGAGTTGGAAACCGACAAAGCCGTGGTCGAAGTGCCTTCGTCCGTCACCGGTACCGTGCAGGAAATAAGGGTCAAAGAGGGCGACAAAATTAAGGTCGGCCAGGTCATTTTCACGGTGGACGGAGCGGCAGCGAAATCATCCGAACCTGCGCTGGCAGCTGGGGCGGTTGCTTCGGCGACAACCAGCCCCACGGCGCCGCCTCATGCCCCTGCAGTTCCCGCTCCTCAATCGCCGCCGGCATCATCAGGGGCCTCGTCCGGCGTGACTCCGGCCTCAGCCAGGGTTTCCGGCGGAGCGAGCGAATTCAAGCTTCCCGAACTCGGCGAAAACATTTCTCAGGGCGATCTGGTCCGATTGATGATCGCTCCCGGCACGAGAGTCTCCGAGGGCCAGCCCGTGATGGAACTGGAGACCGACAAGGCGGTCGTGGAAGTGCCTTCGTCGGTCAGCGGCGTGGTCAAGGAAATCAAGGTCAAGGAGGGCGAGAAGGTCAAAGTCGGGCAAGTGATCTTCACCCTCGAAGGCGGAGCGCCGTCGCAGACCGATCCGCAACGCGCGCGCAGCGCTCCGGTCGAGCACGTTTCCGGGCAGCACGGCGCCCGTCTGGCATTTCAGGCCGCGATCCGAGCCGAAGGCAAGACCGAAGAACAAGCCCTGCCTCCCGATCAGCCGATGCAGGCACCACCGGTTTTCAGCATGCCGGTGCAACTCGGCAAGGTTGCGGGAACGGAACATCGCCTACCAATTCCCGCAGCGCCCTCCGTGCGTCGCCTGGCGCGCGAAGTGGGCGTGGACATCTACGAAGTTAAAGGGTCTGGACCCGGCGGCCGCATCAGCGAAGACGACGTGAAGGGTTTCGCCAAGTCTCTATTGCAGGCGGCCTCAGTGGCGGCGCAGGCTCCGCCGCGTGCCGGACATTTCGCCCAGCCCCAGCTTCCTGATTTCGCCAAGTGGGGGAAAATCGAGCGCGTCTCCATGCGGGGCGTACGCCGCAAGACCGCCGAGCACCTCGCCGAAGCCTGGAACACGATTCCGCACGTCACCCAGCACGACCGCGCTGACATCACCGAACTCGAGCAACTGCGTGCCCGCTTCGCGCCCAAGGCGGAAGAGGCCGGCGGCAAGATGACGGTCACCGCGATCGCGCTGAAAGTCTGCGCCGCGGCGCTCAAGGTGTTCCCCCAATTCAACGCCAGCATTGACCTCGAAAAAGAAGAAATCGTTTACAAGCAGTACATCCACATCGGTGTCGCCGCCGACACCGACCGCGGGCTGCTCGTCCCTGTGATTCGCGATGTAGACAAGAAAAATATCGTCGAGCTGGCCGTCGAGTTGTCGCAGCTTTCGAAGAAAGCGCGCGAGAAGAGACTCACGCCCGAGGAGATGCAGGGCGGAACGTTCACCATTACCAATCTCGGCGGGATCGGCGGCGTCGGTTTCACGCCGATCGTGAATCATCCGGAAGTCGCGATCCTCGGCCTGTCGCGCTCGCGCATGGAACCAGAGTGGATCAACAACAAGTTTGAGCCGCGGCTGATCCTGCCGCTTTCGCTCTCCTACGATCATCGCCTGATTGACGGCGCCGATGCGGCCCGCTTCCTGCGCTGGATCGCGGAAGCATTCGAGCAGCCGTTCCTGCTCTCGGTGCAGGGATGATGTTTTTCTCTGCTTGTCATCCTGAGCGCAGCGAAGGGCCCGTGCCCTTGGCCGGCGGCGTCACAATCCATAGGTCCTCCGCGGCACAATACGCCGCGCAGGATGACGTTGCTTGTGTAGGTTGAGTCTCATTGGCAGACATGTCAGACACCTCTATCAATATCGCTGTCATCGGCGCCGGGCCAGGAGGCTATGCCGCCGCATTCTTGGCAGCCGACCTCGGTATGTCCGTCACCCTCATTGACCCGGAGGTGAACCCTGGCGGAGTCTGCCTCTACCGCGGGTGCATTCCGTCGAAGGCGTTGCTGCATGTCGCCAAGTTGATCGAAGAATCGGAGCAGGCGAAAAACTGGGGCATCGAATTCAGCGCCCCAAAGATTGATCTCGCCCGTCTTCGGACATTCAAAGAAAATGTAGTCAAGAAGCTCACCGGCGGACTGGGCATCCTCTCCAAGCAACGCAAGGTGAAATACGTGCAGGGCCGGGCTGCGTTTGAGAACTCGACGACTTTGCGCGTCACCAAGTCCGATAACTCAGAGGAATCGCTCTTGTTCGACCGCATCATCATTGCCACCGGGTCGCGGCCGGCGATCATTCCGACGTTGAAACTTAATACGCCGCGCATGATGGACTCGACCGGCGCCCTGAACCTGGAAGACATTCCCGGCACGCTGCTGGTGGTCGGCGGAGGCTACATCGGCCTCGAACTCGGCTCGGTTTACGCGGCGCTCGGCACGCGCGTTACGGTGGTTGAAATGCTCTCCGGTCTTTTGCCCGGCGCTGATCGCGATCTCGTTCTTCCGCTCCACAAGCGCCTCGAAAAAATGTTTGAAGCGATCCTGCTCAACACCACTGTCGCTTCGGTGAAAGACGAAGGCACCGGCATTCGCGCGACTCTGAAAGCCCAGGACGGGACGACCCAGGAAAAAGTATTCGACCGGGTTCTAGTCTCTGTGGGCCGCAAGCCGAATTCCGAAATTTCCGGCCTCGAAAAAACTCAGGTCAAAGTCGGAGCCAAAGGCTTTATCGCAGTCAATAAACAGCTGCAAACTGACGATCCGGCCATATACGCCATCGGTGACGTTGTCGGCGAACCCATGCTCGCCCACAAGGCGATGCATGAGGGCCGCACCGCGGTAGAAGCGATCGCTGGACACAAAGTCGCCTTCGAACCCAATGCCATTCCGGCGGTCGTCTTCACCGACCCTGAAGTCGCCTGGGCGGGCCTGACCGAAACGCAGGCGCAAAAAGAGAACCGCGAAATCGCGGTCGCGAAATTTCCCTGGGCTGCGTCCGGGCGGGCCACCACTCTCGATCGCCCCGATGGCTTGACGAAACTGATCATTGATCCCGCGACCCAACGCGTGCTCGGCGTGGGCATCACCGGCGTGGGCGCGGGCGAGATGATTGCCGAAGGCGTGCTGGCGATCGAGATGTCGGCGCTGGCAAAGGATGTCGCGCTCACCATCCATCCCCATCCCACGCTTTCTGAAACCGTGATGGAGTCGGCCGAGGTCTTCTTCGGCACCAGCACGGATATTTACCGCCCCAAGCGCAGTTAGAGCGGAGAAGCCATGTCGCCAACGCGCAAAGCGCTCGCCATCCTAATTATTGGTCTGGTCGGAGTAGTTGCCGCTTTCGGGCAAGGTCCGCTCACCCAGCTTCTTCAGCCCACAACTCCGGCGCCAACCTCCACCGCGCCGTCCGACCCGCTGAATCGCACCACGCCGTCCGGATCGGTTCTTGGATTCCTGCAGGCAGCGACGTCGGGCGATTACAGCATCGCGGCGCAATATCTGCAGATGAGCGCGGCGCGGCGGCAGGCGGAAGGCGAGCAAACGGCCGCGCAGCTCAAAACCGTCATGGACCGCGCGTTTACCGGCCGCCTTGGCACGTTCACCACACCTGAGGGAGTTCCGCAGGAAGGCGTTCCGCTCGGCCGCCAGCGCCTCGGAACAATGGCATCCGGAGACGTCGAAGTGGATCTCGACCTGGTACGCGTGTCGGATCCCGCTGCAGGAAAGATCTGGCTGATCTCGGCCGACACTCTCACAAAAATTCCGGATCTGTACGATCAAGTGGAAGCGCGCCAGGTCGAACACCGCCTGCCGGCCGTGCTGGTCAAGCATCAGATCGGTGGCATGCCGCTGTGGCAATGGATCGCGCTTCTCGTCGGCGCTCCGTTTGCCGCCGGTCTGGGCTGGCTGGTGCTGGCCGTTCTCGAAATCCCGATGCGCTGGTGGGCGCGCTACCGCGGCGCTGTGGAGGTTGCAAACTGGCACTCGGTCTCGGGGCCGGCGTGGCTAGTGGCGGGCACACTTGCGCATCAGATCTTTGCCCGCTATCTGGGCATGCCGCTTCTGCCCCGTCACTATTATTTTCAGGCGACCGAGGTTGCGCTGATCATCGGTGCGACCTGGATTCTGTGGCGCGTCGTGCAATGGATGCTGCGGGGCGTGCGCAGCCGCGCCCTGGCACGCGGCCACGCCGGCACCGGATCGCTCATGCTGCTGGGCGAGCGCGTCATCAAGGCGTGCATTTTTCTTCTCGGCGTTTTCTGGGTGCTGGGAGCGCTTGGCTTCAATATGACCACGGCGCTCGCCGGACTCGGGATCGGCGGGCTGGCCATCGGCTTCGGCGCGCAGCAGACCATCGCCAATCTTTTCGGAGGCGTCTCCATTCTTGGCGATGAAGTTCTCCGCGTGGGCGATACCTGCCGCGTCGGCGACCGCACAGGCACAATCGAAGACATCGGCCTGCGCTCCACGCGCCTGCGCACCGACGACCGCACGCTGCTGTCCATCCCCAACGGCACCATGGCAACCGTCAACATCGAGAACCTCAGCCGCCGCGACAAAATTCTTTTCAATGCAAGTCTTTCCCTGCGCCCCGAAACCAAGCCTGACCATGTGCGCTATGTGCTGGCCGAGCTTCGTCGTCTGCTGTACAGCCATCCGCGCGTAGAGGGGAAAACCGTTCGCGTCCGTCTGACCGATATCGGCGGCAGTTCGCTGGCATTGGAAGTCTTTTCCTACATCCTCACGAGAGATTACAACGAGTTCGCCGGGATACGCGAGGATCTCCTGCTGCGCATGCTTGACACCATGGACGATGCCGGCAGCGGCCTCGCCCTGCCCGCGCAGACTCTCTATGTCAGCCGCGACTCCGGACTCGAGAAAGAAAAGGCCGATGCGGCTGTGAAGAAAATTTCCGACCTGCGCGACGGCAAGAAGTTGCCCTTCCCTGACTTTCATCCGGACGAGATTAATTCGCTGAAGGGATCGATCGACTATCCGCCGAAAGAGTCTGCCGTGCATAAGGACGATTCCGGCAAAGCCAGCTAGTGCGCGGCACGCCGGAGTTCGGTCAGGAACTTCGCGCATGCCAGCGCCGGCTGAGCCAACTTAAGAACAAGTGCGTCGGAAAATACACATCCAGCGGCACGACGATCAGATAGCCCACTAAGTACGCCCATCCCGGCATCACGTGCTGCTCGTGAAAGAACGGCCCGCGCGCCCAGTTCACATCCAATTGCGGACGCCAGAAATAATTGATCGGGACCACGACCCACGCGGTCAGGGTTTGTAGTTTCCATCCGCGCGCATCGTAACCGAGCCGCCAGATTGCCCACAGCAGTAGTGGCGGAGCGACGACGTGAAACAAGCTGAGCAGGCGAATGAATAAAGGCAGTCCGGGATCGAACATATATTCCGTTCCGCCAATGTAGTGATGCCCCGTCAGCAGCGCGCCCGCCAGATCGAGCGTATACAACGACTGAAACACCAGCAGCCCGCACGCGACCCAGGAACAAATCAGCGCGCTTTCCAGCCACAGCCCGACTCCGATCAGTACATTGCCGATGTCGCAGAAATAGAGGAAATTCTGGGCTCCGTATTGCCGCCAGTAGACCGGCGCCCAAACCGCCAGCCAGACGGTCCATCCGATCTTGAGCCACAGCGGAACCCGCATTGCGGCGCCATTGTAACCGGAGGAAGGTCCAAGCGCGGGTCGCAAACGGATCGGATTACTGCGGTAACTTGCCGCCCCTTACGGCTGTTCCTACGATGGCCTAGTATGGGTTACCAAGCTCTTCTTTTTTGTCCCGACGATAAAACCGCCCGCTCCGTCAGCCAGGTGCTTGCCGAGCTCGAGTTCACGGTCGAGCCCTGCACCGAGACCTATGCCGCGGTAAAGAAGCTGATGGGCGCACATTTCGACGCGGTCGTCGTGGACTGCGATAACGAGCAGAACGCGACTCTCCTGTTCAAGAGCGCGCGCAATTCGACTTCGAATCAGACCTCGCTGGCCGTGGCCGTGGTCGAAGGCCAGGCCGGAGTCGCCAAAGCGTTCCGCATCGGCGCGAACCTGGTTCTGACCAAGCCCATCAATATCGAGCAGGCCAAGGGCACACTGCGAGTCGCCCGCGGACTGTTGCGCAAGAGTGAAGCCGGGAAAGCCGCAGCTGGAACTGTAGCTGCCGCAGCGCCGGTCACTCCGGCACAGCCCGCGAAGCCGGCGAGCGCCGCGAAACCTGCAGTCGCCAAAGCCCCCACAAATTCGCCCGCTGCCGCGCCAGCGCCTCGCGTGCTTCCGCCAACATCCAAACCCGCGTGGCCCGGCGCCGCCGCGGCAACCGCCGAGACTCATCCCGCGGCGTCAGACAAGTTCGAAGATCACAGCCAGAGCGTTGGGGCAGAAGTCCCGTATCCCTCGGCATTGAAGCCAGCGCCCGCCTTAGCGCAGAGCGAGCCCAAGGCGTCGGTCAGCCAATCTTTGAAGGCCGCGACCGCGTCTCTGACATCCGGGGCGGGAACCGCGAGCGCGCCCGCTCGTGCCCGCGAAGCGCAATCGGCGCCGGCAATCTCGGACTCACCGACAGATTCGCTGGTCGCAAGCCTGCCTCCGATTGCGCCGGACACCATTTCTTCGCCTGTTGTCGAGTCCGGGAATCCCGTGAAGACTCCGATGGTTCCGGCTCCCGAAGCAACTTTTCCCACGCCTGAGCCAGCCGTGCCGACTTTCACTTTCGGTGGCGCTAACGCTCCCGAGTCGTCCGGAGGAAGTAAGAAAATCATCCTGGGCCTTCTGGCAGTCGTGCTGGCGGGCGGCGCCGCTTATGCCGGTTGGCAGTACTACAGCCTGCACCAGGGATCACCAGTCACGATCCCTGCGCCCAGCAATTCGCCATCGCCGGGCCAGCGCCAGCTCAGCACGAATCCGAATACCGCCCCTCAGCCGGTCAAGCCTTCGGCTCCTGCGACAGCACAAACGCAACCTAAGGCATCGGACACTTCCGAGGCTACGAACCCGTCAGTTACAGATTCAGAACTGAACCCGGATTCGACGGCAGAACATGCGGCTCCAGTTTCGAGCAAGACGCCGGCCAAGCCGGCGCCAGCGCCTCTGGTGGTCAAAGGCGGCTCGGTGCACGGAATCGCAACCAAAGCCGCCGTCCCGGACGCGGCTGCGCCGAGCATGATCGGCCTCGCCGGAACGTCGGCGCCGCCGCCCAATCTGGTCAACTCGGCCAGCGCACCGAAGCCCCTCCTGCAGCGCGTGAGTATCTCGCAGGGTGTTTCGCAGGGACTGCTGGTCAAGAAAGTTTCCCCGGTTTATCCCACGACCGCGATGCAAATGCATCTGGAAGGTCCGGTGCAGCTGCAGGCCACGATTTCCAAGGACGGAAACATCACCGATATCAAGACCCTGAGCGGCGACCCAACGCTGGTTTCCGCCGCCAAAAACGCCGTGAAGCAATGGAAGTACAAGCCCTATCTGCTGAATGGCGAACCGGTTGAGATCCAGACCCAGATCACCATCAACTTCAAGCTGCCCCAGCAATAGTCCGAACGATCGAGTTCACCGCGCGAAAGTGGTGTTAGAAACACTCCCCAGGCGGCGCGATTTCTCTCGCCGAATCAAACCGAGCGTGCTTCTCCCACTACTCTCTGACACATTTTGGCGGCATGCAAAGCAGAGAATGCAGCGATTCAAGCAGAGAGAACGCAGATAAGCAGGAAAGGCGCAACAGGGACGCCGCGGCCGAGTGGAAGACCGGCCAACGGCCAACAAGGCACAACGCGCTAAGCCTTCCCGCCAGATAGAATCCGCACCGCGCGGGCGGCGGCTACTGCCGTTGCATGGTTTCATCCACGACGACCTTGCCGCTCTTGTCCACGCTGATTATCTTGTGGATCGGAGCGTAGCCAGTCATGGTGATATCAATCTCGTAGTTGCCCGGATCGAGCGCTACGTCCACGGGCGAGTTTTTCTCCAAGAGGTGCTGGTTCACCGCGACCTGCGCGCCCTTGGGCTGGGTGTGAATGCTGACGGTTCCTTGCCCCGGCAGTGCGCCCTTGCCGCCCAGCAGTCTCGACATTTTCCCGACAGTGCGAATGTCGTCCACGTTGCCCAGTTCGCGCAGCGCGGGCGAGAAATTGAAGGTCTGTCCGATCACAAACTGGCCGTTCATGGTTTCGTCAATGTAGCCCATCTTGCGCACCAGCACGACGTGGGAGCCCCCGTTGACGCTGACTTGCGCGGGAGTCTTCACCCCGGTATCGTGACCATCCACATAAATGTTCGCGCCGCCGGGGCTGCTGTTCACCACCAGCGTGGCCGCGAGTTGCGACAAGCGCGAGGTCAGCGATGCGAGATTCCCGGAGGTGACGTTCACCGTCCGCGAATCGGTGGAGTACCCGGACTTGCTGATGGAAATCGTGTGTTGCCCAGGCTGCAACTTGGAAATGGTGAGCGGGGTGACCCAACTGGGATCGCTGCGTCCGTCAAGCTGCACTTGCGCGCCCTGGGGCGTCGAATCCACGGAAATCTGACCGGGCAGGATTACGGGTGCGGGCGGCGGTGTGGCTCTCTTTTTGGAAGCGTGTGTTTTCACTGGCTCAGGTTGCGCAACTTCCTGAGGCTCGGCCGAGGGCGCCTGAGTGTGCGTCTCAACCGGAGGGGGCTGAGTAACCACCTGTTGCGCGACTTCGGGGGCGCGGCTGGCGCGGTTCGCCGCCCCGGTGTCGTCATCGCCATTCTGGTTGTGAATGTAGTAGGTTACCCCCAGACCGATCGCGAGGATCAGCACGCCCGCTCCACCCAGGGCATACAGCATGAGTTTGGGAGGCACGGTGCTGATTTCCTTGATGGCTTTCTCCGCGACCTCGCGCGGCTGCACCTTGGGCTTCTCTTCGCGCGGACGGAATGATTTGGCCGCCGAGGGTCCGCTCTCGGGTGTGTGCACCGGAGGAGGCGGGGGCGGAGCCACATAGATTTCCTTCAGCGGCGGCAACTCCGTCATTTCTGAAAACTTGGTTCCGGAACCCGCGGTCGGACCTTCTGCCATCATCGGGTCAACGTTGATCTTGGGAGCCCTCTTGCTGGTACCGGAACCAGGGCGTGGCGGCACGGGCGCTTCAAAAGTCTCGATCTGCGGCTCATCCTGCATGGCCGCTGACATCTGCTCGGCCGGTGCTTCAGAAGCGCCCAAAGTCGCCTTTACGCAGGAGGTGATGAACTGGTTCGAAAGATCCAGATCCACTTCGTTCTCGCCGCTCGGTTGGGACACAGCTGGCGCAGGTGGCTCAAGCTCAATCTCGTCAGGTGCTGGGGCCGGAGCCGCAGCGGCCGCAGATCTGGGCATTGCCAGCTTACTCGGCTTGACCACTGGCGCCGTCGTCGCCATGGGAGCTTGCACCGGTTTCGCTACTTGGCGCGGGCTGACTGGGACAGGAACACTTGACGGCTGCGCCGGGGCTGGCGGTTTCGACAGGCCGGAAGATTTCGCTACGCTGGAGCCGATGGCACCAGAATTCGAGGCTCCTGCCGCCGCGGCCTTCGCCGCAGTGTTGGCGGGACCCGAGGGCTTCGCGACCGGGGCTTTTGCTGCCGGCGCTGCTTTCGCCGAGGGCCTCGATTCCTTGCAGCGCTCCAGGTCGTCCAGAAGCTCGCGCCCGCTCTGGTAGCGTTGTGCCGGATCTTTTTCGAGCGCCTTCATGATCAAATCGCTGAGCCCGGGGTGCACTTTCGGATTCACATGAATCGGAGCGACTGGAGTGCTATCCACAATGCTCTGCAGCAGCGAAGAGATGTCATCACGATCAAACGCTTTGCGCTCGGTCACCATTTCGTAAAAAACTGCGCCCAGGCTGAAGAAGTTCGAACGCGCGTCCAGCGGCTGACCCAGTGCCTGCTCAGGAGAAACATAGTGCAGCGTGGACGGCATGCCTTCGCTGACCAGATTCGCGTACTTGCCTGAGCTCGAGACTCCATAGCTGAGAATCTTGACCGTGCCATCCCACCCGCACATGATCTTGGCGGGCTCCAGACTGTAGTGCGCCACTTTGTGGAACGCGGCATGATCGAGCGCGCTGCACAACTGACGCCCGATATCGAGCAGATCCCAGATCGAAAACCCTTCTTTGCGCTCCAGCATCGTGGCGATGCTGTTGCCCTGCACATATTCCATCGCGGCGCAGAATTTGCCTTCGATCTCCGACGTGCGCAGTAAAGCTGCGACATTCTGGCTGCTAAGCGCCTTGACGGTCTCGGCTTCTGCCGCCAGAGCCTGCACCAGTTCCGGCGCACTGTCGCCAAAGACGCCCAGATCAATGGCTTTCAGCGCCACCGTCTGGCCGCTCTCCGGATCGTTGGCCTTGTACACGACTCCCGTGGGAGACTTCGCCAGTTCGCTCAGGACTTCGAATGGGCCGATATTCGTGGACATTGCTTTGCTCATCTCCATTCCGTCGCGAAACAGCCGCGCCGTTGCGGCATGGTTCGGCCGACGGAGACCGAGGAGAGGGTGTGTGTAGGCTATCGCTGATGGCTCGAAACTTCGAGTTACCAAGGTAAGCGCGGCACCACCACCGCGGCCCCGGGTTTGCCACAAGCCAGGCCCCGCAGAAACCTCCGCCAGCCGGGTGGCGGCTCGACGTGAAACCAAGGTGGTTCTAAGCAGCCGGCGGCGTAACTTCCACCTCGGCTGGCCCGTTGTTCAGACTAGGGGTTTTCCGGCGTGACATTTGTCACCCGTACCGGATGACGAACTCCACTGGCTCGAGCGGCGGCGCTCGGAAATGATGAATGCGAACCTGGAGCAGGAATCATCCGGCAGGAATCCGAAGACGACAGCAATGATTCTGGTGAAACAAGACACGACGAAGTTGTCGGTTCCGGATTCGGTTGTCCACCGCCGCAGGCTTCGTTTATGCTGGCTGCGCTGGGACGTGCCCCGTTTTCTTCGCCTCGAGGTTCTACCATGACGCTGACCCAGTTCGTAACCAAGAACGCATTCCGCAACAAGCGCCGCAGCACCCTCACTGTCTTGAGCATCGCCTTTTCTTTGCTTCTGCTGACCCTGATGATGGCCATCTGGCGCGGCTTCTACCTCGACCAGGGCAGCAAGGAATCGGCCCAGCGTCTGGTGGTGCGGCACCGGGTTTCGCTGACCTTTGCCTTGCCCAGCTTCTACCGCGAAAAGATTCGGGCCATTCCTGGCGTCGTGGCCGTGGTTCCGATGTCGTGGTTTGGGGGAATCTATAAAGATCAGAAACCGGAGAATTTTTTCGCTCAGTTTGCCACCGATCCCGATGAGTTCTTCAAGGTCTATCGCGACATTCAGATGCCCGATGACCAGATCCTGGCCTGGCAGCACGACCAGCAGGGCGTGATTGTCGAAGACACTCTCGCCAAGAAGTACGGCTGGAAGATGGGGGACCGCATCGTGCTTCAAGGGACCATCTATCCGCTGAACGCGGAGTTGAACATTCGCGGCATCTATCACGCGGACCCCGAGGCCAAGTCTGTCTACTTCCATACCAAGTATCTCGAAGAGTCGGTTGGATTCTTCAAGGGTCAGGCCGGGACATTCACCGTGCTCGCAGCCAATCCCGAGGACGTGAGCCGGATTACCAGCACGATTGACGATATGTTCCGCAACTCGCCGCAGCCCACCAAGGCGGAAACCGAAAAGGCCTTCGGCCTGGAGTTCGTGGCCATGATGGGCAACGTCAAGGCGTTTATCTTGAGCATCTGCTCGGCCGTGGTGTTTGCGACCCTGCTGGTTTCGGCCAACACCATGGCGATGTCCATCCGTGAGCGCACGCGCGAGGTCGCAGTGCTGAAAACGCTTGGGTTCACGCGGCGCAATGTGCTCGGGCTTTTCGTGAGCGAAGCCGTCGCGCTCTCGCTATTCGGAGGATTGCTGGGAATCTTCTTCGGCTGGCTGATGATCTTCGGGTTGACCCATTCGCCGCAGTTCTTCAGTTTCTTCCCGTTGAAAGTCACGCCAGGAATCGGAGCGCTCGCCATGCTGGCAGCCGGACTGGTCGGCCTGTTGAGCGCGGCTCTGCCTTCGTATCATGCCTCGCAGGTGAACATCGTGGATGGGCTCCGCCACATTGGATAAGCGATGACTTTAGGCAGCTTCATTGTGCGCAACGCGTTTCTTCGGAACATACAGCGCAGCCTGCTGACCGCGATCAGCATCGGCTTCTCGCTGTTGCTGCTGACGATCATGATTTGCATCTGGCGCTCGTTCTATGTGGATCAGGTTGCGCCCGAGGCCGCACGCCGCCTGATCACTCGCGACCGCGTTTCCCTAGCCTTCTTTCTGCCTGCTTTCTACCGCGACAAGATTCGCAGCGTGCCTGGCGTCACCGCGGTGGCGCCGCTGACCTGGTTTGGCGGACGCTACATTGACGATCGTCCGGAACACTTTTTCGCTCAGTTGGCCACCGATCCCGACGAATATCTCAAGGTCGCCTCCGACAAGATTGTCCCGCCCGACCAGCTCAAAGCCTGGCAGCAGGATCGCACCGGCGCTCTGGTGGACGTCACCCTCGCGGACAAGTATCACTGGAAGATCGGCGACCGGATCACGCTACAGGGCACGATTTTCGAGTTCAATCCGGAGCTGACTATCCGCGCCATCTATCATCGTGATCCTCCGCAGAACGCACTATATTTCAGCACGAAGTATCTGGAAGAAGCGGTACCCTGGTTCAAGGGCCAGGCCGGATGGTATGCCGCGCAGATTGATTCTGCCGACAATGTGGGCACGGCATCACACGCTATTGACGATATGTTTCGCAACTCGCCGCTGCAGACCAAGACGGAAAGCGAGAAAGCTTTTCAGCTCGGCTTCGTGGCTTCGCTGGGAAATGTAAAAGCGTTCATCCTGGGCATCTGCGGCGCGGTCGTCTTTGCCATCATGCTGGTTTCGGCCAACACCATGGCGATGTCGGTGCGCAGCCGCACCCGCGAGGTCGCGGTGCTCAAGACGCTCGGGTTCACGCGCCAGCGCGTGCTGTCTATTTTTGTGAGCGAGTCCATCGCGTTGTCGCTGGCCGGAGGCGCGCTGGGAGTGCTGGTAGCAATTCCCGTGATTGGAGGCCTGACGCACCGCTTTCTCGGTCTGGGCATTCCACTGGACATGAAAGTGACTTTCCCGACGGCAGCGATCTCGATCCTGGCCGCGGTCACCTTGGGCCTGGTAAGTGGCTATCTGCCCGCGTATCGCGCGTCGAGAATGAATATTGTCGAGGCACTGCGCTATATCGGGTGATCTGATTTATGTAGGGACAGCCGTCCTCGGCTGTCCGGTCGAGCGAAGCTCGACATGGTTCTAAAGTCGAATTAAAGAGTTGACCTATGGCGATACCGATTAGCTACAACATCCGAAACCTCAGGCTTCGCAAGGGCCTGACCATCATGACCGCGCTCGGCATCGCGCTGACCGTGACCACGGCAATTTTCCTGATGGCCTTGATCGCGGGGCTCAATCGCGCCTTCGTCTCGAGCGGCAGCAAGCTCAACGTGCTGGTATTGCGCAAGGGCTCGGAGTCGGAACTCACCGGCGGATTTGACGCGG
>Ga0070733_10000578_pt1 | contig 29387 bp, 27 predicted proteins | sample Coa_R1_9_FD_66450 | JGI IMG/M metagenome (GOLD analysis project Ga0070733, IMG submission 66450) | Surface soil microbial communities from Centralia Pennsylvania, which are recovering from an underground coalmine fire - Coalmine... | ecosystem: Environmental > Terrestrial > Soil > Unclassified ...
CAGGAGGCCCTGATGGACCCTTTGAAATTCCACACCCGAAGGTTAACCCATTCGCAGGAACAAAGTCCAAAGAAAAATGAAAAGACTTCAATCACCACGACTTATCTAAAACATTGGCGTGGCCCTGCGGCATTCAGGGGTCATCCGATCGGCCTTCCGGTCCCGGAGTGCCCTAGGGAGGCCCGACCGTTAGAAACGTGGACAGGCCGCCGAGGAGAGAACCGATGAGACGCAGTTTCTATCTTTTCGTCTTCGCTTTAATCTTACTTCACCATCCGGCATGGGCGGGCAGCAACGATCTCGTTTTCCCGCCTCCAGCAAACTATACCGATGATTTGTTTCATAATTTTTCAAAGCAAGCGGGCCTGGCCATCAGCTACATTCCCATGGGGACCGCGGAACCGCTCGGCATTACGGGCTTTGACGTCGGGGGCGAGATCACGCTGGCCTCCATCGATTCCAACCAGGCCTTCTGGACTGAAGTCACACGAAACAACACCCCCCCTAACTATCTCCCCCTCGCAAAGATCCATGCCGACAAAGGGCTTCCGCTGGGAATCGACGTCGGAGTCGTCTACTCGCAGGTCCCCAATTCAAATATCAGCCTCATTGGCGGGGATATCAAATGGGCTTTCCTTCGTGGAAACCTCGTCATGCCGGCCCTGGCGGTCCGCGCTTCCTATACCGATCTGTTAGGGGTGAGCCATCTTGGAATGAGCACCTTCGGAGTCGATCTGTCCATCAGCAAGGGATTCGGATTTATAACCCCCTATGCCGGGATCGGAGAGGTGTGGATTCAAAGCAGGCCGGAGAACGCCCCGGGCCTCTCGGCACAGCAGATTAATCTAACAAAAGGATTCGTGGGAGTCAAGATCGCCCTTTTTATCGTCAACTTCGTCGGCGAGGCCGATTTTTCCTCGATTCCGCTCTACTCCGCTCGTCTCAATGTCGGATTTTAACGACGTCGCTCGCGATCGCGGCGGCTTGCGGGGCCGTTCCTAAGATTTTTCCAGGCAGCGAGAACGAATCTTTAGCAATCCGATGATCGCCCCCAAGAGCAGCAGTCCCAGCAGGGCCGCCCCGGAGCGCTCCAAGATCAGGAGGATCAGCGGGATGTTGAGGGCGAAGAAGTACCCCAACAAACCCACCGTCGTCACCCAGACGACCGCGCCGCAGAGGTTATAGAAAAGGAATCGGGACCATCCCATCCGGGTCGTCCCGGCGACCAGGGCCCCCACGACCCTGAATCCCGTGATCCAGCGCTGAAGAAAGATCGCCCGGGCCCCGTGCCGTTCGAAGAAGTGCTCGATGCGTTCCATCCGCCTTTCGGAGATCAGAATATAGCGTCCGTAACGGTCGACGAACGGTCGGCCATATCGCCTCCCGACATAAAAACTGACGTTATCCCCCAAAACGGCCGCCACGATGCCGACCGGAAGGATCAAGCCGAGCCTAAGCTGTCCAAAGTTACAATAGAGGGCCGAGATCAGCAGGATGGTCTCACCCGGGACGGGAAGGGCGGCATTTTCGGCCAGAAGCCCTAGAAAGAGGATCAGGTAGCCGTACTGGTCGGCATAGGGCTCAAAAAGCGTAATATAGCGAAGGACCTGATGACTCATCCCTCACTTTTACCCGGCGGCCGGCGGAAAGTCAATTGGAGGCGGAGAGTTCTGCAGTCATCCTTCCGTTGCTTCGATATTTCTTCCCGCAAGCAAAACAGGCGAGCCCCTTCTCGGATGAAGGGTCGAGGGAGAGTTTTTCTCCGCACGCGCAGACCCATCCCTTGACCCGAGCGGGGTTCCCGAAGACCAAGGCGTAGTCCGGCACGTCGCGCGTCACGACGGCCCCCGCACCGACGAAGGCGTAGGCCCCAATGGTGACGCCGCAGATCACCGTCGCGTTGGCACCGATCGTCGCGCCGCGGCGCACCAGGGTACTGCGATACTCGTTCTTACGGGAGATATGGCTTCGAGGATTGATCACGTTGGTGAACACCATCGAAGGACCGCAAAAGACATCGTCCTCCAAGACCACGGCGTCGTAGACGGAGACATTGTTTTGGATCTTGACGCGATCCCCGATCCGCGCCGCCCCGCCGATATTGACGTTCTGTCCGATGCGACACCCTCGGCCGATCAGCGCCCCCGTTTGGATATGGCAAAAATGCCAGATCGTCGTCCCCTCGCCGATCCGGGCCGGTTCGTCGATGAACGACGAGGAATGCACGAAATAGGATTTTTCCACACAGCCTCCTTTCAGCCTCCGATCCTGACCGGCTCCCCCCTTTTTTCCATCGAAATCTGGGCCGCCTCTAAAATTCGCACGACCCGGATCCCGTCCAGTCCACTGGAGAGGGGCTCCGTCCCATTCTCGATGCAATGGATGAAATGCTCACACTCGAGTTTCAACGGCTCGGTCGTCTCCACCCAGGGACTCCAGATATCCCCCGTCCGGATGCTGAGGGACTCTCCGAAACTGCTGTAGCTCTTGGCGCAGGAGACCCCCTTGTCATAGATCCGGATCTTTTCGGAGGTCGAGACGTCGTTAAAGAGGGCCATCTTCTTGCTTCCCACAACCGTGAACTCCCGCCGCCGGTGCGGGTCGAGCCAGCTGACGTGCAGGTTTGCGATCACCCCCCCGGGGAAAACCAGATTGATAAAGGCCACATCCTCGATCCCTTCCTGCAGATAGGAGGCCCCGACCGCGGAGACCTCGGTGGGAAACGTATCCAATAGGTGCAGGATGACCGAGAGATCATGCGGAGCAAAGTTCCACAGGGCGTTCTCTTCCCGTCGGATCTTGCCGAGGTTTAATCGTCGGGAATAGATATAGCGGATCTCTCCCAAGGTCCCCTGGGCGACCAACTCCTTAAGCTTCTTGACCGCGGGATGATATTTCAGCAGGTGACCGACCATGAGCACCCGCCGTCCCTCGTGGGCCAGCTTCACCAACTGCTCCGAGTCCTCCACGGTCAGCGCCAACGGTTTCTCCACGAACAGGTGCTTCCCCGCCCTCAGAGACTCCTTGCCGAGGGCGAAATGGAGCGCCGAGGGGACCGCCAAGACCACCGCGTCGATCTTCGGATCCTCGATCACGCAAGTCCCCTCACGGCAGACCTCGACGTCGGGGTACTGCCTGGACATCTTTTGGAGCACCTTTGCGTCTCGATCGGCGATCTTCAGAAGCTTCGCGCCGGGAAGCTCGTGAAACGTCCGAATCAGATTCGGTCCCCAGTATCCCGCTCCGACAACACCAATATGGACCATCGCTCCCCCATCGTTTAAAACCCTAAAAATCCCGGCACGAACCACTCCACCAGCCCGGAGAGCAGAACCAGCAATCCGACCGGAAGGAACCAGGAAAAAGCCATCCTCTTTCCTTTGTGTTCCCGGAGAATCGAGCGAAACCCCGCGAGGATCATTCCGCCCCCCAAAACGCAGAGGGCCACGGCCGAGAATTCCATTTCTAGGCCCTCACCAGGCCGAAGAGCCAAAAGAGGTAGAACCCCAAGGTGAGCATGCCCCAGAGCAGCGCGGGCCCCAGCCGAGCCGGGGATCGCCCCAACCCCCGCCAGATCAAACCGAAGGTCGCGCCGATCCATCCGGCCAGGCCGACGAGCACCATCAGAGTGCCGGCCGGACGGGGCCGGGACGGAGGGACCATCGCGATCAAGGCCCTGCGATAACGCTCATCGGCGCCCAGACCCTTCTCCAGGTCCGTTTCGGGGAGTTCGCTAATGAGCCGGGCCATCTGCTGATCGCAGAGGGCGATCCACTCTGGATGCGGGGGGCTGATCCTCCTCGCGCCATAGAGCCCCGAGCGCACCGCGCGATAGGCCTCTAAGGCCAAGCGCCGATTTCCCTGCTCCCTTAATCGTTCCCCGAGACGGAGCAGCTCCATCGCGGAGGCCTCCGAAGCCCCTCCCCACGGGAGATAGAGTTGAAGCGCCCGGTCCAAGTGGTCTAAGGCCTCCTCGGTTTTACCCGTTGCAAGGGCCGATCGGCCCGCCCCCCATTCCGACCACCCGATCCAGGCCACCCTCGCATAGGCCGCCGCCGCGACCAACAGGACCGCCCCGGACCAGACCGTGAGATTCCATCGAGCGGCGCGCGAAAGACCCTTCATCAAAAATTCCTTCGCTCGAAAATCACAGAGGAGGACAGAAGGAGGAGGAAGACATACATCAGCGCGTAGAGAACGGAGAATCCGACCTCAGACGGGCTGATCGGGAGCGAGTAGAGTGCCTGCGCTTTGAAGTTGAAGTTTTCAAAGTTGGGAAGAACGTAGTATAAGACTTCGGTGATGCGCCGAAGCATCTCGTCCCCTGCAATCAGACCGAAGGCTCGCAGGTCCCCCGTGAGATGGCCGATGACATAGACGCAAAGCGTGAGCATCCCGCTCAAGATCGGGGTCGAAAAGGAGGAGAAGAACAACGCCACGGCCGTGATCACCATCAGCTCGAGGAAGATCAGGCCGATCGCCAAAAAGAGGCGCCCGTCGATCCCCCCGCCGTAGAAAACCAGAAGCGCGCAAAAAAGGGCCGACATGACCACCACCTCGACCAACAGGGTCTGCAGGATCCCCAGGTATTTTCCCAGGAGGACCTCATAACGATGAATCGGCTTGGAAACCAGGGTATAGATCGTCTTTCGCTCCACCTCCTTGTAAATCAGTCCGATCCCCACGAAGATCGCCACCAGGACACCGAAGAAATTGATCCCGGCCAAACCGGCGTCCTTGATGATCTTCGCCTGGACTCCTAAGGTCACCGCGTCCAAGAGCACCGAGACCCCCATCATTCCTAGAGCAAAAAATAAGAGCAGATAGAGGATCTTGTTTCGGATGGCCTCGCGAAAGGTGTTCATGGAAAGGGCCATGAGCTTCGCCATCAGTGTACCCCCCCTCGCCGGACCCCTTCCCGATCCGGCAGGGTCCCCGCAGCCCCTACCCTGGCGGGGGAGACGGTCTGGGGGTCCCAGCGCTGGATCTCATGGATAAAGAGATCCTCCAGGCTCTCCTTGCGCGGGGTTAAGGACAAAAGGACCCCCTCCTCGGCCCGGATCAGATCGATCAGGCGGTTGAGCTCGTCCCGGGAGTCGACCTCGGCGAAGATCTCCGACCCCTTCTCGAGAAGTCGGCTGCAATACGCGCGGGCCCGCTCCAGGGCCTCCTTGGAGATCCCCTTAAACGCGAGCTCGTACGAAGAGACCTTCCGATCGACCAGATCGTCGAGCGCTCCGATGCTGCGCAGCTCTCCCCCCACGATGATGCCGACCCGATCACAGATCACCTCCGCGTCCGAGAGGATGTGCGTGCTGAAGAAGATGGTCTTTCCGAGCTCTTTGAGCCGAAAGAGGATATCCCGGACCTCTTTTCGGCCGATCGGGTCCAGGCCGCTCATCGGCTCATCCAGGATGATCAGATCCGGATCATGCACCAACGCCTGGGCGAGGCCGACCCGCTGGAGCATCCCCTTGGAGCACTTTCGAAGCGGAAGATGAGCCGCCCTCTGCAGACCGACCAGGTCGAGCAGCGCTTCGATTCGGCTCGCCGACCGTTTGACGCCGTAGAGGGTGGCGTAAAAAGAGACCAGCTCCCAGCTCGTCAGGTAGTCGTAAAAATAGGGGTTCTCGGGGAGGTATCCAACCCGTTGACGGACCGTCGTCTTCATGCACGGCTCCCCGAAGAGGTAGGCGCCGCCCCCGGAGGGGTAAACCAGCCCCATCAGGATCTTCAGGGTCGTGGTCTTTCCGGCGCCGTTGGGTCCCAAAAACCCGAACACCTCTCCTTCCCGGACCTCCAGGCTCAGGCCGTTGAGGGTGCGCGTCCTCCTGCCGAAAAAACCCATGCGGTACTCCTTGGAAAGCCGGTCAATTCGGATCGGGCACATCGGTGTGATCACGGACCATCGCCTCCATCTTCTTGGAGATGCGCGCGCGCATCTTTTCGTCCTTCGTGTTCTGATAGAGCTCCCGCAGCAGAGTCAATCCAAACGAGGGGTTCCCCCCCTTCGCATAGAGTCGGGCCGCAAGCTCCCTCAAGAACCCCGGCGATCCGCTCAGGCGGGAGGCCCGGTCGATATACCCGGCGGCCTCGCTAAAATTGTTTTCAAAAAAATAGAGGTTAAACCCCATATAGAAGGGAAATTGCCAGACCCTCGGAAGGTGCTCCATCCCCTTGATCAGAAGCTCCTTGCTCTGCTCGACCTGGTTGGCCTCTAAGGAGAGGACGATCGAACCGAAATGGTAAGGATATTCGAAGCTCGGATCGAGCGTCGTCACCAGATCGAGCATCTCGTAGAGGCCGTGATAGTTTTGGTCGATATCGAAGTGCTCGCCGAAGAAATAGATCGCTTTCATCCAGAGCAGATCGGCCGCAAACTCGCGGTAGCCGAGCGTGAGGGGCCTCAGGAGCTTCCCCGGAGGCAGATAGAGCAAAAACGACTCGGGGGTCGACTCCACGACGCGGTGGCGGTCGATCTCGGCCTGCAGCCTCGCGATCGAAAAAAACAAGCCGGGCAGCACCAGCAGCGCGATCAGGACCTTTGGGGACGAAGACCCGCGGGACTTAAACATAAAGCGATTCCCAGGCAGATGAGATCGACGATCAAGAGCCACACCCTTGAAAAGAGCGACACAAAAGCGGCCTCCGAGGGACCCAGCGAGGGCTCCAAAAGGAACGCCAGCGTCCCCTCTCGCACCCCCAATCCTCCGGGCACGAACGGGACGACCAACCCCGCCACACCGGCGAGCGCCAGCGCTCCGAACGCCTTGGCGAACGTCAGCCGCTCGACCGCATGGACGGACAAAAGAAAGATCCAAAACGCAACGCCGTAGAGGAGCCAATGAGCGCCGTACAAAAAGGAAAACCCCAAAAGCGACGAGGTCTCCAGCCGTCCCGGCCCATCGTCCCCCGCCGCAGAGAACCTCCGATGCAAAAACTTCATCCCGCGGGGGAGCAGGGCGACCGAAGCCGCCGTCCCTACCCACAGGATCGGCCCTGCGCCCCAGGCCAGTCCCGACACCCCGCTCTTCGGCAGCAGCCAGAGCGCCAGAAGAAGCCCGGTCATCACGTTCAGCAGGGTATGGGCGCCGCTCGCGAGGATCATCTTCCCGGCCCCCACGCCCTCCCGCGAGCCCAGGTAGACCTGTCCCACATAACCCCAGAAGCCCCCGGGGAGAAACCGTGCCATCTGTGACGCATAGATCACCCTGAACAACCGGCTCCAGGAAAGCGCGCCTCCCAACAGCATCAGCCATCTCTTGAAAAACCAGGCGACGATCCCGTGGTAGAGCACCAGGGTCGAGACCGCCAAGAGAAACACGCCGGGATCGACCCTTTTCCCCCAGGAGATCAGATCGTCCCCGTGGCCCGCCAAAAGGCGGGTGAAATAGACGCCCGCTCCCCCCAGGAGGGCCGCCGCAAGGCCGTATCGGATCGCGCGGTTCAACGCCCTCCGCCCGCCTCTCGTGCAACCGCCATCAGCCCCACCCCTTTTTCGTGGCCGACGAAGAAGCGGTCCAAACTCACCGCGGCACCCAGGAGCAGACTCGCGGCCCGCAGGGCCGCTCCCATCCCCTTCCCCCGGGAGGCGTGCAGGACCCTTTCCATCGATTCGACTCGGACCCACCGATTGCGCAGTCGGGTGTAGACCCAAAGAAAGGGAAATCCATAGCTCAACAGGGCTTCCGCCCGAAGTCCCGCCCGCTCGATGAGTTCTTGGAGCCCGGGGGCGCTGTAGCGCCGATAATGCCCCGAATACCGATCGGCGTCCGACCAGAGGTCGGGATCAGCCGGGACCGTAATGACGATCTTGCCCCCCGGTGAGAGCCATTGGCGGGCCTTCGACAGGAGCGCCAGATCGTCATTGAGATGTTCCAACACCTCCGACAGCACGATCAGGCGGTAGGGCGCCGCCGGCTCAAAAGAAGCGAGGTCGGAAACGGTCCCGACGAAGCGGCTCTTCTGCTCGGGGGGCAGGGTCTCTCCAAGGCGTCCAATGGCATAGGGGGAAAGATCGACGCCCTGGACCTCGTAGCCTCTCTCGAGCAGGAGCCGCGTCGCCCCGCCGGTGCTGCAGCCCGCGTCCAGGGCCCGATGCCCCTTTCCCTCGGCCGGAATCCACCTGTTGAGGAGCCTCAGCCTCAGACGATAATTGGGCGAGCCCATCTCGTGAGAACATTCCCAGATCTTCTGCACCGCCTCAGGGTCGATCATCCCCCGATGTACTCCTGATGCCAGCGCCGCAGGACCAGCAGTCCCCAGAGCTTCAGCGAATGATCTCGCCATCCTGATTCATGCTCCTTGAGCAGTCTCTCGAGATAATCGACTCGAAACAGGGCGCCGAACCCCCCTTCCCGGGACAAAAGCGCTCGTCGGCCGACCTCTTTGAGCGGCCCCTTTAACCATGACGCCACCGGAACCGCGAACCCCTGCTTCGAGCGGCCGATGACCCAATCGGGAAGAACATCCTTCGCCTGTTTCCTTAAGAGCGCCTTGGTCGTGAGCCCCTGCAATTTCACCCGCCAGGGCAGTCGGGAGACCCGCTCGACCAACGCGAGATCGAGAAAAGGTCCCCGGACCTCCAGCCCGTGGGCCATGCTCATCCGATCTATCTTGGTAAGTATATCACCCGGCAGGTAAGTCTGGAGATCGACCCTCAGCATCTCCGAGATCGAATCCAGCCCGTGGGACCGGGCCTCCCGGACCACCTCGAGGACCGGGTCATCGACCGGATCCTCGGCAAGGAGTTTTTCGAACTCCGGCCGATAGAGGAGGGCCTTTTCCTCAGGGGTGAACAGGGGCGACCACAGGAGGATGCCGTCGGAGCGGTACCGGCGATCGGCCTCCAGGAAGAGCCGAAGCTTCTTTCGCAGGTTCGAGCCGTAGTAGGCGGTGCTCTCCGGAAACCAGCGATCGATCCGTTCGATCAAGCCCCGGCGCAGTCCCTCGGGGATCTGCTCGTAGTAATCGATCAACCGGCGGGCCACATACCGGCGATATCCCGCAAAGAGCTCATCGGCTCCGTCACCGCTGAGCGCCACCGTCACTTGCTCCCGGGCCATCTGGCAGAGGTAGAATGTGGCGATCGCCGAGGAGTCCGCGAAGGGCTCGTCGAAATGATAGACCAACTTCTCCAGCATCTCCTCGGGACGGCAGCTCACCCGCCTGGCGTGATGATCCGTACCGAGCGCCGCCGCGACCCGCTGCGCCGCGCGGCTCTCATCGAATGAAGGATCTTCAAACCCGATCGAGAAGGTCTGGACGGGACGATCGAGAAGTCGGGCCATCTGGGCGACCACGAGACTGGAATCCAGGCCGCCGCTCAAGAAGGCCCCCAGCGGCACATCGCTCACCAGTCGGCGGGCCACCGCCTCCCGGAAGAGCGTTTCCGTCTCCTCCACGGGCGTAGCGGGCGCGTTCGGGTCGGGCAGGGGGGGGCTCCAATACCTCTGGATCTCCAGCCCCCCGCCGGCATAGACGGCCAGGCTCCCCGGGGGGAGCTTCCGGACCTTCTGAAAAGCCGTCATCGGGTCGGGGATATGCTGGTAGCTCAGGTAGGCGTCAATCGCAGAGGGCCGGAGTCGACGCTCGATTCCCTTGAGGGCAAAAATGGCCTTGGGTTCCGAGGCGAAGACCAGTCGATCGGGAAGCAGCATGTAATAGAGGGGCTTTTTCCCCAGGTGGTCCCGGGCCAGCAGTAGGCGCCGAAGACGGGCATCCCAGAGGGCAAAGGCGAACATGCCGCGAAGCGCCCTCACCAGATGGATTCCCCGACTCTCGTAGAGGTGGACGATCACCTCGGTGTCCGTCCGGGTGCCGAACCGGTGCCCCTCTCTCTCCAGATCCCGGCGCAGGCCTTGAAAATTGTAGATCTCTCCGTTAAAGACCACCGTCACGGTCCGGTCCTCGTTAAAGATCGGCTGTCGCCCCCCCTGCACATCGATCACCGCCAGGCGGGTCTGCCCCAGACCGATGGGACCGTCGGTGTGATACCCCGCCCCGTCCGGACCCCGGTGCTTCAAGCGATCTCCCATCGCCTCAAGCTCGTTCGCTCCGACCGGATCGCCCTTTCGGTCCAGGATCCCTAAAATTCCGCACATCGTGATTGTCCCCTGGGCTCGGCCTCTTCAGACCGAATCTTGCGGCCGACCTCGCCCTGCTGAGGCGACATCGATCGGATTCGTCCAAAATCATTTCGGATCATCGGGCGCGACAGGCCGTTCGAAGGACCCCCCTTCAAAGGTCGCCTTCTCGTTGAGGATCTCCCAGGGAAGCGCCCGCGGCCCCCCGCGCGCAAACCTTTTGATAAACCTCGCGGTAGGAGGCCGCCACGGCGTCCCATCCCGATCCCGCGACCCCTCTTCTGCCCGCCTCCCCCATCGAGCGGCAGAGGGCCGGGTCCTCCGCCAGCTTCAACACCTTTTCCGCCAGGTCGCGGGGATTTTGAGGATCGATGAGAAAACCGCTGATGCCGTCTTGCACAATTTCCCGCATCCCTGGGATTCCCGATGCAATCACCGGAAGCCCGCTCGCCATCGCCTCAAGGACCACGTTGGATGTCCCTTCCGAGAGGCTCGGCAGGACGAGGCAATCCGACCGGCTCATCCAATCGGGAATTTGACGCGGGGGCCGGGCCCCGAGAAATTCGACCCAAGCGTCGACCCCGGCCCTCTTCGCCCGCTCTTCCAACCTCGCCCGCTCCTCCCCGTCGCCGATCAGGATCAATCGGACCTCCCGGGAGGAGCGGGCGAGCACCCCCAGGGCGTCGATCAGGAGGTGAACCCCCTTCAACCGGAGGAGACTCCCCACGAAGAGGAGCCGAAAGGGAAGCGCGACGTCGCGCTCGGGACGGGGCCCCTGACGGTCGACGCCGTTTCGAATGAAGACCACGCGTTCCCCGGAAATGCCCCTGGCGATCAGCCGCTCCCTCAGCCCCTGGTTCACCGTGGTGATCATTGCGGCGCGCCTCAGGATAAAAAGGCCCCATGCCCCCCGCCCTGTTTCCAAAAAATGGGCATCGCTTCCGCGAAGGGTCACCACGAAGGGAATCCCGCGAAAGCACCCGGCCAACCAGGCGATGAGCCCGGTCTGGACCCACTGCGCATGAATGAGATGCGCTCCCCGGGAAACCCGAAGGACCTTGATGAAGAAAGCCGAGAGGAAACAGGGCACCAGGGCCCAAAGCCAGGGCTGGCGCCTGAGGTTCGCGGGGATACCCCCCGGGCCGTACGCGAGCCTCTGCAGGCGCCGGGGGAAAAAATATCTGAACCGATAGACGCCGTACACCGAGGAACCGGCGCAGGCCGCCGAACTCGGATCGGGAGCGACCACATCCACCTCCAGCCCGGCCCCCACGAGCGCGCTGCAGAGTCGCTCCACGAAGACCCCCGCATAATCGTCCTTTGAACGGGGGAACGAAGTGCTCACAATGCAGATCCTCATTAAAGGCCTATTTGAGATGCCGGTTATTTTCCATATCGAACCACATAGCAAAGAGGAGAAATTGCAGGCCGGAAATACTGAGAAAGGCCGCAAAGAGCGCGCTGGTGACCGCGACCGGAATCCCCGACAGCCGGACGATCACGAGGTAGACCCCCAAAGAAACGCCGGGGATCGAGAGCAGGAGACCCAGCCCGTAGAAAAAAACGAGGGGGTGAAAATCGCGGATCACGTATTTTTCGAACATCCGCTTAAAAAAACCTTTGAACAACAGCCAGCTGATGGCGGGAATTACCTTCCAGAGCCGGATCCCCGATTTCTCCCCGATATTGTAAACCGGCTTCACCGAAACGTCGCGCACCCGGAAGTTATTGATATTGAGCTTGATCAGCAGGTCGTTGGGCATCCCGTAGCGCCTGTAAATACCCTCCAGATCGATTCTCCTCAGGGCGGCCGCGGAGATAGCGGTATATCCCGACTGGGAATCCGCGATATGCCAATAGCCCGAGGCGATTTTGGTCAACAAAGAGAGGATCGAATTCCCCAGGTAACGGTAATGAGGGATCATCTTCCAGGATTCACCCCGGAAGAGCCGATTACCCTTCACATAGTCGGTCTCCCCGCGGACAACGGGGTCGACCACGCGGAAGAGATCTTGCGGGTCCATCTGGGAATCCCCGGCCATGACGGCCACCACGTCGAGTCCCTCGGCGATCGCCCTCTGATATCCGGTGACAATCGCCCCTCCGACACCCCGGTTGATCTCATGGCGGGTTAATGCGATCCGCTCCGGATCCCGTTGCCTGTATTTTTCAACGATCTCCGCGGTCTGATCCCTGCTGCAGTCGTCGACGACGATCAGGCGGTCAACGAAGACCGGCATCGTTTCAATCACCCGCGCGATCAATCTTTCTTCGTTGTAAGCGGGGATCAGGACGCCGATGCTCTTCCCATCCAACATGGTACACCTCAAAAAGATAGAAGGGATGATTCCCGTAGAGCAGTTTCAGGCGTTTACGGGCAAACTCCTGAAAGAGCTTCCATTTTCCGTCTTCGAGCCTGACGGAAAAGTAATGAACCAAAAGCGGACGGTTCATCACGATATGCGTGATCCCGCGCCCCCTGAGTCTCTGCTCGATTTCGTCGATCGAAGCAGACTCTTCCGTAATCCGCAGGAGGGTATTCCCGTCGATCGGTGAATCGTAGAGATACGCTCGATCGCAATAGAACCCGCGGTTTCCCGTAAACACCAGCAGGACGATCGCTTTCGACGGGAGGTGTCCGTTAAGATAAGTATACACGGGATATTCCGCCAGACGGTCGGAGAGGTAAGCCTCCCGGCTCTCTTTCCCGAGCAGGTAATTCCAGGGCCGCAGCGTTTCGATCTGACCGGCGATCGAGATCCCATTGAAACATAACGCCAGGACGGCGACGGCCGTGGCCATCGGAAGCCGCGGCACCGCCTCCCGCAGGCGGGCGAGACCCGCGACCGACAAGATGACCAAAGGCGGAATCAAGGGAACCAGATAACGAACCCGCGCCGAGCCCAAAATCATTGCACTGAAAAGATAGGTCAGCACGAAGCCGCAAAAAAACGGGGTATCTCGATGGAGAAATCCCCTCGTCCTCCAGCAACGAGGGCTGCCGGCCAAGACGAAAAGGGGCATCAACAGGAAGAGGGGGTTCAATCTTCCGTCGAAGCGGGCGGGGTCGTTCTCTTCGCCCGCCACGAAGACCCGAAGCGGAAGCGCCAGGATCTGAAGCCAGCTCTCATGATAGAGTTCATGGCGCAAAAGAAGCGGAGGGATGCCGGGGGAGCCGCCACCGGAACCGCCCCAGAAACCTGATAAAAGAGGAAAAACGGGATTACCGCGGTCGATCCAATTTCGAATCAGCCACGGGAGGGCCGGGAGGAAAGCCCAGAGTGCAAAGAGCGCCATCTGTTTGACCGGCTCCCGGGGCGACTCTCGGCGGGCCCGAGCGCTGAAGAGCCCCGTGGCCGCCAGGGAAAAGCCAAAAAGAATGTAGCCATTGTATTTTGTCGCCATGGCGGCCCCGACCGAGAGGCCGGAGAGGACCAGCCACCTCTTTCCCCCGCGTCCCTCGTTTTGCTCATCCCTCCAGCGCAGCAGACCCAACAAACCCATGAAACCATAGAAGACCAGGGCCAGATCGACATAGGCCACCGTCGAGAGGAAGAAGATCACCGGCACCGTCAGAAAGAGGAAGAGTCCAAACCAGGCCCAGCGAAGACCAAATTCCTTCTCCAGGTAGAGGAAGAGCAACCTCGCGCTCATCAATCCGAAAAGGGCATGAATCGAAGCCGGTAGGGTTTCGTTCCCGAATGAGAGCGGGAGCAGGAAAAGGAGGTCGACGAGCATCGGATACCAGGAGAAAGTGACCGACGGAATCGTCACCAGGGCCTGCTCCTTCAGAAACAGTTTGGGAAAGGCCAGATGCTGGATGAGTGCATCCCGGGCAACGGGGGGGAGTTGTCCCAAGATCAGGATCACGAAACAAAACAGCGCCAGAAGCAGATACAGCCCGAAACGGCTCGAAAGATCGCACCGCCGTGGAGGAGCCGTCCCCCGTCGGGCCAGGACCGCCAGAGTGCCCGCCAGCCAAATCAGAGAGACCGCCGCCAGATGCGTCCGGTCGATCCATCCGATCATACCGAGGCCGAAATAGAGAGTTCCCAGGAGGCCCAATGCCAACCCGAGGAGCCCGATGCGCATCTGTTTCGAAGCCACGGTTACTGCTCCTCGAGCCGGCCGCTTGCGCCCCGGAGACGGTGCAGAGCGATAGACAGATTTCGGCGGGTTTCCGGAGACCCGACCCGCTGGAGGCCCGCTGTGTACTCGGCTTCGGCCTCCTTGATTTTGCGTTGCCGCTCCAGAACCATGCCCAAATAGTAGTGTCCTTCCGCCGATTCCGGGTGGCGGGCCGTCGTCTCTCTGAGGTGACGCTCGGCCTCGCTCACCCGGCCCGAATCAAGATACAGATGCCCTAAGTTGACGTCCGCTTTGACATTCTGAGGGTCCAGGCGCACACTGGTCTTGATTAGCTTTTCAGCAACCGCGAGGCGCCCCGCGTTTGCATAGCAGATCCCCATATTGTTCAGGTTCCGGGAATTATCCGGCTCCATGATCGCAAAGAGCTTGAAGAGCCTCACCGAGTTCGCGCACTGCTGTTGGTCCATGAGGAACAGGCCGAGGTCCGAATAGAGATACTCGTAGAGGCGCATCCCCTCCCGATCGCTTAGGAAATAAGGATATTCTAGGGCCTGCCGAAAGGAATCATGGAGTCTCTCCTTAAGGAGATTCACGACCGGTAGAGTGATCGCGGCATTTTCCGGCGAAATCCTGAAGAAATGTCCTTCCGGTATGAGATGACCGGCGAACATCCCCTCGTCCTCGTTGTTGGGCTCCCAATAGATCGGATGCTCCGGGAGGTTGACCTGGACAAATCTCCTCAACAGGGCCGATTCCTCTCCCTCGGGAATCGCGACCCTCGGAAAACGCAGAGCCGTCACCCGCTGGAAGTACTCCGGGGCGAGAAAATCGCTCTTGCTGATGAGAGTCACATCGGGCCGCCATCGCTCGATCTCGGTCAGATAAGACAGGGGGAAATAGAAGCTTTGCGCGAGAATCACGGCCTCCTGGCCCGTCTCCCGGAGCATCGTTTTGGACAGATCCCGCGCGAGCCAGTAGGACCCTTTGGCGTTTTCTTCCAGATTGAAGACCAGCGACATCGAAACGCCCCCCGCGAGCACGGCCAGGCCGCCCCAGCGCAACAGGTGAGCGCGGATCGGAGGGGCCTGTGCGGCACGCCGCCGAACAAAGCAAAGCGTCCGCTCCGCCCCGATTCCCAGTAAGAGCGAAAGGGCCAAAAACGTCGGGATATACGGAACGCCTCCCGGCCAGTAACGGATAAAAAATGCGAAATTCGGAAGAGCCAGAAGCTCCAGAATGAGCAGCCAGGAGCGTCGTGTCTTCCACAGCCGGATCCCCCCGATCACGATCAGAGGGATGCCGAGCGCGGTAAACTGCTGGAGCAGGACCTCCGAGAAGAGAAATAACTGGTCTTGCAGACGGACCGGATTCGGCAAACTGGAGGGCAGGCTCAAATGATAGCCGGAATCCTTTCGGTCCGAGATCTGGATCAGGAACTTCCTCAGGGTTTCCGGCTCCCCCCAGTTAAAATAGGGATGGGTCGTGGCCCTCAGCGGGAGATACGCATAGACGGAGGCCCCAAGGATGAATAAGAATAAAAATTGCGCGTTCTGCGCGGCCGACCAACGGCCTCCTTTTTTCCCCGCTCCCCAAACGGCCAGTGCGATTCCCGGAAAATAGAAAAAGAAGGTGATATGAGCCCCCAAGGCAAGCCCCGAGAGAAACGTCGCGCTGCAGACCATCCGGAATCCCCGGTCATTCTCCCGTCGGATAAGCGCGCCGTAGGCCCTCACCAGCAGGAGGAGAATTCCGGCAAGGAACGAATGCTGGAAGGAATAGACTTCGGCCTGGACGGAAACGCTCCAGAGGGCTTCCGACACCCCCATGAGCGCCGCCGTGAAAAGAGCGGCGATGATCCGTTCCCGCGGCTCGCTTCCGACCAATTCCAAAAGGTCCAGGACCAGCCGGTAGATCAGGGCGACGAAGAGGGCCCCGAAGAAGGCCGAGACTAAGTTCACTCGAAATGCGATGCTTCCGAAGGGAAGGAAGGTAAACAGTTTCGCGACGGGAAGGTAGAGCGGGGAACCCGCCGGATGAGCGATGCCGAGCTCAAACGAAGTGGTGATAAACTCCCCGGCATCGCTCCAAAAAAGGGTCGGGCAGAGCGTCAACAGGTAGAGAACAAAAAAGAGCAAAAAGAGAGAAAGCGCCCCCGGGGCCACACAACCGTCCGCTTTCTTCATGCGATGTCCGGCATAGGGAATCCGGACGGTGATCGCGGGGGGAGCCGTCCTTTTCGCTTTTCGGTCAATTTCATCCCCCATCGGCTCCTTCCCGGGGCTTGAGCGGGGACGAGACGTACTGGACCCTGGTAAACCCGCCCGCTCTCAAGTTCCGGCGCTGAAGATCCGGTGCCGATCCCGAAAGCGCCCGCCATCCGGTTCCAAACCGCTCTTTCAAGAAACCCGAGTCGAGGTTCCGAAAAAAGCAACGCAAGCACGAGGAACCTCCCGCTTGCGCCGGCAGCTCGACGCGGCTCGATCAGCAGCCGGCCAACGGGGTCGCCGCGGCCGTGCAAATCGCGTCGTTTTTCGGATTGATAAGGTTTCCCTGATCATCCATGGTCCAAGCATCGGTATAGGCGTCGTTGTCGATATTGCCGGAGTCCCGCGCCGAAAACTTCGTACCGGTATTCGACAGGGTGATCGTTCGGGACGAATAGTATTTGACCGTCCCCGCCGGTATATATCCGATACTGGACTCGGAGCTCCCGAACGTATTCTGCTCGGAGAAATATGACGACTCGGAGGTATAGAGACCTCCGAGCAGCACCTTCGCCTCGGACTGTTTTGATTTCGCCTGATAGTGGACATAGTTGGGGACCGCAATGGCCGCCAGAACTCCAATAATCCCTACCACAATCATCAGCTCGATCAGAGTAAATCCTTTGCTGCTGCCCGGTTTCCTTGACATGAATACCCTCCAGCTCCATCTGGCGGCGCAGATGTCTCTTGATCTTGGCCCTGCCGATTGCAGGGAGTGTGCCAAACTTCAGGAACCTTTTATTTCAAAAAAGATCAGCCTTAACAATCCGCTGAAAACGGCGCGCACTTCGATCCCCTCAGAAAAGATAACCGCCCGGCGAAAATTCGTCAAACCGTCGAACAAATTTTGGTCATCGGGCGTCGCCCCCCGAAGAGGATTTGAAAAGGTTCGTTCCCCCTGTGGACGGTCTCAAATAACCCGGCTCAAACGGAGCCTCGCCCGGCCGGGAAGAGCCGGTCTCATTCGAAGGTGGCGTCTGAGGGGTCCCTGGACCGAGGAGCACCGATTCAGCGGGCGGCCTTGGGTTTCTCGCCTTCAAGACGATTGGGATGAACAGGGCGGAAGCGATACACAGATCGACGAGGGAGAGATCCCCCGGAAGAATGGAACGAAAAAGAGCAGGCAGAAGGAAACCCTCCTGCCTGCTCTCGCATGAGCGGGGACGAGATTAACAGGTGGCCAACGGGGTCGCCGCGGCCGTGCAGACTACATCGTTCTTCGGGTTCGATAACACCCGCTGATCAGTCATCGTCCAGGCATCGGTATAGGCATCGTTATCGATGTTGCCCGAGTGTCGCGCCGTGAACTTCGTGCCGGTGTTGGTGAGAGTGATGACCCGGCTGGTGTAGTACTTTGCCGTCCCGGCCGGAGTGAACCCGATATTCGCTTCGGTCGTGCCGTAGACGTTCTGCTCCGAGAAATACGACGTCTCAGAGGTAAACACACCGTCCAGGAGCGTTTTCGCCTCGGACTGTTTGGATTTCGCTTGATACCGAAGGAAGTTGGGAATCGCAATGGCCGCCAGAATTCCGATAATGGCCACCACGATCATCAACTCGATCAGTGTGAAACCTTTTTTATTCATCAGTACCCTGCGCATTGATTGAACCTCCTCTTGGTATTTTGGTTCGGGCTGTGCCATCTCGGGCGATCCAAATATGCAGGGAGCATGCCAAAACCCCGCGGGGAGTCGCAGGCCGAAAAAGGCATAAGAAACCGGCCGTTTTGAACGAGCGCCGGAGAAGAATCAAAGCGTCTGGAGGAAGGGGACCAGAATTCGGCAAATCCGCCGACAAAAATTGTTAGCCTATTGAGAGCGTTCGCTCGGAGGGGCATTCTTTTCGACGGGAAACTTTTCTTTTTCGACCGGCGCTCCCGAGGCTGCTTTGGCCTGCTCGGAGGCACGCCGGATACTCTCGACCTCGTTGGGATCGCCAAATCCACTGGCACGAAAGCGTCGCGCCAAGTCGTGGTTCAGCGGATCGAGCTCCAGCGAATGAATCCACTCCTCCCGGGCCTCGGTCATCTTTTTAAGCTTCAGGTAGACCTCTCCCAAGTGCTCACGAATGACCGGGTCATCGGGGACCAGAACAATCGCCCTCTTCAGTTCATCGAGGGCCTTTTGGGTCTCGCCCATCCTGAGGTACACCCAAGCCAAACTGTCGATATAAAATCCGTCATTGGCATCGACCTTCAGCGCCTTCTGAATCAGGTCGAGCGCTTCGGGGAGGTTCACCCCCTTGTCGGCATAAGAATAGCCTAAATAGTTGAGTGCATTCGCGTGTTCCGGGTTGATCCGAATCACTTCTCTCATTTCCGAGACCATATCGTCGAAGCGCTGAAGCTTGTCATAGGTCGCGCCCAGATGAAAGTGCAGTTCAGCCACCTTCGGATTTCTCACTGCGCCCTCTTGAAAGACCTGGCGGGCCTGTTCGAAGTTCTCCATCTGAAAATAGATCAGCCCCAAGACCAGGTAAGGCTCGGGCCGGTTGGGATCGATTTTTGAGGCGCCTTTCGCCAGTTCGATCGCCTGATCCGATTGCTTCAACTGGTAGTAATAAAGGGCGGCCAAACGAAGCCGCGAGTCGATATTGGTCGGGTCCGCGTTCACAATGCCGCGGTACTCCGCCTCGGCCAGAACATAATTCTTACTTTCTTCATAGAGGGAGCCGCGGAAAAAGCGAAGCTTCATCTCCTTGGGACTTCGGTCGATCGCGGTGGAGAGCGCCGCGATCGCCTTGGGATAGTCTTTTCTCTCAGAATGGACGAACGCGATCTTCAGATAGACATCCAGATTTCCCGGATCCTTTTGCATCCACTCCTCGAGGACCGGAAGGACATCATCATAGGACTTTTGTTTTAGCAGAAGGGCAACCATCGCGCCATAGGCCTCACGACTGTTCGATCCGGCGCCGTCGAGGAGCGACTGATAGGCAGATCGGGCCTGACCCATCTCTCCTTTGAGCTCTAAGACGTGCCCCAGATTCAGATAAGCCGCCTCGAATGACGGGCGTAGTTCGATGGTTCTCTTAAACGCCGCAATCCCTTCGTCATATTTCTGTTCGGCGACCATGAGCCGCCCGAGCGAGTAGACGCCAAAGGGATTGTTCGGGTCAATCTGCAGTCCCTTTTTGACCGATTCGACCGCATGATCGATCTGCCCCGAGCTGGCATACGCCGCCGCGAGTCCCAAATAGGGCTCAGGATCCTGCTTCGTCGAAGACAACGTCCTTTCGAGAAGCTTGATCGCTTCCGCCGAATTCCCGGAAACCGTGTATGCGTTGGCCAACAGGATCGAGGGTTGAACGTGCATAGGGTCGATTCGAATCCCCTTTTCCACGAGGGAGCGGGCTTGCTCCAGTTTTCCAGACCGAATCAACAGGGTAACCAGCTGGTCCATGAGATAGAGAGAATGCGGAGCGGAGGCCAGGGCCTGCTGATACTCTCCAATCGCCTCTTCGTCCGCGTCCTGCGTTTCATACAGAACGGCCCTAAGGAGGTGATAATAGGCCTCCGGATTCTCGGATTGAGAGGGCGCGATCTGTGCGGAGGGATCTGCGGAAGATCTGGAGACATGAAAGAAAGAGGAACAGGAAACACAACAGAGAGAGAGGAACACAAGAGAGATCCTCTTAAGACGACGCTTCTTTAAAGCCATGATACCTTGGAGATCTGTTTAACCGGCGCGAGGGCCGGTCAGGGTTTTTGATGGGAGCCGGGCTTTGGTTCACCCGGGCCTTCCTTAGGGGTTACGTCGATCTCGTCGGGTTCGGATAACCCGCGTTTAAATCCACGGATGGCCTTACCCAGACCGACTCCAATTTCAGGGAGCTTCCCTGCCCCGAAAATGACGAGGACGATCAGCAGGAGGACCAAAAGCTCCGGGAATCCAATTCCGAACATGGGCGGTTTCCTCCCGTTTCATTTCGCGATCAGTCTTTTGATTATAGTAACAAAAACGCAACAAGTCAATTGGAGGGGGTGTCGGTAAAGCTCTCAAAACGGGTATACCGGTCTACAAAAGAGAGCGGAACGACTCCGATCGGACCGTTTCTCTGTTTCCCGATCAGGATCTCGGCCTTCCCCTTGTTTTCTTCCGTCGGGTGGTAAACTTCATCCCGGTAGACGAATAGGACAACGTCGGCATCCTGCTCAATTGCACCCGACTCCCTGAGGTCGGCAAGGATCGGCCGGCGCTCGGTCCGGGACTCCACCGCGCGGGAAAGCTGCGACAGGGCAACAACCGGGACATGGAGCTCTTTGGCCAATGCCTTTAGGGACCTGGAGATCTCGGAGATCTCTTTTTCCCGGCTCTCGGCATTTGCGCTTCCCCTCACCAACTGCAAATAGTCGACAATCACCATTTTCAGATCATGTTCAGCCATCAGACGACGCGCCTTGGCCCGCATCTCCAAAATCGAGAGGGAGGCGGAATCATCAATAAAAATAGGGGCCTCGGACAGGCGTCCCGCCGACCGGGTGAGCCTCTCCCAGTCCTCCCGAGAAAGAAAGCCCGTCCTCAGCTTTTGGGCATCGACGCGCGCCTCCGAGCAGAGCATGCGGAGAACAAGCTGCTCCTTAGACATCTCGAGGGAGAATATCGCCACCGTCCCCCGGGTCTCCAGCGCAATGTGCTGTGCGGTACAAAGCGCAAAGGCGGTCTTTCCCATGGAAGGCCTCCCCGCGATGATAATGAGGTCAGAAGGCTGGAATCCCGCCGTGAGTTTATTTAAATCGATGAACGGCGTCGGAACCCCGGTCACCAACTCTTTTTTCTCGTAAAGCCTCTCGATGAGTTCGAAACCCTGCTTCACCACCTCCTTCATGCCGGCGAAAGTCGATCCCATCCTCCGATCCGAGATGGCAAAGATCTTGTGTTCGGCCCGATCGAGGAGATCGTCGACCGGGTTGAGTTCTTCGTATCCTTCGGTCACAATCTCGGTGGCGATCGAGATCAGGCTTCTTAGCAGCGCCTTTTCGCGGACGATCTTCGCATGATGGCGCACGTTTGCCGCCGTCGGGGTACAGTTTAAAAGATCGCTGAGGTACCCCGCGCCGCCGATCTGCTCGAGGCTCCCTTTTCGGCGTAGGACATCGGTCAGCGTGATTGCGTCGATCGCTTCGTTCTGATCCGAGAGATCCAAGATGCAGCGAAAGATCTTCCTATGGCTCTCCCGGTAAAGATCATCGGGCTGAAGGATCTCCAGGACTTTGTTCAGCGCCGTGTTGTCAAGCAGGATGGCCCCTAAAATCGCCTGCTCCGCCTCCAGATTCTGCGGCGGAAGCTTCTGGAGTGAAACCTCAGTATCGCCCATCGATTACCTCCACCCTCGGCGCGAGTCCCGCCCCGGCGCAAGCCGCAACACTCGGGCTCATCCCTGAAAAACGATGCTGATTACTCAAGTAATATCCTCTCCAGCTCGCTGAGGGCGACCGGTCGCTGGACGAGGTTCGTCAAATTGATCCAAGAGAACGGGCGGCCCGCTTCTTCGCAGATGGCCAGGTGCTTGGCATGAATCCGCTTCCCCTCGGCGATCTGCCTCTCCAGACCTTTCACAGACCTGCCGCAGACGATCCGAAAACCTTTTTTCCGAAGCTTCTCCGCAATCCGAGTGGCATCCGGACGCCGGTCGATCGGATACGCAAGAAGCAAATCCGCCGCGAAATAAGTTCCACCCCCGCCGCTTTTGTCCAGCACCGACTGCACTCTCTCAACATGGAGCGCAAAACCTGTCGAGGGAGCATCCCGCCCAAAGCGCTGCAAAAGCCGATCGTAGCGGCCCCCTCCCCCCAGTTCGTAACCCATCCCCTCGACAAAGATTTCGAAAACAATCCCGGTATAATAATCGAATCTGCGAACCTCGGCGAGATCGAGCAATAATCGGTCAGCATGGCCCGCCTCGGTCAATTCCTCCAGAATCGACCGCAGATCCCGAAGGGCCTTTCTGCAGGTCGGGTTCCCGGAAAGTCGGCCAGCCGTCGACAGAATCTCCGGCTCTCCGAACTGATCCGGAAGAGAGAGCAATGCGGTCCGGTTCCGGGCGGAGAGTTTCGCCCGGGCTACCTTTCTTTCCAGCTCGGCTCGCTCCTTACGGGCAATCGCACCCAGAATCTCCTTCACCAGGACCGAATTGGGCTCCAATTCCTCCAGAAGGCCCCGCGTAAAGCCCATATGTCCAACGGCGATCTTAAAATGCTTCAGCCCGAGCGCCTCTAGCACGCCGATGGCGATCTGGATCATTTCGGCATCTGCCTCGACCCCCGGCACGCCGATGCACTCCGCTCCCATCTGGAAGATCTCCCGCTCCCGGCCCGCGTGCTCCTCCTCGTGTCGAAAGACATTGGCACAGTAGCACAACCGAAGCGGAAGCGGTCCTTGGCCCAGAAGAGAGGTGGCCATCCTCGCAATCTGGGGGGTGACATCGGGGCGAAGCACCATGATCCGACCGCTTGATCGATCCACAAACTTGAATGCCTGGTTGAGGAGCTCTTCTCCTAAACCGACGGCGACCACGTCCAGATATTCAAAAATCGGGGTGATCACTTCCTGATAGCCCCAACTTCGAAAAACCCCCAGGGTCGTCGCCTCGATCGCCCTGCGCCGGGCCGCCCCCTCGGGAAGAAATGTAGCGACCCCTTTCGGGAGCGAGGATTTTCGTTCGGAGGGTTTCATAAGATGAACTTCTGAAGAGCTGTCCCGAATGGGTTGGACCTTGAGTCGACGTTCAAGAAATCGAATGGGAACTACCCTCTAGATGCAATTCCGAGGTGCGGGTGGGCTTCCAAATCGCAGGCCGTTACCGGAGGAGAAGCCGTCCTCCTGCCGGGCGGATCCGGATCTGCGATCGTTGGATGGTGGAAAAGCCTGGGAAGGACCCCGGTTCCTCTCCATCGGTTTCCTGCCGCAGCCAAGGCTATAATTTGATCTGTTTCACCGAGAGGACATTGGGGATCGTCTGGATGCGCCGCAAGACGTCCGGAGGAATGGGGACATCGATTCCGACAACCGAGATCGCTCTCCCACCGGGCCGCTCGCGGCCCAGCTGCATCCGGGAGATGTTCACATTGTTCTCTCCTAAGAAACTTCCAATCCCGCCGATGACCCCGGGTTTATCATTGTTGGAGAGAAATAGCATCGATCCCTCGGGGATCACCTCTAACGCCATCCCGTCGATTTCAACGATCCGGGGCTCGGAGCGGTTCCAAAGGGTGCCCGAAATCGAATGGACCTTTTGGCTGGCGGCCACCTTGAGGGAGAGGAGGGTGGACAGGTTTCCGGACTGGCTGACCTTTCTCTCTTCGACCTCGATCCCTCTTTCCTTGGCGATGACCGGAGCATTCACGTAATTGACGGTTCCCTCGAGGATAGGCGTCAGGAGACCTTTCAAGGCTGCGATCGTAATGGGCGCGGTGGACAGCTCGGCGACCTCCCCCCGAAACTCAAGCGTCACCTTCTCGATTCCTCCCTCGCAGATCTGCCCTAAAAAGGCGCCGAGGCGTTCCGCCAAAGTCAGGTAGGGCGAGACCGCAGGAAGAAGATCGGCCGGAACGGAAGGGAGGTTCACCGCGTATCGGACAATGCCATGGACGAGATAGTCGACCATCTGTTCGGCGATGGCCCAGGCGACGTTTTCCTGGGCCTCGTTGGTCGCCGCCCCGAGATGGGGCGTGCAAATAAAATTATCGAGCTTCAGGAGGGGATTTGCGGGATCGACTGGCTCCTTTTCGAACACGTCAAATGCCGCGCCCGCAACCTTTCCGCTGACCAATGCATCGTAGAGGTCTGTCTCGTTGACGATACCGCCTCGCGCGCAATTGATCAGCCGGACTCCCGCCTTCATTCTAGAGATGCTCTGTGCGTTGATCAGGTACTTGGTCTCGGCCGTCAGAGGCGCGTGGAGCGTAATCACATCGGATCGGGTGAAGAGTTCATCCAGAGGGACCAGTTCGACCCCAGTCTTGCGGGCGTTCTCCGACGACAGGTAGGCGTCATAGGCGATGACGTTCATGTTGAGACCCTGCCCGAGCTTCGCCAGATAACTCCCGATCTGGCCCAGGCCGATGATGCCGAGCGTTTTGTTGAAGAGCTCTAACCCGATGAACCTGTTTTTTTCCCACTTCCCTGATCTGACCGAGGCGGTTGCCTGAGGAATCTGGCGTGCGAGGGAGAGAATGAGGGCCAACGCGTGCTCGGCGGTGGTCACCGTGTTTCCCCCAGGGGTGTTCATCACGACGATCCCCCGCTTTGTCGCCGCCGGGATATCCACATTGTCCAAACCGGAACCCGCACGGCCGATCACCTTCAGAGAGGCCGCAGCGGCGATCACCTCTTGAGTCACCTTCGTACCACTTCGAATCACGAGGCCGTCGAATTGACTGATCTCCTTGATCAAATCGGCGGGGGAGAGCTTGGTCTTCACCTCGACCGAGAGGCCGCCTTTCTTTAAGATCTCGATTCCGCGATCGGAAAGGGGATCGCTCACTAGAATTTTCATCAGACCTCCCGGAATATCATCTCTACTCACCTTCGCCCGATAGGTAACCGAGAGAGAATCGGATTGCTCGACGGGACTCGTTGCTCTTCGCGCGTAGCGACGAGCGGATCGGCTGGTTCTATTTTTTCAGCAGAATTTCCTGTGCGACACCGACACCTGTCCCCAATTTAAGAGGGTGCCCCAGTCCCTTGAGCACCATTTCGACGGCGGAAACGCCGATAATCACATCGAACACGTCAGCGTACCCCATATGGGCCAGACGGAAGACCCTTCCCTTCAGATGGTCCTGCCCTCCTGCGGCGGTGACTCCATATTTCACCCTCAGGTCTTTATAGATCGCCTGACCGTCGAACCCCTCGGGTGCAATGACCGCCGTCAACGCATCGCTGGGAGACTCCTTGGGAAAGAGCTCAAGCCCCAATCCTTTCATCGCCTCGCGGGTCGCACGGGCCAGAAGATGGTGCCGAGAAAAGACATTCTGAAGGCCCTCCTCCTTCAACATGCGCAGAGACGCGTCGAGTCCGACGATCAGCGAAACCGCCGCCGTATAGGCGGTCTGGTTTTTGGTTTGGGACTCCCGCTCCTTCTTGAAATTAAAATAGAAGCGGCTGTTCTTTGCCTTTTCGGAGCGGCGCCAGGCCTTCTCGCTCACGCTCACGAAAGCCAATCCGGGTGGAAGAGCCAGCGCCTTCTGGGACCCGGTGACCACAACGTCCAGGCCCCAGTTGTCGGTCTGGATATCGAAGACCCCCATCGCCGAAACGGCATCGACGACCATGAGGCAGTCCTCGCGGCTGCGAACGATTTCAGCAACGGCCCGGACGTCATGCGCCACACCGGTGGAGGATTCAGAGGCCTGGATGAATACAGATTTAATTTCCCCACCTTTGAGCAGCGCCTCTTGAACCTGCTCCGGCCGAACCGAGTGGCCCCATTCGACCTTAATCTCCTCGACCTTGACCCCATAGGCTTGGCAGATCTTCATCCATCGCTCGCCGAATTTTCCGCCGTTGACCACCAACGCTTTCTCTCCCGGGGAGAGAAAGTTGGTCACGGAACCTTCCATTCCACCCGTTCCGGTGGAGGCGAGCACGAGCACATCGTTTTGGGTTTGAAAAAACCATTTGAGATCCCCCCGGACCCGTTCAAAAAGCTTCGCAAACTCCGGGGCACGGTGGTGCAGCACCGGCTGAGCCATGCTCAGGAGGACCTCCGGAGAGACCTGGGTAGGACCGGGGGCCAAAAGGTATTTCTTCTGCATGCGCACTCCTTATGTCCGTCGCTTTTTTCCATTGAGGTGCTTCATCGCGTCGATGAAGCACCCAAATCCGAATTGAGCTACGTTAGCACACGGAAAAATCTCAAGTCAAGCCGGAAGGATTGCACGAAACGAGGCACTCTGGCGCATCGCCTCGGGTTCGTAGGGCGTTTCGACGGCACGAAAATAAGTTCAGGACCCCGGGGATGGGGCTTGGTGAAAGACGTACTCCTCAACCGGCTTTCCCCCCTTGAGATGTTCCTCCAAAATGCGATCGAATACCTCCAGCGTCACATTGCAATACCATGTCCCGTCGGGATGAACCACCAGGATAGGCCCGCTTTTGCAGACGGCAAAACAGCTGCAACGGGTGCGCTTGACCCGAAAGCTCCCTTCATCAAGACCCTGTTCCCGAAGTCGCGAACCCAGCTGCTGGAAAAGGGCTTCGGATTCCCCCTGTGTACAGCGGGGGCCCACGCAGACCAGAAGGTGTTTGCTGTACTGTTTTATCGTGGGTTTGGAAACCTCAGAAGCCACTGGAGCGCTCCACATTCTTCCGGGTTGCACCATTCGCGTCGGGTACAGTACCAGATTGGCCGGTCCGGAGCAAGGGGAAAGAGGATGACTTCGATCACAAATCATCCCTCTTCTTCTCGGAAAAACACTCCCGGGGACGGACCGGATCTGACCGGCTCTCTACAGAGAGACCGCCCTGAAAGAGAGGGTCCGCGAGATTCCGAACGGTTCCGGGAAGACAGAGTTTGGGACGGGGAACGCGAAAGCTTTATTAAACGTTAATAGGTGATCAATGAATGGATCGGGAAATCGTTTACTCGCTCCCTGCCTTTGAGGAAAGACAGCTCGATCAGAAAGGCGACTCCCACAATGTCCCCTTCCAGGCGTCGGACAAGGTTAATCGTCGTGGACACCGTTCCTCCCGTAGCCAGCAAGTCATCGACGATCAGCACCTTCTCACCTGGAGTAATCGCGTCCCGGTGAATCCCGAGCGCATCCGTCCCATACTCCAGGTTATACTTTTCCTCAAACTTTTCGCCCGGAAGTTTTCCCGGCTTGCGTACCGGAATAAATCCGGCACCCAATTCATAGGCAAGAGGGCCACCCAGAATAAAACCCCGCGATTCAACCGCCACCACCTTTTTTATCCCCCGCCCCTGAAATTTCTCGGCCATCTGACCGATGGCATACCGAAATGCATCCCCGTCCTTGAGAAGGGTAGTCACGTCATAAAAGAGTATGCCCGGCTTGGGAAAATCGGGGATCTCCCGAATGATCTTCTTTAAATCCATCGGTCTCCCTAGATCATCTCGTCGGCCCGTATCGTCTTTTCGGTAATGATCGCGCGTAGCTTGGCCAGCGCCGCCGCCTCGATCTGCCGGACCCGTTCCCGGGTCAGTCCGAAAATCTTGCCGATATCCTCAAGGGTCTTCGGTTCGTCTCCGTCTAACCCGAAGCGCAGGACGATCACCTGTTTTTCATTCTCCTTTAGCACTTCCATCCAACGGAGAATATCCTCTCGCCGTCGGATCCCCTCGGCCTTGGTGGACGGGAGAATTTGAGAGGTGTCCTCGATAATATCTTTCAGATAGGTCTCTTTATTGGCTCCGATCGGCGTTTCCAGTGAATAAGTCTTTTTGAGCAGCTGTTGAATATCCTCGACATCATCGGTGCCGATTTTCATCCTCTTGCCGATCTCTTGATTGCTGGGCTCCCTTCCCAAATCCTGAACCAAGTCTTCCAGATGGGCGAGATAGTGATTAACGCGCTCCACCACGTGAACCGGCAAGCGGATCAATTTCCCCTGATTGATGATCGCCCGTTCGATCGATTGCTTGATCCACCAAGAGGCATAGGTTGAGAATCGAAAGCCCCTTCGCCAATTGAATTTTTCAACCGCCTTGATCAGGCCGATGTTTCCTTCTTCGATGATATCCGAGAACGGAAGTCCCCGGTTCATGTACCTCTTTCCGATGCTGACCACCAGCCGAAGGTTCGACTCAATCATCCGTTGGCGAGCCGCATGATCGCCTTTGGCGATTCGTTTGGCTAGACTTTGCTCGTCTTTGAACGTCAGAAGGGTGGACTTTCGGATCTCTTTCAGATAGGTCTTTACGGCATCAAGCCCGCTTGAGGTCTCTTCCTCTTCCTCTTCTGGGGCTTGAGCCTCCTCGCCTTCTTCCTCTTCCGAACCCGCGTCCTGATTGAGCGGGTCTTCCTCGACCGACTCTCTTTTGCGCCAATCCTCTCTCATATCTCACATACCCCTTTTCCCGTTGCCAGGCAGGAGGCAAGACCTCTCCATTATATTTAATACCCCCCGAAAGGCAAGCAAAAAGTTAGAGGCGGGCCTTAAAGTTAGGAAATTGGCCGCTATAGGGTTTCCACTGGATCTCCAATTTTTCGACCCGAGACCGGGGAGGACCCAGCCGCAACTGCTCCACGAACCGTTCAATCTGTTCCCGATCGCCTTCCGCATCCACCTCCACGCTTCCATCGGGAAGATTGACCACATACCCGGAGAGCGCAAGCTCCTGGGCGGTTCGCTGCGCGAACGCGCGGTAGCCGACACCCTGGACCTTCCCGGTCAAGCGAATGTGTGCGCGTGTGAGATCTGACATCCCTAGAACAAGCGAGAGAGAAAGGCTTGCAGAACCCGTATTCCTGAAGAGAAAAAGTGGTCGGGGCGAGAGGATTTGAACCTCCGACTCCCAGTTCCCGAAACTGGTGCGCTACCAGGCTGCGCCACGCCCCGAGGCCCCGGAACCTCTGTTTATACGCTTTTTACCGGGCCCTGTCAATAAAATCGGTCAACTGTCCAGGGCTACGCCAATGTTTTAGATAAGTCGTGGTGATTGAAGTCTTTCCATTTTTCTCTGGACTTTGTTCCTGCGATGGGTTAACCGTCGGGTGTGGAATTTCAAAGGGTCCATCAGGGCCTCCTGAAGGAAATCATCGTTCGGCCGATTCTCCCGGGGGAGCGCTGGGAAGAGCTGATGCGCCGGCATCACTAACCTGGGCTTCTCGCGCCGGGTGGGGGAGTCGCTGCGCGATGTGGCCGAGCGCTCCGGAGAGTGGTTTGCCCTGCTTGGCTGGCCTGCGGCGGCCCTCAAGTGCCGGCCTCGAGACCGTTTTATCGGCTGGCCCCCGCTCCTGCAGTATCAGCGCCTTCAGCTCATC
>Ga0070733_10000579_pt1 | contig 29350 bp, 21 predicted proteins | sample Coa_R1_9_FD_66450 | JGI IMG/M metagenome (GOLD analysis project Ga0070733, IMG submission 66450) | Surface soil microbial communities from Centralia Pennsylvania, which are recovering from an underground coalmine fire - Coalmine... | ecosystem: Environmental > Terrestrial > Soil > Unclassified ...
CTGAACAGCATTGAGGCGACGATGCAGACCGAAGGATTGCTGAAGCAGTCGCAACAGCTGGCCGCGGAATTGCAGACGCAACAGAAAGAGCTGCAACAGACGAACGAACAGCTGGCACAAAAAGCGCAACAGCTGGCTGAGCAGAACGTGGAAGTGGAGCGCAAGAACCAGGAAATTGAACAAGCTCGGCGTGCTTTGGAGGAGAAGGCAAAAGAGCTCGCCCTCACTTCGAAATACAAATCAGAATTTCTCGCCAACATGTCGCATGAGTTGCGGACGCCCCTGAACAGCATTCTGGTACTGGGCCAGCAACTCAGCGAGAATCCAGATCACAATCTGACCCCAAAACAGGTCGAGTTTGCGCGCACGATTCACGGCGCCGGCACGGATTTGCTGAACCTGATCAGCGACATTCTCGACCTCTCCAAGATCGAATCCGGGACGGTATCGGTTGAGGCTGAGGAAGTATTCTTTGCCAACCTGCTCGAAATGGTGGCCCGGCCTTTCCGTCACGAAGCAGAGAACCGGCGGCTGGCCTTCGAGGTACAAGCCGATCCCCGCCTTACGCGCAGTCTGGTTACCGACTCGAAGCGCTTGCAGCAGGTGCTGAAGAATCTGCTTTCGAATGCATTCAAATTTACCGAGCACGGTTCGGTTCGAATGGCTGTGTCGGTGGCTGAGAAGGGATGGAGTGAAGACCATCCGATTCTCAGCGGCGCGGCGTCGGTAGTGGCCTTCGAGGTAACAGACTCCGGTATTGGAATTGCACTCGATAAACAGCGCATTATCTTCGAGGCCTTCCAGCAAGCAGATGCCAGCACCAGCCGCAAGTACGGCGGAACGGGATTGGGCCTGGCCATCAGCCGTGAACTCGCCAGCTTGTTAGGCGGAGAAATCCAACTTCGCAGCACACCCGGCCAAGGGAGCACTTTTACGCTCTACCTGCCTCTCACCTATGTTGGGCCATCGGCGTCGAAGTCGGCGGTGGTGGAATGGAGGGCGTCGTCGCCGGCTATGCCACTGCAGCTTTCGAACATCGTGGTGTCCGAGCGCCCGGTGGAGCAGATTGCCGATGATCGCAACAATCTGCAGCCTGACGACGCGGTGTTGTTGATCGTCGAAGATGATCCGCACTATGCCCGGGTGCTTTGTGATTTGTCGCGCGATAAGGGGTTCAAAGTTCTCGTGGCTCTGCGAGGCACGGAAGCTCTCTCGCTGGCTCGCGAATTCCATCCCACCGCGGTTTCATTGGATGTGTTCCTACCCGACATGCTGGGCTGGACCGTTCTCAATCACTTGAAACAGGACCCAGCCACGCGACACATTCCCGTGCAGATGCTGACGCTGGATGAGGACCGGCATCATGGTCTGGCCCGCGGCGCGTTTGCTTTTGTGACCAAGCCGACGAGCCCAGAGGAACTCAACTCAGCCTTGTCGCGAATCAAGGAATATGCTGCGCCAAGGCGCAAACGGCTGCTGATTGTCGAAGACAATCCAGCGGAGCAACTGAGCATCCGCGAACTGCTTGGTTATGACGACATTGACGTCACGGTCGCCTCCACGGGTGAAGAGGCCTTAGATGTTGTGGCGCGCGAGACGTTCGACTGCGTGGTGCTCGATTTGCGTTTGCCTGATATGAGCGGTTTCGACATCATGGAGCGTATGCGCGACATCCCCGCCGTGAGTGATCTGCCGGTTGTCGTTTTTACCGGGAAGGAACTGTCTCCCGAGGAGGATGCACGCCTGCACACGCTGGCTCGTAGTGTGGTAGTAAAAGGAGTGGAGTCGCCCGAGCGGTTGCTCGATGAGACTGCGCTGTTCTTGCATCGAGTCGTGGCGGATCTTCCGCCGGAAAAGCAAAAAATGCTTGACCGGCTGCATCGCTCCGACGAGGCGCTGGTGGGAAGGAAGGTGTTGGTCGTCGACGACGACATGCGCAATATTTTCGCCCTCAGCAGTGTGCTGGAGCGTCGCGGAATGGCGGTGCTGACAGCCGGAACAGGGCGAGAAGCGATCTCCATTCTGGAGTCGACTCCCGATGTTGCCATCGTCTTGATGGACATTATGATGCCGGAGATGGATGGATATGCGACCATGCAGGTTATCCGGCAAAACACTTCCGTCCGAAGGTTACCCATCATCGCGCTTACCGCGAAGGCCATGAAGGGCGATCGCGAAAAGTGTCTGGAAGCGGGAGCATCGGAGTATCTGGCCAAGCCCGTTAATACGGAGCAATTACTCTCGGCGCTGCGCATGTGGCTGCATCGATGAGCGACGGTCCAACCATCAGAGACGGAGCGAGTGCGGCGAGTCGGTTGCACGATGAAAAGAGCATGAGCGTCCACGACAAAGTTAACATCCTCATGGTCGATGACCAGCCGGGCAAGCTGCTCAGCTATGAGGCAATTCTGTCGGAACTGGGAGAGAACCTGATCAAGGCGACTTCCGCCAAGGAGGCGCTAGAGAGATTACTGAAGATCGACGTGGCCGTCGTATTGATGGATGTCAGCATGCCGGAGATTGACGGGTTCGAGCTCGCTGAGATGATCCGCCAGCATCCACGGTTTCAGAAGACCGCCGTAATCTTTGTTTCGGCCGTGCACTTGACCGATCTCGATCGCCTCAAGGGCTACCGGCATGGTGCGGTGGACTATCTTTCCGTGCCGATTGTTCCAGAAGTTTTGCGGGCAAAAGTTAGAGTGTTTGCCGAACTGCACCGCAAGAACAGGCAACTCGAACGTTTAAACGGAGAACTTGAGCAACGCGTGGTGGAACGGACGCGGGAATTGGAACTGAAGGCAATCTCACTGCAGCAACTCAATCGCGACCTCGGTCAGAAGAACCAGGAGCTGGATGCGATCGTGCACACGGCTCCGGATATTATTTTCAGCCGGCACACGGACGGTGCGCGCGACTACATCAGCGGTCGATTCTATGAGTATACGGGAGCCGCGCCGGGCTCGGCAGTTGGACTCGGCTGGCTGGAGTACATGCATGCCGATGATCGCGAGCGGAGCCTGGCGCACTGGTTGCATTGTGCGCAGTCCGGCGAAGATTACGAAACTGAATATCGACTGCGCGGCGCCGATGGGAATTACCGCTGGTTCCGCGCCCGCGCGGTTCCGCTTCGCGATCCGAACGGAACCATCCTCAAGTGGTACGGGACGTGCTCCGATATCCACGACAGCAAGCGTCTGGAACAATCGATTCGCGATAACGCGATTGAGTTGGAGAGGATGGTGGACATCCGCACGGTGGAGCTTAGAAGGCTATCCAGCCGCTTGATGACGATGCAAGACGAGGAGCGGCGCCGGATCGCACGCGAAATTCACGATGGCCTAGGTCAAGAGTTGGCTGCGGCAAAGATGATCCTGGACGGAATTCTCTCCAAGGCTGCTGCGCCATCGACGCGACAGGCAGCTGCGGACGCGAGCGAATTGATCGATCGCACCATCAAGCAGGTTCGAACGATTTCCCATCTTCTGCACCCTCCACTTCTTGACGAGGTTGGCCTCGTTTCAGCGCTGCGCTGGTACCTGGAAGGGCTTTCCGAGCGCAGCGGAATTGAAATTCACCTGGAGGTCAATCCCCTCGACCTGGGCCGTCTCACTCCAGACCTGGAGACCGCCGTCTTCCGGATCATCCAGGAGGCGCTCACCAACATCTTCCGGCACTCCGGAGCGCGCAACGGATCTGTGAGTCTGAACGAAAGGGAAGGGCACCTCGTGGTCACAATCCGCGATGATGGAAAGGGAATCGAGGAACAGGTGGTTCAATTGCGTCCGGAGAGCGTTGGGGTGGGTATCGGCGGAATGAGACAACGCGTGAACGAACTGGGAGGCCGCTTGCGATTGGCGAATGCCAACCCGGGCACGATCGTCGAGGTTGTCGTCCCCTCTCGCCGGCAAGAACGGTTGATTCCTGTCAACGCTTAGGCCACGCGCCCTCGTTGTGCCGTTGTCTCCCGCTAACTCGTACGACGTCTCCGCCTGGCCATTACGTGCTCTCACCGATTCTGAAATCAATTCTTCGTCTACTTTCATGCTCAACGGATGCCGGCGGCCATGGCCTTGTTAATTCTTAGGAGTGACTGTACACGGTAACCCGAGCTGGGCCTTTGCAGTTTGACTGACTTGGAAGTTGCCCTTGGCTGTCGTGTATCCAACCTCCTGCTCCATCGTTTCAGGCCCCCTCCTTACGAGTTATTTTCCTCTCCTTTACGTGGTCCAGTCGATGGTTGCGCGTGCAACCAAAAGGCAGAGTGGATCATGTCAGCTCAGAGATCGATGAGAGGTACTGCAAAACCCGCACGACTGAAAGCGGAGACTTCACCCTCCACGCTCGTTCGTTTCATGTCTCTGACTGTGGTGTTCCTGACAATCATTGCCCTGGGAGCCGTGGCCTATTTTACGGAGCGTGGGATCGTAGTTAGTCGGGACTGGGTGATCCATACCTATCAGGTCCGGTCGCAACTCAACGATCTGCAGTTGGAGATCATGCGGGCGGAGGACGGCGAAACAAGCAATCTCCTCATGCCGGGGAAAGAACAGCCTCCGCAATTGCAGGAGCAATCTGATTTGGCCCGCCAGTCGGTTCGCGAGTTACGCCGGTTAACCGCCGACAACGCCCGCGAACAGCAGCGCCTTGACGACTTGGGACGGATACTCGAACAGAGCGTTTGGCTCATCAAGAACCAGCCTGATTCCCGCGATATTCGAGCTCGGCTATCGCCCGACGAGCAGAGGTGGCAAGAAGAGATCGGTGATCGCAAGAAACAGATTGATTCGATCGTAACCAGGATGCAGGAAGAAGAGGAGTCACTTCTCGACCAGCGACTGCGGGCCTGGGACTATCTGTTCAAGCGAAATGTGCTTATGCTTGGGCTGGCGTTTGCCGTGGTGACGGTGATGCTGGCCTATAATTTCAGGGTTCTGGTAACCGAGGTCGCGCGAACGAAGGACACAGCGATGCGGGTGAGTGACAACGCGGAGTCCTATCGTTCAATGAGTGCCAGGATCCTCGAATTGCAGGACTCGGAGCGCCGGCGGATAGCGCGGGAGCTCCACGACAGCGTTGGCCAGTATCTGGCTGGACTCAAGATCAATCTGAATCAGCTCGAAACGGGAGTGCGGATCGACGCGCCAACGCTGATTCGCGAAACGATCGGATTGACGGACTGCGCGATTCAGGAAGTGCGAACGATTTCACATCTACTGCATCCGCCTTTGCTCGAAGAACTGGGGTTCCTCTCGGCGGCCCGCTGGTATCTCGATGAGTACGGGAAACGCAGCCAGGTCAAAGTTTCGCTGCTGGTGGATGAACCGATCGAGCGCCTGCCGAGAGAGATTGAGATCGCATTGTTTCGCGTTTTGCAGGAAGCTCTGACCAATGTATACCGTCACGCGGCAGCGCGTTCGGTTGATGTTCGAATCTGCTGCCATAACGGGCAGGTCACGTTGACAGTCGCGGACGATGGAAATGGCATTCCGCAAGAGGTACTAGTTAGGTTTCGCGGCGGCGCGGCTGCCGGCATCGGTCTGGCGGGAATGAGGGAAAGGCTGGCGGAGTTTGGAGGAGAAATCCGCGTTCAGTCGTCCAGAGCCGGATCGGTTGTGGAGGCAGTCATCCCCACCAACGCCTGCACCTCGGATAAGGAAGCGCCTAGGCATGCTGCAGTAGTCTAGGCGTTGCCCGCGGCGGGGGAAAGCAGGGTCTCGGTTCCGGAGACCCTGTTGTTATTTTGCGTGAAGTTCGTTCAACGATCTTAATTCAACGATCTCCGGAGAATCCGATCCTAGGGAGGGAGCGAGTGCCGATTCGTCCCAGAGAACCGGCACCCGCTTGGGGGCGTTGTGTCGAGTAGAGACTGCAGGGTATCCCGCGGCGCCGAAACTCGCAATACGGTGGAGCCCGTATGACCGCTGGGAAAACAGCCCGATGGATCACTGCGCAGGGCAGATCCTCAGGAAAGTTCTGGGCCGGCTTACTGGCTCCACTGGATAGGGCCATCTTCGACCGGCGAGTAGCCTGTTGCTTGCGGAACAGTGTCCCCGGAACAGTGTCTCCGGAACATATTCGCGCAACAGATAGCAGGTGCTCACAGGAGCACAGAAATGAGGACGAGGATGAGTATGAGACGAAGTTCTTTACCATTGCCCAGATGCCTCCTGGTGCTGAGCATTTGTTCAATTTTCATCGGAGTGAGTTGGTCGGCCGATGACAAGGATCAATCCGAAATTTCCAAGCGCATTGAAGCGTCTGCCAGGGTTCTTAACGAAATCATGGCGACTCCCGACAAAGCGATTCCCGACAGAGTGATGAGCGATGCGAAGTGTGTCGTCGTCATTCCTTCCATGGTGAAAATTGCGGTGGGGTTCGGCGGGAATCACGGCAAGGGGGTTGCTACTTGTCGAACTACGTCTGGTTGGAGTGCGCCCGCTCCCATCACAATTACGGGGGGAAGCTGGGGTCTGCAACTCGGAGGCCAGGCCGTGGATCTGGTGATGATCGTGACCAACGAGGACGGGATGCAGCATCTGCTGTCCAGCCATTTCAAACTTGGTGCGGACGCTTCGGCTGCCGCGGGCCCGGTTGGCCGTGACGCGGCCGCCGATACCGATCTGAAGATGCGGGCAGAAGTGCTGACGTACTCCCGCGCGCGCGGGCTCTTTGCCGGAATCGATCTAAGTGGAGCGGCTCTCACTCAGGACAAGGACGAGACACGTTTGCTCTATGGAAGCTTTGTGCCCTTTACCGACATCTTGGACGGGAAGGTCCTGCCCACGCCGGCCAGTCAGCCGTTTCTTGCGGCGGTGCGTCGGTATTCCCTCCAGAGCAAAGAATCGAGCAAGAATGATGCCGTTGAATGGCCGACGTTCGGCCGCCAACTGAGCGGCTTGACTTGTCGTCAATGCCAGACCGATTTCAACCGGGCCAGCAAGGTTGCCCACGGTCGAGGGAACCCGATCTACGCATGAGGAAGTGTTCATGTTCATGATTCCTCCAGTGGTGCTGATCGTGATGATACTTGGAGCGTTGCCTCTGGCCCTACAGCCGGTCTTGGGTAGATTACCCGAGCGGAGGAGTGGGACTGGTTGTGGTGATTCTCCTCGTGCTGCTACATGCTGGCCACATGCGAGGGTGAGCTGCGTTTGGGGTCTTCCCCGGTTGCGGGAATCCTCGGCGGTTCCAATAGTGGGAATCGGCTTTATTCGATCATTAATGCTTTCGGGGTTAGCTTCGTGCTTGTGAGGAGCGGGTCATGTCGAGCCATCAGAGTTCTGCTTTCAACGGTGAGTTGAAGCTGGCGCCACAAACATTCCCCGGACGACGCTATGAAGTTGGCGAGCGTGCCGTGCGTCCGGCCGTCCGGCCGACCAAATGGACATCCCCTGCGCCCGACAAGATTTGGGGGCAATACAACAACTATCGTGCCAATGGTGTCATGGTTTCCGCCATGATTCACCTGGCTTTGCTTGGACTACTTCTGAGTGGCGCCGTGTTCGGTCATCAAATTGTGCAACGAGTTGTGCAGCGGCAGAGCGTGGTGCTGATTGCGCCGTCTCCGGATTCGTACGCCCTTCCGGCGTCCAAGAAAGTGGTGAGTGGCGGCGGTGGGGGTGGAGATCGCGATCCTGTTCCTGCGCCCAAAGGACGGCTTCCGAAGGCAGCGTTGGAACAGATCACGCCGCCGGCGATCGTTGTTCGCAATGAAAAACCTCGTCTCGCTGTAACGCCCACCGTGGTTGTACCGCCGCAAGTTCGTGTGGCGGACAATCACATGCCGAACCTTGGTGTCGGATCTGCTCCGGTGATGCCGTCGGCTCCGCCGTCTAATGGGATTGGTTCTGGGGGAGGCATTGGTTCTGGTTCAGGCGGCGGAGTGGGCGAGGGACGAGGGCCGGGCGTTGGTTCCGGCAGCGGTGGAGGCATCGGTGGCGGTGTTTACCACCCCGGTGGCGGCATTTCGGCGCCTCAGGCAATCTCTGCGCCCGACCCTGAATACACCGAAGAGGCGCGCCGCGCCAAGACTCAGGGAACTTGTGTCCTGTGGTTGATCGTGGATGCCACGGGGCGTCCGCGCGATATCCGCGTGGTCCGTGGTTTGGGTTTCGGGCTGGATGCGAAGGCTCTGGAAGCCGTCCGGCAGTGGCGTTTTCAGCCCTCCCTGAAGGATGGCAAGCCCGTGGACGTGCAGATCAGCGTGGAAGTGGACTTCCGTCTTAATTGAACCTGATTCGACTTCCTCGCGATGAATGCGAAAACGGTCTCGCCTAAGCGGTAATCCGTGCCACTACCTCTCCGCTATTACCGCGTGCGGATTTTCGTCTTCTGGAAGTTAATCAATCTCTTACAGCACTCCCGGTAAGACATTACAGATGTAACCCGATAGAACATCGCGGTGCGTCTTTTTACTCTGGGATCATGCTCGCGGCCTTTCACCGGGAGCAAAAACTTTCAGGCACCTGGAGGAAGACCACCATGGCGACTTGCGCAATTTCTGCGACAGAAGCGAACATGATTCCCGAGACCCGCGTCAAGGGCTGCAATGGATCCCAGCTCAGCCTCGTGCGACGCGCACAAGCGGGGGACGAGCAGGCTTTTGCCACGCTGTTTCAGCAACACAAGAACCGCGTCTATTCCGTCTGTCTGCTTATGACCAAGGATGTTGCTGAAGCGGAGGACCTGACTCAGGAAGCTTTTCTTCAGGTTTTTCGCACCGTCGGTTCATTCCGTGGAGATGCAGCCTTCTCGACGTGGTTGTACCGTGTCGCCGTCAATACCGTGCTGATGAAGCTTCGTCGGCGCAAAGCGCCGCCTACTGTTTCACTGGATGAACCGGTGAGCGCCGAATCACCTTCACTGTGCCGCGATTTCGGCAAGAATGATCCGGACCTTACGGGATTGATCGACCGCATCGCGCTACGGCGTGCCCTGGAGGAGCTTCCCGAAGGCTGCCGCACGATTTTCGCCCTGCACGAGGTCGACGGATATCAGCATCATGAGATTGCCGAATTGCTGGATTGTTCCATCGGCAACTCCAAATCACAACTGCACAAGGCGAAACTGAAAATGCGGGATCTTCTTTTTCCAAAGCGAAGAATCCTGCGCCGGCGCGTAGTGCGAAATCCAATCGCCGAGACCGTTGCTTCTGTGCCGAAGTCTCAACGGAATCAGCGATCGGGTGAGCAGAGAGAGCCGGAGCCGCGGCGGCTGACCTTAGCCAATGCGACCGCCCGGTAGTCTTGCCATTGAACCCGAACGGGCGCACCAGGATCGCATAGCGAAACAGAGGATCGTTTCCGAACGCTGGGGGCGTGGCAAATAACGGGCCCCATACTCCTGAAGCGAATATCCCTCTAGTGCGATCCTCCACTCCCTTCGCTTCCCGAATAGTAACCGGTGCGGGTTTGGACGCGGAGCCGAGTAGCGCCATCGAGCGCGTGAACCTGAATCGAGTGGTAGGTGCCCGATGTGTGCGGGTTCGACGAGCGATAGCCAATGACGTACTGACTCCTAATGTCTTGTGCAATCGCGCTCGCGATCGATTCAACCTCGCTGAGATTGGATGGAAAGAAGGCGCTGCCTCCGGTTTGCTCAGAAAGAGTGCGCAGGGATTGCCGATTATCGTTGTCTCGCCGATCTTCACCTCGCCTATCGTTGTCCGGCCGATCGTACTGTCCGAGTGCGATGGTGTACAGGACTGGACCGTTCTTGGATTGCAGCTTGCGCAGAGCCTCCTGGAATGTAGCCTGACTGGCGTTGTCCCGGCCGTCGGTTACGACCAACAAAACTTTCTTCTGCAATTGGGAGGTCTGGTTCAGGTGATCGACCGCTCCAACGACAGCGTCGTAGAGGGCGGTGCTGCCGCGGGTCTCCACGTGCTGCAGCGCGGCCCTTAGTTTGCTGACATCCTGGGTATAGTCCTGGTCTAGAAATGCATCCTCAGCGAAGTTGACGACGAACACTTGATCCTGCTGCTGGCTCGCGTCCACAAGCCGCAGAGCGGCGTCGTTAACCTTCGCCCGCTTCGGCAACATCGATCCTGAGTTGTCGATCAGAATCCCTAGCGCGACTGGGACACGCTCGGTACGGAACGAAGTCACTTGCTGCAGTTTGCCATCTTCGTACACTTCAAACTTGTCGCGGGCCAAGCCGGTGATGAGGTGATTCTGATCATCCACCACAGTCGCGTGCAAGACGACCTCTTCAATTTGCTTCTTGAAAACGAAACGGCCGGATTCGTCAGCCTGAGGCGCGGCTGCGTCCTGTGGCCCAGAGGTGCTGGGCACCTGCACATTGCCCGCCGGCGCAGGCGCAACCGAGGATGGGGCTGTGTTCTGGGCCGTACTCCGGTGGCGAAGGCAAAGGAGCATGCCAGAAAGCCCGCAATCCCGGCACCCCCCCTGCCCCATCGCCGCGCAGGCTTCCCCGCGATTTCAACGGTGAACGACACGTCGTAGGCCCCCTTTGTTTTGAATTTCCAGACGACTAGATGAATTTTGAAGACACCGGGTTGGTCGGAATTATGAGGTGGTAAGGTGGGGGTAGCAGGAGAATGTGGCGAGGAAAACGCGCGGGAAAGTGCCTCTCGCGGACAAAACGGCACTGCTGCAAGAAACGAGCGGCCCCACAAGCGAGGGGCCCGGCAAGAGGAAACGGCTTTTGCCGTCCTCACCAATAACTGAAGTTCAGATTGTCGAGCCAGATCGAGTATGGCGCCTGCTGATAATTCCCGTCCTGCTGATAGTTGATGGTCACGCCATACCATGTTGTTGCTGTGGGGTTCTCGAGGTAGTTGAGAACTGACGTCACTCCGTTGAGCGTGATCGATTGGAACAGAAGTTGATTTCCTGATGTGCGTTGAACCTGGAGAACTAGGTGGTTCCAGGCATTTGGCACCGGATTGCAGGGAATACCGGTCGGGTGCCAGGTCTGACCTGGATTGTCCCAAATGTCCCACTCATTGCCGCCTGCGACCCGGCATTCGTGCCCCCAAATGTAGGAGTTGCCACCCACGAACTGGTTGATGTCGAACTCCAGCGCTTGCGACACCCCAAGATCATTCGCGTAGAAATAGACATCGTAGGTGAAGTTGTGAAGGTTAGGGACGATCGTGTGGTTGGAGTCGGGCATACCCTGCGTCGAGAAGTCGCCGATCAGGTGGTTGTTCCAGAACCCATCTGAGTAGTCAGTGTTTCCGCCAATGTCCATGCGCGTGGCGTTTCCGCTCAGCGATGGCGATGAAATATTCTGGGTCATAGCCCAGGTGATCTGAGGCGCGCAGGAGCTGCAGAGGTTGTATTGTGGGGGAAGCAAGCCATATCCCGCCCATCCTGGTTCTTGATGCAGATTGCTAAAGAGGCCCGCAGTCGAGCTGCCTCCTACCGTGATCGCGACCGGAGCGACCGATGCTCCGCCACAGTTGTCCCATTCCTCCACGACTGTGTGGTAGACGCCAGGGCTCAGGGTAAGCAGCGTATTGAGCTGGGCGCCTGACGTCTTGTAGGCCAGCACCCCGGGTGCGGTATAGATGCCGATGGCGGCAACGCCACTGGGGCAAGACGAACTCGCCGAAGCCACATACTGCACCGTCGGACTCACCGTACTGTTGACTTGTGGGGCGCTCACGGTTACTTGTCCACCGCTGCTGGGACCCTTCACCTGGATAGTGACCGGAGTGTAAGCGCTGCCCCCGCAGCCATCCCACTCCTGTACGACCGTGTGGTAGGTGCCGGGGTTTAACGTCAGGAGGGTACTCAGACTGGGGCCTGGAGTGCGATACGCCAGCACGCCCGGCGATGTGTAGATGCCCATTGCGGATACGCCCTTCGAACAAGGCGTGGTCGAACTGGCAACATACTGAACTTGTGTTGCCGTGGTCGAGTTATCCGCCGGCGCTGAGACTTGCACTTCGGCAGCGCCCGCGGAGACGTAGATGGTGACCGGCGTTTTGCTGACCCCACCGCAATTGTCCCAGGCCTGAACCACCGTCTGATAAGTGCCAGGGCTCAGAGTCAGCAGCGTGTTAAGGCTGCTTCCAGTCGTGCTGTACGCCAGAGTGCCGGGCGCGGAATAGATTCCGATCGAGGAGACTCCCGCCGCGCAATCGGTGCTGGCGCTCGCAACATACTGAACCGTCGTGCTTACCTGGCTTCCGTTGGCGGGTGCGGCAACCGAGACGCCGGCTAAGGCCAGGGTTCCCGAACTCAATGCCAGCAGGAGCGCAAACTTCCACATAACGATTACTCCGGTCGTAGGGTACAGCGGAGCAGTACCTACAAGATTATTGAGGTGGATTATGGGTGATTCTACGTAGAACGCGGGCGCGACCTCAAGGACATTGATCGGGAAATAAGAATCAGAAGTACATATGACTTCCAGGACCCTCCGATTTCATTCTCAACCCCCCTTCCCATCGGTCTAAGGGTTTTCACGGAGATATCGCAGCGCGATGCTGCATGCTCAATTTTTTAGACATCTTTGCGCCACATCTTCTACATCTCAAGCATACCTGTGGAATTGACCCCGACGAATAGTCGCAATCAGGGGTCAGGGAAATGCCTCTGCGTCTTTCAAGCGGCGATCTCGGAAAGGAAGTGCGCGCGTGGAATTGGGTGCAGTTGTAGTGGTGCCGGGCGGGGAAGAGTGCGCGGGGACTCCGTTCGCAGCCGGTCCCGAGGTTCGTCTCCAGGCGCCGGAAGTTTTCGAGGGTCCGAGACCGCTTTATTCCTCCCGGATGGCTATTTTGGGCAATGACATCTTGCAATCGTGGATGGAGCGTGTCCGCAAGCTGCGGGTGGAAAGCCTGTGGCTGACCTGCGGTCCACGCCATGGAAGCGTGACTAGCTCTGCTCTGGCTGAGTTTGTACGGCAGGGCGTCGAGCGACTTCTCGTGATTAAGCTCAAGTCGTATGCAGAGATGGATCTTGCCGATCTGCTCCGCTTTCATTGCGAGAGACGAAATCCGGTGACCGAGGCCCAAGACGTCCGGGGTCAATTGGGAGTTTCGCTCCTCGATCATCTCGCTCTACAGACAACCGGCGAGAAACACAGATCTTCCGGCGCGTTCGGCGACTGTGGGCGAACGCCCTATCAATTCAGCGGGTATGCGAAACGCATCTTGTCGGCGAAAGAGCGGCAGGAGTTGGTTGGCGACGGACTGACCGGAGGCTGCGCGATGCGACCGCTGGGAACGCAAATTCGTGACAACGTGTGGATGGGGGAAGGCGTGAAGCTCGCGGACTCCGCACGGCTCATTGGCCCAGCCTATATCGGGGCGCACTCTAACGTCCGCGCTGGAGCAACCGTTGGTCCCTTTGCGTCGGTCGAGCGCGATTGCGTGGTGGACTGCGGAACTACAGTGGAGCGATCTACAGTCTTGCCGCATACCTATCTGGCGCCGGGCCTTCTCATTCGGGACGCGCTGGTGGACGGCGAATACTTGGAGCATCTGGGCTGGGGGACGGTTGCGGATCTGCTTCCAGCAGGCTTGGGAAGAAGAATCCAGCCGTGCGAACCGCTCAAAGAACCAAGCGGCGAGACTACGAGCGATGTTTTCTCGCGAGGGGACGGTGCTCTGGCGTGGGACTTTGCTCCATCCTCCGCTGCAGCGCGGCCGTGGATCCAGGTCCGGCTATGAGGTACAGCGATGAAGGTGGTTGAGCGATGAAGTCCATGGCTTGGACGATCGTGCCATTTCCCTGCGAGTCCACTTCTGCGGGCCGACGCGGACTGCGGAAAGACTTGCAGCTCGCTCTACGCGTTTCCGGATCGTCAGTGATTGTAGACTTCTCAGGCTGTCGCTCCTTAAACCATAAAGACATTGATTTGCTGCTGGAGTGCCTGGCGCAAGTTGCGGGTCGGGATACGAATGTGCGCCTCGTCGCGGGCTCCAACGTGAATCGCGTGCTGCTTGAGGTGACACGCATTTCTTCGCTCGCGCCGGTTTTCAATTCTGTCGAGGAAGCGCTTGCCCTTCCCCAGGCTACATTGCAGAACCATGCAGAAAGCGATGCCGAAGATCGAAGTGCCAGGCAATCTGGCGGAACTTGGAGGGCGTAAATGAATCGAACCGGTAGATTTTCAAGATGCCTCTCGATTGCCGCGTTGACGTTCGCATTTCTAATCTCGAGCGAGGCGCCCCTTTTGGCGAGTGCTCCGCAGTCCGGTCAGTCTGATGCGGGCAGTCAGAAGCAGGACAATTCGTTGCCGGATGCGCCCCAGGCTCAGTCGGCGCAGACGTCGTCGCCATCTGGCCAGCAAAACACTCCGGTTCCCTCAGGAGCCGCTGCGGCGAAAGCGCCCGACGTGAAAGGAGCGCCAGTGGCCCAGCCAGCCGGAGCAGCAGTCGCACCCGTGCGTCAGCGCGGCCATCGCTCGCTCTTGATCAAGCTGGGGTTGATCGCAGGAGCCGGAATAGCCGTCGGTTCAGCCGTCGCCTTGTCGGAGAGAAGTCCGTCACGGCCGCCGGGAGCTTCGCTGGCGACTCATCCGTAAGTCACGGAGTTCTCTAAGCGATGACTCGCCACTTAGCCCATTTGCGCTCTCATGTCGCCCGTCCGTTCCTCATCACCTTCTCGGGAATCGACGGGGCGGGGAAGACTACGCAAATCGAGTATCTCGCGGCGTACCTGCAAGAACGGGGCCTCGGCGTATCCCGACTCACGTTCTGGGACGATGTGGCGATCTGGTCAAGAATGCGCGCCGGAATCGGCCACCGTGCTCTGGACTTTGGCCGCGTGGATACTACTGCCGACAGCTCATTCTCTCCCAAGAACAATAAGCACGTTCGGAATAGATATTTGACCGCAGTCCGGTCGGGTTTTTACATCCTTGATGTTGCCCGATTGCGCCGCCTGCTGGCCACTCCAGAGATACAAAACTCTGACGTAGTAATCTTTGATCGTTACATCTACGACCAGATCGCGAATATTTATTCCCAATCATTTACCGCCCGTATCTACAGCAAGATCCTTCTAAGCCAGACGCCCGCTCCCGATGTGGCGTTCGTTCTGGACGCATCGCCGGCAGCGGCCTTTGCGAGAAAGCCGGAATACCCTCTGGAATTTGTGCTTCAGAATCGCCAGAATTTTCTGCGCCTACGAGAGCTCGTTCCACAGCTCATCATCGTTCCTGATGCCGCCGCGGAGGACGTGAGAGATGAAATTTCTTGCCACCTGCGCCGATCGCGGCTGGCAGAGCACGCCTTATTTGAGGGAAGAATTGAAGCAACCGGGGACAACGCAGTAGTTCCGCCGCAGAGTTCCTGTAGGGTGCGAAACCACCCAACAGCAAGCGTTTAGGTCGCCATCCAAGGCTTACGCGGTACTGAAAGCGAGGCCTTGAATGCTACCCGGAGTTTCCGAGAGTCGTTTTTCCCTTGTCGTGCCGACGCTCAACGAGGCGGGAAACGTCGATACAGTAATTGCTGCCCTGATCGATGCCCTGGGCGGCACGCAGCATGAATACGAAATTGTGGTGGTCGACGACGGTAGCACCGACGGAACGGTGGAGCAAGTCCGTGAGTGGACGAGGCGAGACCCGCGAGTTCGCTTTTTGTCGCGTGCAGGAGAGCGCGGCTTGGCAGGGGCGGTGTTGTATGGCTGGAGTCAATCCCGAGCGAACCTGCTCGGCGTAATCGATGCTGACCTGCAACACCCCCCTGAGTTGCTTCCGGAACTGTTGAAGCAGGCGGAGCGAGCCGACATCGCCATCGCCAGCCGCTACGCTCGGAATCACGGAACCAAGGGCTGGAATCCGCTGCGCGCCGCCGTCTCACGGCTGAGTACGCTGGTCGCAGCTCCGCTTATTAACCGGAAGAATCTTCGGGTCACCGATCCGATGTCCGGTTTTTTCGTAATCCACCGCCGTTGCATTGAGGGACTCGCGTTCCAGACCACCGGGTTCAAGCTGTTGCTTGACATCCTGGTCCGCGGGCGCATCCAGAAAGTGCAGGAAGTCCCTTATCATTTCGGCATTCGCCGCGCGGGCAGAAGCAAGGCCAATGCGACCGTTGCTCTTCACTATCTGCACCTGCTGGGCCGGCTCTCGCGAGATCTGGTGTTGCGTTCGAGCGAGCCATGAAGATTGCGCTGATCACTTCGTTTCCGCCCAGTCGTCATGCACTCAATGAATATGGTTTTCATGTCGCGGAGCAACTACGGCAAGAGCGTTGTGTTGATCTGACAGTGTTGGGAGATTATCCCGCCACGCCCGCCGAGGAGCTGCCTGGCTTCAAAGTGATTCGCTGTTGGGGTTTCGGAAAACATGGAAACCTGGCCAGTCTGGTGCGGGCTCTCCGCCGGGAGAAACCCGATGTGGCATGGTTCAATCTGGGTTTCGCCAGTTTCGGCGACCGGCCCCTTTCTGCTGTGCTGGGCCTCGTGGCGCCGGCTGCGGCACGACTGAACGGAGTGTACTCACACGTAACGTTGCACCAACTCTTCGAGACGGTAGATTTAGGCGATGCCGCAATTGGTTCGCATCGTCTGTATCTGTATCGTGTTGGAGGCTGGCTGGCCACGCATTTACTCTTAAGCGCGAACTCACTTTCCGTGCTCATGCCCGCTTATCGTCGAACGCTGGACGAGAAGTACCGACGCGGGCGGGTCAGTGTGCGGTTGCATGGAATCTTTGCCGGCAGGCCGGATCCTCCAGACTTTACACGCCGAGGTAATCCGACCCACAACATTCTTGCGTTTGGAAAATGGGGAACCTATAAGCGGCTCGAGCTGCTGATCGAGGCGTTCCATCGCGTGGCAGCGAAGCTCCCCAACGTAAAACTAGTCGTTGGTGGCAGCGATCATCCAAAAACTCCCGGCTATGTGCAGGCAATGGCCCAACGATATGCGAACGATCGGGTTCGCTTTCTCGGCTATGTACCCGAGGAGGCGATTGCCGACCTGTTTCGTGAGGCGAGCCTGGCGGTGATGCCGTACACTTCGTCCGCCGGTTCCAGCGGCGTGGCTCACTTGGCTGCGCAGTATGGGGTTCCGGTCGTTGCCTCCGGCATCCAGGACTTTCGGGATCTCGCCGAGCATGAGGGGATTGCCATCCGCTTTTTCAAGCCCGGCGATGCCGACAGCCTGGTCGAGCAGATTCTCTTCGCGTTGAATTCTCCAGACGTGTTGAAGGAAATGGCTTGGCGGAGCTACGCAGCTGGGGTTGCCATGAGCATGCCGCGGGTTGTACGGGAATACATTCAGTCGTTCCGCCAGCATGAGCGCATCAAGACGCTCCAGTTGGCAGCCAGCCTGCGTCGCGCGGGAGAATTCCACAGACCGGAGAGTCTGGCTCGCACGGTTGGCGAAAAAATTCAAAGATGGCAGGATGAAGACGAGATCGCCAAGACCGACTAACGGTGCACACTGCTTGCGGCCTATCGAGGGTCAGCAACCTGCCACTCATCGCACCGCCATGGTAGTTGCTGCGATCTCCCGACTTATTCTTGATTCGGGCTCTGGGGTTGCGGATTCTGCGGGTGCGAGGAATCCGCTGGCTGCAAGCTTGGCTTCAAAGTGTCGTCCGGTTTGGAATCTGGAAGCAGCGGAGCTGGCAGAGGCGGCGCCTGCATGCCGATCGGAGGCACGGGCGCCGCTTGCGGCATGTTGCTCATCGAGCTGTTGACCGAGTTGTTCACCGAACTGTTGACCGAACTACCGTCACGACGCTTAAGTTCGATAGGCCGTTGTGCTCGACGTTTTCTCTCTTGAACCGCTTTCAGAGTGGCTTCGACATCCGACTGATTGTCGTCGGCCAGAGTGTCAATCTTTCGTCCCTCGGCGTCCGGTCGCGTGGCATAGCTCACTCGGACGTTCGCGTCATGTCCTGAGCGCGCTGCTTCGTAATACATTTCGGCGCTCTCTCGATCGCCTGCCAGTTCCGCGATGTAGCCCAGATTGTTCAGCGTGAACGCATTCTGTGGGTCGCGTCGATATGCTTGTAAGAAAAACTCCCGCGCAACCGACGAATTGTTGTCGTTAACCGCAATGACACCCCGCAGATTGAGGCGAGCGGTCGCAGCCTCAACGTCTTCGCCCCTGGCGATCTGCTGGTTGACGGCTGCGGCGTTTTCCGCGGCCACCTCGCTGATCGGCCGGCCCCGCCACTTCAGACGCGGCGTCACCACAACCTTCTCGACCGAATGCAAGCTCGCCGCCGCCGCGTACGATCGTAGCGCCCCTTCGATGTCTCCCATGGCTTCCATCGCGTAGCCGAGATTATTCAGCAAGAACGGATCCTGTGGATGAAGCGCCAGAGCGGATTGAAGGATATTCCTGGCTTCCAATGTCTGTTTGTTTTGAAGCAGCACGATTGCCCGCTCGTTGATCTTGCTGATCTCCTGATCGGAACCTTGTACTTGGCGAAATGCATCGTCCAGGGATTTGCCCTTGAGGGCCGCTAGGCTGGATTGATCGATGATTGCGTCGGTATGCTGTGCTGCCGCCAGCGCGTAGTAACGAAGCGCGCGATCGGCATCGCCCTCCAATTCGGCGACGTATCCGAGATTGTTGAGCGTGAACGGATCGTCCGGATCCAGCAGATATGCCCGATAGAAGAGTCGCTCAGCCTTTTGTTGATGCCCGCGCTTAAGTTCGGCAACGCCCTCCCGATTTAATTTCTGGGTCGGTGTAGATATGCTGCGCTGCGGAATGGAAATCTTCAGATCGCCGGCGAGCCCCTGATGTGGTGCGGCGAGGAGTTGCACCGCCAGCAACCCTGAGATCGCGGAAACGATTCGCACCTTGCTCAAGCTCATTTGTTTGCCGACACTATGATGTGTTTATGCCGCGCGCGGTTGGGAGAAACAGTAGAACTACAGCAAACACCCTATGCCGGTGTCCGTCCGAGATCGCTTACTTTGGCATCCAAATAACGATGCCAAAGCTCCTCATCACCCTTGCCCTCATAGTCGTCTGCGCACAGGCGCAGAGCGCTGCGCCTGCCACAGCATCTGGAAGTGCTGATAATGCCAACGCGCAACCACGGGCTATCGACGACAGTTCGCCTGCAGGTGAGCACGTCGGCAAGGTCGGACTGGTGCGCGGTGTACTGAGGCGGATCGATCCGATCCACGATCAATTGTTGATTCGCGCTTTCGGCGGAGGCGATATCCGAATCGCGTTCGATCCGCGAACCAGGATCATTGCCGAAAATGCACCTGTGCGTTTGACCAGTCTTGGCCCTGGATCTGTGGTGTCTGTGGACACCGTGATCGAAAGTGGAAAACTCTTTGCGCGCTCAGTACGAACCGGACCATCCAACGCGGCCGAGTTAAATGGGCAAGTGGTACGTTACGACGCTGCTCAGTCCCGTCTTATCTTGAGCGATCCCATAAGTCCGGAAGGCATCTCGGTAAGAATTGGTCCGAGCACAACGGTAATCAACCAGGGCCAGCCCGCTTCACTACAGGCGTTGTCTGCTGGCGCGCTGGTGCGCGTGTGGTTCTCCGCGTCACAAAATACGGCGAACAAAATCGAGGTCTTCGCCGAACGCGGAAATTCTTTTACATTTCAGGGTCGAATTGTCGCGGTTGACCTGCGTTCCGGTATCGTCTCGCTGGTCAATGATTCCGACCAAAGCGTTCGCGAACTTGCCATCGGCTCGCTCGGCGCCTCAAGTGTCAGTCTGTTGCGTGAGGGCGCCAACGTCAGCATGCAGGCGGTGTTCGATGGTAACCGCTACAGCGTCCGCAGCGTCGCGGTCGTGGCAACCCATCAATGAGTCTTCGCTGTCGTAGTGGCGGCAAGTCATTCAGGACGTTTCAATCTGGGCGAGTTTTTCCCTCAAGCTGCGGGCAACGAAAAAATCAACATCGTGGAACATGTAGCGAACGGTGTGACGGGCATACCGCGTCAAGCTTCGCAGGTCGGTCTTGTGCCAGCAACACGAATTCATATCGGGAGATAAACCACAATAGAAACGGAAGCGACGGTGCGCCGATTCGGGCATCGTTAGCATGGCCGCCGCCATGCGGTGATTTCCTTCGATAATCGTCAGCGGGCTATGCTCGTCGATGCCGATTAGCAGCACAGCGTCTGGCAGATCGCTCCCGCGTAGGTCGCCGGCGATCTCGCCAAGCTTTTTCAGGAACCTGCCTCGCCTCCCTCGGGCCAGTTCAGTTTTGATGCGTCCAACCATCTGCGTGAGTTTGAAGCCGCTTGAGGCAAATCGCCTCCAGTCGTTCCGCGGAAAGGACCGGAGGCGGTTCAGGTCACGAGCCGACATTTCAACTTCCCACCACTCAGTATTGGGTGGCAGTTCCCGCCACAAGCGTCCGCGTCGGCGGAACAGCAGGGCCCGACGAATGAAATTTTCATGAGCATGATCGAGATCGGCATGGTCCACCAGATGCCGAAAGTCGCGCCGATAGGGATCGAACTCGGGATGATAGAACTCGCCACGCAAGAATTCCGCGATGATTTCCTCCTCCGGCACCGGACGCAAGCGTCGCAGAGGCTCCGAATCCGCAAGGCTCAATTCAGTTTCGTCCCGCTCGCGAAAGAGAGGGATCGTGACCGCCACCAGCAGCCCGGACATCACGAATACCTGTACCAGAATCACCTGCGACAAAGAATCGTGATAAAACCAGATCGCCCCAGCCAGCAAGACGCTTGCGCCAAACTGCACCGTGGCCGCGCTGCCGGTGCGCCGCGAGATTTCGTACATCATGACAACTACGGCAAGGCAATAGATGCCGGTCATGACCGCATACTCGGTTAGGAGTCCAGAGAAGGCAACTCCTGTGCCAAGAAGGAACGCCTTCCCCAGTAGCATGGTCCACACCGCTTCAGGGGCCAGCGCCACCGCCGCAATGAATATCGAGGTGAGCGCTCCAACCAGCAGCAGCCCGGTGTATAAGACCGAGCGCCCTGCCTCGCGATGAGTGTGACGGGCCGAGACTGGAAACATGCTGCTCACCACCGACCACGACAACATGAAGACCACGCGCCCCACCAATGCGACAGCTGCGTAGATTCCCGCTTCTGACGATGGGAAGAAGTGCTTCACCAGCAAGATGTCGAGATTGCTGAGAATCACTTGTCCAACGAAATACAAAACGGCCTGCATTCCCTCGCCAAAGGGCGCGATCCTGATGGTTGCGGCTTTAGCTCGATACGATGCGCCCGGTTCGCCGGCCACATACGCGGCGACGATTGAAAGCAGCACTGCAATCATCACTCCGGTCACGCCCATCCCGAAGTGCAGCAAGAGCAGCGCGCCGCCGATCTTGACCGCCACTTCCACTACTACGTTGATGGCCAGGCCGAGAAAGTTGTAACAACCCTGCATTTTTCCGCGACGAACTCCGAGTGGTATATACACTCCGGCGGCGATCGCCAGGAGTATCAGGTCGCGTTGTGCCGGCAGGTTGAAATATGACTTGAGCAAGGCGCTGCCAGCGGCAATCAGTACGGCGACGGCCGCGCCCACCTGCCACGCCCGGCGCAACATGCTGGCGTAGATTTGTGTTCGGACGGCGGTTTCAGGACTCCGAGCGATAAACTTCGACGTTATGATCTGGAACGACAAAGTGATCGCGGCCATGAGCATCAGCAGCGTGTATAGAGCCGAGGCATGGCCGAAGCTTGAAGCGCCCAATATCCGCGCCAGCAGGATGTTGTACAGCAGGTTGGTCGCGGCCACCAGTCCAGTGCTCACCAACAAAATGGCACTGCCTCGTACTACGTGCCCGCGCAAGAGTTCCCTCTGTCCCGGCTCTGTATTCACAAGCGTTTGTGGAGGGGCCGTCATATCGAGGTTGCAGTCCTCAATCGATGGGCGTCGGCGCAGACGACGCGTCAAAAAGTGACCTGCGCAGACGGAACGACCTGGGTGTGTTCATGGCCGGGAAAGTCATAAAAACTCTGCTGCTGCAGACCGAACGAGAATCTCATGGGGTAAGCGACTGCCGCGGTCTCCGGTCCCACGCCCCTGCCCCAGCCTCGGTCGCGCGTGTACGACACCAGAAAACTCGAGGCAAAGTTGTCGTAGGCATGAAAGCCGCGTCCCGAAGACCAGGCGCCGGTCGCCGAGAGCGTCCAGTGTTTCTTGATTTCCGCGTCAACTCCTACGCGAGGACGGAGAGTCTGTGCGATGGCGTACTGGCTGCCTTCGACTCGCCACGCGCGCAGAAACTCTGCCACCGCGGTTACGTGAATGCCGGCACCGAACGCGCGCTCCAGGCCGGCGTAAGAAATCGTCTGATAGTACTCGTGTACCGATGGTCCAAACAGAAGGTCGCGTGCGTTGTATCCTGCCAGCAGCGCACTCTTGCTCCAGGGTTGGCCGACACGGAAATCGAGAGCGCCGGAAAAGTCCCGCGAGTGCAGGGCTTGCTCGGTGAACGGACCTGCTTCCCGAATCAGATTGCCGGAAAACGAAAGCCAATTTGCAATCGGACTGCTTGCCACATAGAGGAACTGGCGAAACAGGTTCTGATCCATGGGCCCCGGCGCAAGCGTGTCGCGCCGGATGGTGTACTGCAGCCCAGGCATGATGCTCAGCTTTACGTTTCCCAATTGCACCATCGGCGCCACCGAAAAATTTAATATCGTGTCGAACGTGTTGCGATCCTGAATCAGAAGCTGACTTGGAAATGAGATGTTGCCCTGAGCATTTCTCTCGGCGACAAAACCTTGAATCGGAAGAAATGAATTCGGTCGGTAAAGAAAACGTGAATCGGCAAAAGTCTCGATCGAACGCCGCGGCGGTGGTAGCAACGTTGTCGTGTTTTGCACCCCGAGCAGACGGGCGTCCATTTGATAGATGTTTTCGTCTTCAAACAGCGCGTTTTCGCGCACGTCTGATCCCATGCCGATGTGATCGGTGAGAGGCCGGCCCTCTGCTTCGGCCAGTTCCATCTCCGCGGTGCGGGTTGCGGGGTCCTGGGGATCCAGTTGGCTGGCCCGCGCGAATGTCGACAAGGCACGATCATTCTGGCCGCGTTGCCGGTAGACATTGCCTTGGGCGACCAAAAAGTCGTAGTTGCTGTCGCGATCAGGATCCTGGGGCAGGCTGGACAGCTGCAATTCCGCGTTGCGCGTGTCGCCCAGAGCCAGCGACACATTTGCCATACCCACTGCCACTGCGGTGTCATCGGCGCCCAAGGCCTGGGCGCGGCCATACATGCGCTGCGCCAGCGGATACTCGTGGATGCTCATCAGGATGTCGGCTGCATTCAGGTAGTCGTCTGCGGAGGTCACATCCGTAGGCGCGACTCTGGCCTCGGCAAAGCCGAGCGCCACTTGCTGTTGTGCGTCGGATGATTTGCCTTCTTCCGCAAACAGTCGCGCCAATGCAAGCCGCACTTCCAAACGGTTTTCGTCGGAACTCTCCAGCGCCCGCTCGTACACGGTCGTGGCCCGGTCGAGACGACCAAGGATGCGCAGGGCGTCCGCCGTTACCAGCAGAACTTTGTAATCTCTTCCGCCGCTGCGCGTAGCGGAGTCAATGGCCTGCAATGCGTCGGATGGCCGACGGAGCTGGGAATAGGATCTGGCAAGTTGTGCCGAGATCATCGGATCGTTGGGCGCCAACGCGAGAGCACTGTGTAGCGTGTCCGCGGAAGCAGCGTATTCATGTGCCCGGTACTGCACGTCAGCGAGTGCGATGTAGCTGTTGGTTGTTTTGGGATTCATCTTCAGAGCTTTTCTGTATTCGCTTTCCGCGGAAGCCAGCATGGCTCGTTGGCGGTAGCCTTCGGCTTTCACCAGGTGCAGACTCTCTGAGTCGGGAAGTAAGCGGGTTGCGATCTCCGCCTCTTTCAACGCGGCTGTGGAATGCCGCAACTGAAGCAGGGCGTAGGCTAATCCCAGGTGCGCTTCTCCATACTGAGGATTCAGTGATAGAGCCTTCCGGAAGTCGTGCTCGGCATTCGAGGCGAGGCGCATGTCGTTGTACACATAGCCTCGGTTCATATAACCCACAGCCATCGTGGAATCGATTTCCAGCGCGTGGGTAAAGTCGCGAACCGCGGCTTCGTGTTCGCCGCGGTCAGTGTGTACGTAGCCCGCAATCAACGGCAGGTCTCGATCGTCTTGAAGAACAGGCTCAAGTCGTTCCACGATCTTCATCGCATCATCGAGCCGCTTGAGGAACAGAAGATCGTAAGCCAGATAGTCGACCGCCTCGCGATCATTCGGCAACTTCTGGATTACCTGGTACCCGAGACTCGCCGACTCCGCGTAGTTTCCAGTCACGGTCAAGTACCGTTCGTGCTCGCGCATAACTTCCGGATTTTCTCGTACCGCTGCCGACGCGCGCGCGAGCCACTCTCTGGCCTGAGCGGGATGATGCGCTTCGAGTGCCGCATTCATTGCACCGGAAACAATTAACGGATTGTTCTGCGACCTCCGAAAAGCCTGCCCGTAACTTTCTTGCGCCTCTGGAAATTGACGGTTCGCGCTGTACAGATCGCCCAGGGCCAAGAAAGGCACATAGTCGTCGGAATGTTTCTTAGCGAATTCCATGAAGTAGGTGCGAGCACTCTCAGAATCGCCCATCTCGCGCGAAAGAAAGCCGAGAGCGCCCAACGCACCCGCATTGGATGAGTCAATGGTCAGGGCTTCGCGATAAGTTTTGCGGGCTTCTTCCTTCCGCTCAGTCTTCCACAGAAGATTCGCATAGTTGAGAAGCAGCACACCGTTGTGAGGCTCAATTTGCAGGGCTTCCTTTAGGTCTTTTTCAGCTGCATCGACATTGCCTCCCGATGCCTCGGTCGCAGCACGCAGCCGCAAGAATTCGGGCCGCCCAGGCCCCGTCACATTGATGGCGCTGATCTCGTTCGCCGCGTCTTTTGTGACCCGTTCGGCGTTCGCAGCGTCTCCCGCATCGCGGTAAACCTGGGCAAGGTCCACCTGTAACGAAATCGGATAGAGAACGCCCTCCGGCACACCCTGGGGTAAGTGTTCCAACGCAGCCTCGTAATCGCGGATCGCATTCTCGTTCCGATGTTGGGCGGCATTGAGCCGGCCTCGCAATCCAAACACCCGGTAGTGTTCCGGATTCAGCGAGGCAGCTTGCCTCAGAAGAGCGGTGGCTCTGTCGAAATCTCCAGCATTGATCATGGCTTGCGCGGCATTGAGTTGGATCTCAATGTCGCGCGGGGCCCGGTTTGCCGCCACCCCGTAGACGCGCGCCGCCGCATGCGAGTCGCCGATGAGCGCATAGGAGTATCCCAGTTCGCCCAGCGTGCCGACATCTTTGGTGTGCAAGTCTTCCAGAATGCGAATCGCTTCCTGATACTTGCCCGTATCTCGGTAGTATGAAGCCACCGCTCGCAACACCTCGGGATTGTTGGGAGCCGAGTGGCGCGCGGTTTCCAGCATCTTGTGGGCTGACTCGTCGTCTCCTCCTCGCTCGTACGCGCGGGCAAGAAGAAGTTCCGTTCTCGGCGACGCCTTTACGGCCTCTGAGCGTTGAAGATATGGAAGCGCTCGCTTAGGATCGGTGGTTAGCAGCAGCTCGCCCGCTAGTTGAAGGTCTACGTCGCTCTTTGGATTTGCCGCCAGGACCTCTTCCAGCGTCTGTTGCGCTTCCGCACTGCGCCCCATCCGGGCGTAGGTTTGCGCCAAACCGGAAAGCCCTTCCACCGATCGCTTCAGAGCAAGACCCCGGCGATAGGCGTCGACCGACAGCGAATACTGTCCACTCAGACGCGCGGCATACGCCAGTGTGAACCAGAGATCAGAGTTCTGAGGGGCAGCGTTCGCCGCCCGCTGAGCATGGGCGGTTGCGCCCGCAGCATCGCCGTGCTGCAGCGCCATCTGCGCGGCTCGAGCTTCGCGCGCCACTTCAATGTTCGATCCCCATCCCATCCCGGTCTCACTCTTACTCGCGGGCGGCGCGCCGGACTTTTTGGTGGAAGAAGGCGGAGCGGAGGAAGAGGAAGCCTGGCCGTTCACATCAAAGGTTTGGGCAGCGCTGGCACTAGCCGCAATCAGTAACGCGAGCCGCACCCATCCTCTGAACGCTGATTGCACCATGCCTCTCTCCCGACCTCCTGGCTGATAGCGCAGCTGGCTGCGAGAGGGTACACACTTACCCTTTCGTCGTCGCTCAGATGCACGAAGTTCCCAGCGTGGTTGCGAAACTTCGTACACCGGCAAGAAGCTCCAGGAAATATGTGCCAACCTTTCGCCGGCTTTCTGGAATCAAACCGGGCTCCAAGAGATACAAAGAATGAGTGACCAGGACAGATTTGCAACGTCGACGGAGACCAGTATTTGGCAACGCCCGATTCCCGTTGCCTTCATCGTTTTGCTGGCCCTCGCGATCCACGGGCCATTGCTGGTAATGGAGTTGCCGGCGACAACGTCCTATGACGCCAACTTGCACATCTTTTTCGCGTCGCATTATGCTCACCACTGGTTTGATCCCTGGAACGAAAAGTGGTTTGCTGGTTTCTCTCAAACCACCTACCCCCCGCTGGTTCACCAGTGGATTGCACTGCTCTCGTACCTCGTGGGGCTCACCGAAGCCTTTATGCTCGTGCAGTTGGCCGCAGTCGTTCTGCTGGCCGTAGGCGCCTACCGGTTCGCGCTGCTCTGGGTGGACGACCGTTCGGCGAGTTATGCTGGAGTCCTTGCCGTGTTCGCCGGCAGCATCGCGTTCCTGATGTACTCGGCAGGCCAGTTGCCCACCACGCTGTCAGCGCCGTTGTACTTTCTGGCCTTGCCTTACTTTTATTCGTGGTGTTTATCGGCTAGCTGGCGATCTCTGCTGAAAGGGATCGCGCTCACGCTCGCCGCCGCATCGGCTCATCACGTTACGCTCATCTTCGGGTCCGTCCTCTTCGCCGTGCCGGTGTTGTGGTTGGCATGGTACGACGGTCGCGCCAAGGAGCAGTCCGGGGCATCCATCATCGGGCGCGGTTTGGTCTTTGCCGCGATTGCAGCGGTCGGGGTAGGAGTTGTCTTGTTGCCTTACTGGATTGCGATCATCCGGCACCCCATCGACCAGATGCCCATTCCGCACGCCAGCCGTTCGAACTTCCTGATGAATTGGCTCTACGGAATGAATTACTTCATCGTGCCGTACGGCGCTTTGCTTCTGGCGTTGCCATTCATTGTGATCAAGGGTGCATCGAATCCTCGTCTGCGCGTGCTGCTGCTTGCGTTCTGGGTTACGTTCCTGATTGCGTTGGGCGGCACAACGCCGGTCCCGCGCTGGATCTTCGGTCGTGCTTTCGAAATTCTCACCTACGAGCGCTTCACGCTGTGGGCCACGGTGCTGGCTCTGCCGATTGTCGGATTGCTGGTGAAACAGGTTATCGACAGCTCCCCGCGCTGGGGTGCGATCGGCGTCGGTTCAGCCGCGGTCGCCAGTCTGGCGCTCGCGCTGGGTTGGCTGACCTGGAGTCCGTTTCGAACGTTTAGCTCGCTCAATGTAGATTCCGTCGTCGCGTTTCTGAATCGCGATGGCCACGATCAGTACCGCTATCTCACCCTCGGATTCGGTAACGCTCTCTCCAAGGTTTCGACTTACACAACCGCATCCAGCGTGGATGGCGAGTACAACTCGGCCCGCCTGTTGCCCGAGATGACCCACTATGGCGCGGCCCAGTTGACCAGCGCGAAGTTTTTTGGCGCCGCTGGGATGGATTCACTTCGCGCCATGCTTCAGCACGCCAACCACTACGGTCTGAAGTTTATTTTTGTGCACGATCCGTTCTATGAGCCGCTCCTCGTCTTCGGCGGATGGCGCCAGGTCGAGAGTTATGATTCCGGGTCCATCACGGTGTGGTCCAAGGATGACGCACCTCCGGCGCGCGCCATCCCGTCCGATGCCGTGCCAGCTCCATGGGAGGGATGGGTTTGGGGAATCTTACCCATCGGTAGCAGCTTCCTGGCAATTCTGTTCGTGTGGTCACTTGCCGAGCCTCGCCGCGTGCGCGAATGGATCACACTTCCGAGAGAATCTCCACAAGGCATCTTTGACCATGGGGTGCGCTCATGAAGTGGGTCCTGGTTTCTTTTGTCGCCATCGCTACCGTAGTTCTGGTTGCGATGGCCTGGGTGCAATCCGGAGGGCTGACTCAGCATGCCATGCTCTCGGCGACAACTCCCGAAGCGGCCGTGCAGTCTCTGATGAGCGAGATACAGGCGCAGAACTACCAGGAGGCCTATGCATCTCTCGACCGCAGCAGCGATACCGATCTTGCATCATTCACGCGGGAGATGGCGGGAAGCGACAGCAGCTTGCGTACTTACTCGACGCTGCAGGCCGCGGATGTTTCCCCTTTGCACGCCGACGGCGATCAAGCTCTGGTCCGTCTTCGGATGAGGTGGTCCAGCGCGGTGGGCTCGCTCGACGATGTACGTGATTTGCAGGTACGCCGCGACGGTGCGGTCTGGCGCGTGGTTTGGCCGAAACCGTCGGTTCCTACCGAACCCCCGCAGGTCGTGTCGGTGAACTACTTGCGTTGGGAGGTGATCGGCCGCAATACGTCGCAGAACTGGGGCGCCCAGGATGTGGATTCACCGAAAGTGCGCATCACTTCCATGAACGCAGTCTCGCGCCCTGGCCGTGTGGTAATTCTGGGGGAGGTCGAGAATGAAGACACCGTCCCTGCCTACTTGAACGTGAATGCAACGCTGCTCAAGGCGGACGGCTCTCCGATTGAGGAAGAGGGTAGCTTTGACTTGATCTCGCATGTGCTGCTTCCCAAGCAGGTTTCGCCGTATCGCATTGATTTTCCGGGCGCGCGCATGGATGCGGTCAAGAGTGTGCGCATGGACGCTCGCGCTCTGTTGGTCCCGGCCAGCGCCGATCCGGTGATTGCGATCAGCGACCAGACAGTGAGCAAAGACGGATTGGGTCGCAAAGTTTTGAAGGGCGAACTGGTGAATCAAAGTGGTCGCCCCGTCAACATCGCGCAGGTTCTGGCGGCCTACTACGACGACTCCGGGAAGGTGATTTGGGTCTCGGACGGTTATGTGGACCAGGCGCTCATGCCGCAGGTACCCATACCATTTGCTGTCGATATCCCAGACGACATCGCCGGGAGGCTGAGGAATTATCGTGTCATTGTCAATCACTATTCGAGGTCGAGCAGCTAGCGAACAAGACCAACGAACAAAACTAGCGAAACTAATATGAAGCGCATTGCCCATAGCGATTTCGCGTGCAAATGCCTGACCCTATCGGCCCTATTATTCCTCTTGCCTGGTTGGGCGAGGGCTGCCGAACTGCGCGTGCCCGCAAAGGTGGAGGCAGGCCAAGGTTTCTCGATTCCTGCTGAGGGATCCGGGCAAGCCACCTTCTATCTCCTGGGGCCCGACCACGTCGTGAAGCGGACGGTAAATCTGGCCCGCGATCTGCAGATTCAATCCAGCGATGTGCGTGC
>Ga0070733_10000580_pt1 | contig 29196 bp, 24 predicted proteins | sample Coa_R1_9_FD_66450 | JGI IMG/M metagenome (GOLD analysis project Ga0070733, IMG submission 66450) | Surface soil microbial communities from Centralia Pennsylvania, which are recovering from an underground coalmine fire - Coalmine... | ecosystem: Environmental > Terrestrial > Soil > Unclassified ...
AAGTGGAGGTGAGGAGAATCGAACTCCTGTCCAAACATATTCTTCAAAAGCTTTCTACATGCTTATTTGCTGATTGATTGTCGGGGAAGAAACGGACAGCAACAAACCAATCCTTCCCTTAGCTGAATCGTCTTAGGTTCAGATCACAGCCTTTCTGAACGGCGTCCTCTTTTGTTTTTAGTCGGCGGTGCAGCTTGGTAACAGGCGAACCTGCCACACGGCCCGAATGACTACTTAATCACTGATTAGGCAGCCATGGCATACTGTGTATTGCCATTTGAGATTTGAATATTCAGATTAACGTGCTAATTATCCAACGCACGACATGCTTATACTTTCAAAGATCTACGCTGTCAAAACCAGGCACCCCCGGAGAATTGAACCTGCAAATTTACAAAATTATTTTAAGAAGCCTGGTTAAGCAGGCGGCAGGAAGCAGGAGGCTTGATGCCTGGCTTCCTGCCTCCTGCTTCCTGCTTCCCGCCTTACCTGCCCTTCCCCCACCCAAACCAGTCATTTCCATTTACATAAATCATGACGGCAAGCAACACCACCATACCGACCACCTGCGCGTATTCCAGTAATTTCTGACTGGGTTTACGGCCCGTTATCATTTCCAGCACGGTGAAGAGTACATGCCCGCCATCCAGCGCGGGGATCGGGAGGATATTAAAGAATGCCAGCGCAATAGACAGGAACGCTGTGATGGTCCAGAACGACTGCCAATCCCACATGGAAGGGAAAATAGATCCGATCGCTTTAAAACCACCTACGCCTTTATATGCTTCCGTTTTCGGAGAAAGTATTTTTTTAAACTGATCCACATAACTTCTTAATTTCTCCACGGCGAGATGTACGCCCGCCGGAAAGGATTCGAAGAAACCGAATTGTGTTTTTTCAATGCGGATCAATCCGAGACTATCCATTACTTCAGGATCATACAAGCGGTAAAATCCCAATGTGCCGTCGGCATTCACCGACGCATTCAGTGTATCGGTTTTGCCTTTTCTTTCAATGGTCAGTGCTACCTGTTGACCTTTATGTGCGTCAATGGCTTTTTTATATTCTTCATAAAAAGGTGTCGCAATACCTTCTACCGCTGTAATCTGGTCCAGTCGTCTGAGCCCTGCTTTGTATGCTTTGGAAGTATCGGGAACGATATCTGCTATTACGGGTACCCTTGGAAGAAATAATACAGAACTATTCTTTTTCCTCTCCACCAGTTTTCCAATCAGCGCAGTAGGCAGATCAATGGTCTGGTGCACACCATCGCGAATCAAATCTACAGGACCACCGCCACCCATCAATACTCTCTCAGGCAGATCATCAAAATATTCGACCGGTTTGCCTTTTACGGTTAAAATCTTATCACCATTGCGAAAACCGACATGATACATCAGGCTGTCCTGCACTGATATCCCGTAAGCCAGGCTGCCCATCGGAACTTTTTTCTGACCCCAGGTATAAAGGATCATTGCATAGATGAAAAACGCCAGTAGTACATTCATCGTTACACCGCCGAGCATAATGATCAAACGCTGCCAGGCCGGTTTGCTTCTGAATTCCCATGGTTGCGGAGGCTGATTCATCTGCTCCTTATCCATACTCTCATCTACCATACCTGCAATCTTCACATAACCCCCCAAAGGAAGCCAGCCAATACCATATACCGTATCTCCGATTTTTTTCTTCACAAGTGCGAACCAGGGATCAAAAAATAAAAAGAATTTTTCTACCCGGCATTTGAATATTTTGGCCGGAAGGAAATGGCCGAATTCATGTACAATGACCAGCAGGGATAAGGAGAGGATAAGTTGAGCGGCCTTGATACCGACATTTGACCAGTCGATCGCCAGCATTACAATGGAATTATTCATTTTACAAAGATCAGCCGCAGTCCGTGTTCACAAGGTGCCTGCCGGGAATTTTACAATTTTATTAAAGAAGCCGCGAAGTTACGCGCCTCGCCATCGCTTTCAAAATAATCCTCCAGCGATGGTTGTTCCACAAATGGGATTTTCTGTATCGTTTTTTCGATCAGATCTGTCATATCCAGAAAGCCGATCCGGTTCTTTAAAAACGCGTAAACAGCAATTTCATTGGCTGCATTCAGCACACATCCTGCATTTCCTCCCCTGGCCAGGGCGTCCTTGGCGAGTTGCAGATTACGGAAAGTTCGTATATCGGGTTCCTCAAATGTCAGTTTATCCGGTTTGCTAAAGTTATACCGGGGCAACTTATTCGGAAGCCTCAATGGAAACCCGAGGGCATATTGTATGGGCAGTTTCATATCCGGGAGACCCATCTGCGCCTTGATACTGCCGTCTTCAAATTGTATCATACTATGAATGATCGATTGCGAATGGATCACTACCTGGATCTGTTGGGGCGTGAGATTAAACAGCCATCTTGCTTCGATCATTTCCAGGCCCTTATTCATGAGTGTGGCGGAATCAATAGAAATTTTTGCACCCATGCTCCAGTTCGGATGCTGGAGTGCGTGGTCTCTTTTTACGTTGACAAGGAAATTGGGTTTCTTTCCGAGAAACGGACCACCGGAAGCAGTAAGAATAATTTTTTCGATCCGGTTCCTGGTTTCCCCCAACAGGCATTGAAAGATCGCTGAGTGTTCGGAATCCACCGGTATAATGGGTGAACGGTTTTCGACTGCCTTTCGCATCACAATGTCACCTGCAACAACCAGGGTCTCTTTATTGGCCAGCGCGACGGTTTTCCCATGTTCGATCGCAGTCATGGTCGGCATCAGGCCGGCAAATCCCACGATGGCCGCCATCATCACATCATAACTATCCATCGTGGCTACTTCGATCAGGGCTTTCTCCCCCGCAAATACTTTTATAGGATGACCTAAGAGGGCTGTTTTTACTTTTTGATATTTTGATTCATCACCGATCACCACAATATCTGGCAGGAACCTCAGTGCCTGTTTGATCAGGAGATCATCATTCTGTTGAGCCGTTAGCACTTCTGCGGAAAATAATTCCGGATTGGCAGCAATCACATCCAGTGCCTGCGTTCCAACCGATCCGGTCGAACCAAAAATGGCAACCCTTTTCTTCTGCTGGTTATTCATGAAAAAAGTTTCGTAAAGGTTAAATCTAGTGAATTCCAACTGGACGAACGGCAGATTTCAGTCCACATATTTTTCCAGGGGTTCAGCAAAACTCCTGTCATTGCTGAGTCTCGGCACTTTATTTTGCCCGCCGAGTTTGCCGATGGATTTCATATAATCAATAAAACCGTTTTTCTTAACCGGATGTATTTGCAGCGGTTGAAGAATATTGCCGGCAATCAGATCGTCATAATAAATATTTTTTTCCCGCAGATTACTATCTACTTTTTTCGCAAATGCACGGATATCCGCCGGTTTGTTTTCAAATTCCACGAACCATTCATGAAATGATTTTCCTTCCTCTTTGCCATCCCTGATGTATGGTGCTACCGTAAATTCATTGATCTGTATACCTTCCTCCTTCGCCGCTTTCATCAGGCTGTATTCCACTTCTTCCCCGATCACATGTTCGCCAAAAGCTGAGATAAAATGTTTGATACGACCGGTTACCATTATGCGAAAAGGATCTACAGTTACAAAACGAATCGTGTCCCCGATATTGTAGCCCCATAACCCGGCATTATTATTTATGATCAGCGCATAATTCACGCCCGTCTTCACATCTTTCAGGGAAATGCGTGTGGGGTTTTCATTGAAAATTTCGTCTGCCGGAATGAATTCAAAAAATATACCACTGTTGGTATTCAGCAGCAGCCCTTCTTCCTTACGACTGTCCTGAAAAGCAAAAAATCCCTCGGATGCCGGATAGGTTTCAATGGTATCGACCGGTTTTCCGATACTGTCCATCAGACGGTCTGCATACGGTTCAAAATTCACGCCCCCATGTACCAGCACAGAAAAATTTGGAAACAGATCCTTGATTCGTTTGCCTGATATCTGATTCAGGCGGTCGAAATACATTTGCATCCAGGGTGGTATGCCGCTGATCAGCGTCATGTCCTTATCGATCGTTTCTTCCACGATCTTATCGAGCTTAATTTCCCATTCTTCTATGCAATTGGTTTCATAACTCGGCAGCTGATTGGTGCGGAGATAATGAGGTATGTGATGATTTACGATGCCACTGAGTCTGCCTGTCGGAATATTCGCGATCCGTTCCAGCTCAGGTGAGCCGGAGAGAAAGATCATTTTCCCGTTTGCGAAACCAGAGTTCCCCGTCTCTGCCATATAACAAAGCAGGGCATTACGGGCTGTGTTAATATGATTCGAAATCGAGTCTTTTGAAATGGGGATATATTTAATCCCACTGGTGGTACCCGATGTTTTTGCAAAATAAATAGGTTGCCCGGGCCATAATATGTTGTGTTTGCCCTGTTTTATCTGGTCGATATAAGGCTTAAACTGCTCATAATCACGAATGGGTACCGCGTTCCTGAATTCTTCATAGGTTTTTACGGTTCCCAGGTGATGTTCCCGTCCGAAGGCTGTTTTTGAGCCTGTTTTAACGAGGCTTTTAAAAATATTCTCCTGATCTTCCAGTGCTGAGCTGATCTCTTTACGGATACTCCTATATATATAAGAAGCGAAAGGCTTGGCTAAAAACGACTTAAACTTCATGTTTTAGGCAGGCAGGTGAATGACAAACCTACAATAAAAGGCAATATGAGCGCCTGCCACCTTACGGGGCCAATATTTTTGGAGGATTCCTTCGAAAATTACCCGTTTCCCCTTACCTTTGCAGCCCTAATATTGTTTTTATGTTCGCAGTAGTACAAATCGCAGGCAGCCAGTTCAGGGTCCGGAAAGACCAGACACTTTATGTTCCCCGGGTTGAAGGAAATGCCGGCGACAAGCTGGAATTTTCCGACGTGCTGCTTTCCACAGCAGGCGATCAATTCACAACAGGAAAAGATGTGAAGAATGTGGTGAAGGTTGAAATCCTCGGTCATGTTCAAGGCAATAAAGTAATATCGTTCAAAATGAACAGAAGAAAAGGTTTCCGTAAAAAACATGGTCACCGTACTCACTATACGAAAATCAAAGTGACTGATATCGCTTAATGAGCATTGAAACAGATATTCCAATTTTCAAATTTTCAAATCAGATCTCATGGCACATAAAAAAGGCGAAGGCAGCGTAAAGAACGGCCGTGATTCGCAGAGTAAAAGACTCGGTGTAAAAATTTTCGGAGGCCAGGCAGCTGTCGCCGGCAATATCATCATTCGTCAGCGTGGTACAGAATATCATCCCGGAAAAAATGTTGGTGTTGGAAGAGACTTCACATTATTTGCATTGACAAATGGTGTAGTGGAATTTAAAAAAGGGAAGGCCAACAGAACTTTTGTGAATGTGGTGGATGCTCCCGCAGAAGTTTCAGCGACCGCTTAGTTAATAACATATTTGAGTCCTAAATAGTAATTCTTTAGAATTATTCAAAAAAACTTTTGGATAATTCTAAAGAATTTCTATTTTTACTACGTAAAGTATTTTACTAACCATTTAAATTCTACAAACAATGGCAACAGCAAAAAAAGCCGCTAAGAAAAAAGCAGCTCCAAAAAAGAAAGCAGCTCCAAAGAAAAAGGCTGCCAAGAAAGCTGCAAAGAAGAAATAATTTTCTTCATTCGTTAGCTGAAAATAGTAAAGTCCTCCGGTTCATTCCGGGGGACTTTTTGTTTTTGTACCTTTGTCTGATCATTCTCTCAAACATAAGCCCATGGCGGTTTCTAACGAAGTGATTGCAGAAAGTTTTTCTCTCCTTGCCAAACTCATGGATATACATGGAGAGAATCCATTCAAAATAAAATCTTACTCTGCTGCATCGTTCAGCATCGATAAATTAACGGAAGAGCTGAGTGCGATCCCGCGCGAAAAAATATTGTCGGTGAAGGGCATCGGACCGAGTATTGGCAAACAAATCATCGAAATACTCGACACCGGTGAACTACCCCAGCTTCATGAAATAATCGGTAAAACTCCTCCCGGAGTCATCGAAATGCTCCGAATTAAGGGTCTCGGTCCAAAAAAGATTTCAACAGTCTGGAAAGAGATGGAAATCGAATCGATCGGCGAATTGATGTATGCATGTAACGAAAACCGGCTGATGCTTTACAAAGGATTCGGAGAAAAGACCCAGAATAATATTCGTGACACAATTACGTTCTATCTGCGTAGTCAGGGAAGTTTTCTCTTCGCGGAAGTGGAGGGTTATGTACATACTATTCATAAATCACTCCGTGAATCATTTCCCGGTCACTCAATTTCTTTTACCGGGGCTTTCCGCCGTCAAATGGAAACCATTGACCAGGCAGACTGGATCATTGCTGTTCCGCAAACAGATCTGAAGGCATTTTTTATATCCAATCAGTTCCATATCGATGAAGAAAAAGCCGGTGAGCTGCTTGTTTCCGGCAATGAAAATATAAAACTGCATTTTCAGATAACAGCTCCGGAAGCCTTTCATGCGAAACTTTTTGAATCCAGTTGCAGTGAATCTTTCCTTGAAAAATGGAACGAGGAATTTCTAACAGATGCCCTGTCTGATTCGGAGGAAACTATTTTTCAGAAGGCAGGTATTCATTTTATACCGGCCCCACTTCGCGAAGATCCCGCCATTATTGAGAAAGCCAGGAAGGCGGCGTTGCCTCCGCTGATTCAGTTTTCAGATATCAGGGGTATTATTCACAGTCATAGTAACTGGAGCGATGGCCTGCACACCATTGAAGAAATGGCCAAAGCATGCATAGAACAGGGATTTGAATATCTGGTGATCAGCGATCACAGCAAATCTGCTTTTTATGCCAACGGACTTTCGGAAGAAAGAATCCGCGGGCAACACGCATATATAGACGAATTAAACCAGAAACTCACGCCCTTCCGTATTTTTAAAAGTATTGAATGTGATATCCTGAATGACGGACGGCTGGATTACAGTGACCAGATCCTGTCCACATTTGACCTCGTAATCGCTTCGGTTCACTCCAATTTAAAAATGAGCGAAGAAAAAGCGATGACCCGTTTACTCACCGCCATTCAAAATCCACATACGCGCATTCTGGGCCATCCCACCGGCCGCTTGTTGCTGAGCCGAGCGGGATATCCGGTGGATCACAAAACGCTGATAGATGCCTGTGCAGCCCATGGCATTGTGATCGAAGTCAATGCACATCCGCGCAGGCTCGATCTGGACTGGCGGTGGATTCCTTATGCCCTGCAACAAAATGTTAAAATCAGTATTGATCCCGACGCGCATTCGATAACGGGATATCATGATATACATTATGGCGTGCTGGCTGCACAAAAAGGAGGAGTTACTGCTGCTGATAATCTCAGTAGTTACACTTTACAACAGATGTGGGACTTCGTGAGTAATCGCAGGGTTTCCTGACTTTCACAATGTTGTAAGCGTGAAATTGTGATTATGTTGGAATGAGGGAATGAAATTTAAAATTTAATTACAAATTTCATTTAAAATTCAATTAACCATTTCATTTCCACTTTACCAGATTTCTCACAATTCATCCCGCACGTGCGGGACCACATTGTGAAAATCAGGCTGGAAAGTTTCGTCATAGATTGGCAGTTCAACGAAAAATGTGGTTCCTGAATCTTCCTCCGTCTCAAACCATATCTTTCCCTTTGCCTGTTCCACAATCGTTTTACTCATAGCCAGACCAAGTCCGGTTCCTGACGACTTGGTGGTGAAATTGGGTATAAAAATTTTAGAACGCATCTGTTCAGGAATTCCTTCACCGTTATCACTGATCCGGATGAGTATATAATCGCCTGTCAGCTGCTCGTTGATTCCGATCCTGGCAACATCCTTATCGTGACAAGCTTCCGTAGCATTTTGAAGAAGGTTTGTAAACAAACGGTTGATCTGTGTTTTATCTGCAAAAATCAAAATTTGCCCCGGCACCGGATGCCAGCTTAGTTCTACCTTTTCCATCGTTTGATACAAAGAGGTCAGGGAATGCAGCATTTCATGCAGATCTATCACTTCATTATGCGGATTGCCGATGTGTGCAAACTGGCTGAAATCAGAAGCGATTTTAGACAGGTGGTCGATTTGTTCAACCAGGGTTTTTGCCACGTTGGCTGTCAGTTCTTTCATGTTAGGCGCTTCACCGTTGTTCGCCTTTTGCAGATATTGAATACTCAGTTTCATCGGCGTCAACGGGTTTTTGATTTCATGTGCCACCTGCCTGGCCATTTCACGCCATGCTCCTTCGCGCTCACTTTTTGCCAGGGCCGATGCACTTTCCACGAGCTTTTCCACCATCTTGTTATATTCCCGGATCAACCCGCCGATTTCATCATTTTTATTCCATTCAATCAATTCATTGGTCTTGCTCAGGTTTACCTGGCGCATTTTTTCCGAGATCAGGGAGAAAGATGTCGTAATGCGATTCGTCAGAAATACGGCAATGGTTCCGGCGATCAGGAAAATAAATACGTTTAGATTAATAATTGTGATCAGGAACCGCGAGATTTCATCGTTCAGCTCATCTTCCGTATTAAAAGAAGGAATATTGATATAGGCTGAGGATGTGCCTGCCTCCAGCCTCAGGGGACAATAAATACTCTGATAACTGATTCCACCCAGTCTTTCCTGGTTAAAGAATTCAACGGAATTTAAACGGTTCATGTAGTAGAATGCCAGTGGATTCATCAGGTCACTTAGCATGCCCTTTGTATATATAAACGGGTTAGACGAAACAATCAATGATCCGTTCACATCATACAGGTTGATCTCGGCGTTATGAATCTCCGCTACATTATTGATGATCCTGTCCAGGTCCTCTCTCGGCATTTGTTTAACGGGATTGGTAACATGCGTCGCCGATTGAAAAGAGAGCAGGCGGCTCCCAATCTCACCGGAAATAACTTTTAATGAAGCACTGAGCCTGTCCTGGTTGTTCCGGTTATAGCGGTTGATAAGAAAAAAGATCGTCGACACACCGATGACCAGGAACAGAAAGAGACTGACAAAAATGATGGTTGTCTGGATCTGCGTGCGGATATTCAACTGGAGAAATTCTTTTAGCTGCGTCCAGTGAAGACGGGTTTGAATTAGTACAGAACTCACCCAGTACAGCGCGACAAGTACCAGAAATGCTGTAAAAAGATAGGAAAAAAGCGTGATGGCTTCAATGAGCAGGTTATCTTTTTTTGCAATCACAATGATCTTATCATCAGAAACCGTATGCCATAGTTCATCATATCCATTATTTTTCCGCTGTACGAAATCCCTTTTCGGAATGAGACTGTCATTGAGCTCCGTCGGAAAAGGATAATTATTATAATAAGTGACCAGCTGATTGTCGCTGTAGATAGCATAGGAATAAACAGGTGAATATTCCGGAAGATATTCTTTGTGTTGCTGCGTCAGCTGGGGAACCAGACCTTCGCTCTTATAACTCCGCGGTTCAGCCTGCACAAACAGATAGCCGGAAATTTTACCGTTGCGGTCCTGAATTACTTTTTTATAGATATAACTGAATTTATCATAGGCCTTTTCATAATACATCAGGTCAGGAATCGTCGTCGGCTTTCCCTGCAGCTTGAAAATCGTATTAAGGGTATCGTATGAAACGGGTACCTGGTTATACAAAGGTTTTTCAGATGAGTCATAGGTATAAATCTTTGTATCATATTTACTGAGATAAGCACTGAAATTATTATTAATCAGGCTGTCCTTCAGATAATGGTTCTCTACCGGGTTCCTGAAACGGTCAAATTGCCTCTGCAATAGATCATTCTCAAAATAGATCAGCGACATGCTCACGAGTTTTTCGCTGGAGGGATCGATCTGCTCCGCGAGCCGGTCGGCAAAACTCTTTCGCTGTTCCAGTTCAATCTTCCTGTTTTCAAATATGATGATCACGGATATGGATCCTGAAAAAATAAACAGCCAGAACATCAGAACGGAAATATTCAGCCTGAAATGCAGACCCGAGATCATACTCCGGATCATCAGCCACAAGTAACACATCAGCCAGCCGAGCACATAAATATCGAGTTCGACCAGGTTTGTTTTGCTGTCGAACGTGAGCACGCCCAATCCAATCGTGGCTGCCAGGATTAATATAATGAGCACATTACCCTCCAGATAATCACGTATCAGCCTCAGCAGGATCTGTGATAAAATAAAATAACTCAATGCCAGGGCTGCCAGGACGATAAAACTGATCGCACTATAAATTGTGAGACTGAATGCGTTGGTAACATTAAAAGATATCCGGGCATCGGCCACCAGGCTTTGAACAATATCGGCAAAAAGGAATGTGGTCAGCACCAGCACGGTCATGGTGGTCAGCACCAGCAAGGCTCTTTTATAAAACACACGGAAAAAAGGGAACCGGTAGTCAGCAGTTTCCTGCTGGATAAATAAAACGATCCAACAAAACAACAGGGCGTTGATGAGCAAATCACCCAGCGAACGGAGTACAAAATTGGAGCTGTAAATCGTTGGATCGAACAGTTCATATTGACGGAAATGAAAAATGCCCGGAAAATAATATGTAATGATCCGTAACACGAGAATGGTAATGACCAGAAATGAAATTCCGGCCAGACGGGTATATCGTTCCACCAACGCATGCGCCATATTATTGATAACGACCAGGAGCAGTAACACACCTCCAAATACCACCAGGAGCAGTAGCAAACTATATTTCGCTGCGTGATAGGATTCCGTTTTAACAAGATAAAAGAGCGTTTTGCCTTCCCGGTTCCTGACCGGAAATGGTGAAGGTGTGGAGACGATCCGGACCCTGTTCTCCGCTGAAGGAAATCCTACAAATGCAGGTTTCAGATTTTCAGGTGAAATAAAATATTGCCAGCGTACCGGTATCAGCGCGAAAACCGTCAGCGGATAGGGCACCATCTGATTGAAGGAATGTTTTATAATTTCAAACTGCCCGTTACTCAATTTTACAAAATAGCTGCCATCCGGCTTTAAGAGGAAACTGTCAGGCAACACGGCCGACTGGTCGCTCCAGTAAGTAAGGTGTTCACTGAACGGATGATTCTGTTCATAAATCAGAACGCCATACTGTTTATCCATCAGGTCCGTAAGTTCTGTTAATGAATAATTTTTATCTGAAAGTCTTCGGATCTTCAATTCATTCCTGATCAGTTTCTGAAAATCATTTTCCCGTTCATGCAAAAATGATTCGATGGAATTCCGGAGTATCCCGGTGCCTGAATTTCCTACCAGATAGGCATTGATGGCAAAAGAAGCAAAAAAAAGAAAGATCCCCGTGCCGATGAGGTATATGTTTCTAAGCAGGAAATTTTTAAGAAATAAAATCAATCGGTGGTTTTTTGCTTTTTAACTTCATTCCAGATCGCATCCAGCTCTGCGAGCGAAAGGTCACTCATTTGTTTGCCGGACAATCCGACGGCGTCTTCCATTTTTTCAAACCGTTTTATAAACTTCCGGTTGGTTCTTTCCAGTGCCGTCTCCGCATCAATGCTCAAAAATCGTGCGTAATTGATCATGGAAAACATGAGGTCGCCGAATTCCTCCTCCATGTGGGACTTGTCGCCGGACTGTACGGCTTCCATGAGTTCTTTTTGTTCTTCTTCCACTTTATCCCAAACCTGTTCCCGGTTATCCCATTCGAATCCCACCTGTTTCGATTTTTCCTGCAATCGGATGGCTTTTACCATCGCCGGCAGGGAAGCCGGCACACCACCCAGGACGGACTTCTTACCCTCTTTGAGTTTAAGATTTTCCCAGTTTCTTTTCACATCGTCTTCCGAACTCACGGTCACATCACCATAAATATGAGGATGACGCGAAATGAGTTTGTCACTGATTCCATTCAACACATCGACGAGCTCAAATTGATTCTGTTCCCGGGCGATCCTGGCGTAAAAAAGCAGGTGCAGGAAAAGGTCACCCAATTCTTCTTTTATTCCGGGCCAGTCCTCCGACAAAATAGCATCGGTCAGTTCGTATAATTCTTCGATGCTGAGCGTCCTTAGTGTATGAATGGTTTGTTTACGGTCCCAGGGACATTGTTCCCTGAGTTCGTCCATGATATTTACCAGCCGTAAAAAAGCATTAGAAAGATTTTCTGATTCCATAGTTTATGATTCAACAACAGTATAAGCCGCCGCCAGTATGAAAATAGTCAGATTCACAATGAATGAAAGAAAGAAAAGCAGGAGATATTTTAATATCGTCTTCCCCCTGGTCTGTCCGTAAAACCTTCGCATGGCCTTATAATAATATGCCAATGCATAAACACAAAGTGCAAACTGAAGCCATCCAATGAGTCCCCAGCGAACAACAGAATGTAGTTCGGTCAAACCGAAAAAAATCAGTAAAAGCAGAAAAGAGAAAATATACAGGTGCACGGAGAATATTCCGTGATCCACATAATAAAAATTCTTCTTCCTGAAATAAAGCAGATTAAGAATAAGCGCAAACAGGGGGAGCGAAATGAATAGGATCTTGGGGAAATTATGCATAAAGTTGCTCAATAATACCCTGATGGTGTCACCCGGGTTTTCTTCAAACTGCCGGCTGATCTGGATCTTGCGGGTTGTTATCTTATGTTTTATCCAACCGTCTCTTTTTTCCGGTGGCAATGCCTGTTGTACTGAGTCATAAGATTCAACGGTTTGATAATTCGCCTTATGTGGTGTAAACCGTACTCCTGCCCTTTTCACTGACGGACTGTCTTCATCCAGTGTGATCAGGGGTGTGGCGGTGGCATTATACTTATTTAGTATGCTCAATGAATCCGCTGCATTTTTTGCACCGGACATCAGTTCTCTTAATTCAGGATTTTTCTGAATTTCTGTTAGGGATTTAGCGGGTACATGTTTGTTTTTTACATCGAACAGGGAGAAGAAAATCAGAAAAAAAATCGCCGAAGTAAAAATATACATACGGATGGGGTCCAGGTAACTCACCCTTCGTCCGATCATATATTCCTTTGAAAGAAACCCTGGTTTTGCAAAAAGGTCTTTTACTGTAACAAAGAATTTTCCGTCAAAATGGGTGATGTCGGAAAAAAAATGATTGATCAGATGCCAAACCGTCTGTTTTGGCTCGATATTTTCCTGTCCACAGACAGAACAATACCTGCCTGTAATTTCGGCCCCGCAGTTCAGACATGTCTTATCCGTTCTTAACTTGCTGTGTGACACAAAGTATTTTAATTAAAAATAAAGATACTGGCAATAATTAACACCGGTTTTTTCCGTTTTGAGTTGAGTTTTTAAATGAATGGCATTATGCGCGAAAGATTTTCCCTCATTTTCGTTTTGCTGCTGGTCGCTTTTACAGCAAACGCCCAGTATTATTATAAAGATATCCTGCTTGCCAGGCAAAATCAGGAAAACTGGAAGGCTTTCCATGATAAAAAGGTCCGGGAAGTGACCATTCAAAGTATCGACGCCAATAACGAACAGACGCCCGATTTCACATGTCTGCAAAAAGTGGCATCGGATTTCAGTTCGATTTCAACTTTTACCAAATCCGCCAATGTTCCGGCATCCACCCTGACGGCTTTTTATGATCCCTCCGGAAAGATGGTCAAAACGGTTGATACCAGCGACACGTATAAAAGCACGACAGAATACACATATAATGAGAATGGCCAGGTGACTATGATGCTGAATAATTCTGTGGAAACAGATAATCAAATCGTAACCACAGAAAAGCATGTGTGGATCTATGATGGTGCCGGTCTGAAGAAAATGATAAAAATTAAAGGCGATACCGACAGTACCTGGGTAAGTTTTGTAAAGGATGAAAAGGGAAATATTGTGGAAGAAAAACCAGTGCGGGGTGGCCAATCACTACCTTCTGTTTATTACTATTACGATAATGACGGACGGTTGACCGATATCGTCCGGTATAATCAAAAGGCAGGCCGGCTGCTACCGGATTATGTTTTCGAATATAATTCCGGCCGGCTTTCTTCCATGCTTTTTGTTCCCAACGGGTCGACCGATTATCAGCGCTGGATTTATGTGTATGATGCCAACGGTCTTAAAACCAATGAAACCTGCTATGACAAGAAACGGCAGGTGGTGGTCAGGATTCATTATAGCTATACATTCTTTTAATTGTTAATTCAATTGACAATTAACAATTGACAATTGACAATTAATTAGTGCATCGCTTCGGACAAGTCCATTTTCTGTTTGCTTCTCTTTACAAACAACACGAAGGGTATACAAATCAGAAACAGAATGCCCAGATAATAAAAAACATCCATATAGGATAATACATTTGCCTGTGAGGTTACCGAATAGTCAAGTGCTTTGTAGGCTGAATGAAGAGCAACGTCGGGCTGCATTCCCTTTGCCATAAAACCATGCTGTATGGCTTGAACACGCGCGGAGACGGCAGGGTCATCCACACTTAATTTACTTACCAGCGTGCTGCGGTGAAACATATTCTGTCGCGCCATAAATGTAGTGATGAGAGCTACCCCGAATGATCCGCCCACCTGCCGCATCATACCGGTAAAAGCCACGCCCTGCCCTATCTCGGGGCCCTTCAGTGTGCTTAACGATAAACTGGTGATGGGTATGAATAATAACGGCAGCCCGACACCACGGGTAACGAGCATCCAGAAAAAATTTTCTTCCGGTGTACTGTTCGTCAGAATAAAATATCCCCAGAAACAGAAGCACGCGAATACCAGCATACCCATCGACACGAGGAATTGCTGCGGCACCCCTTTACTCAGGATCATCCCGGTGATGGGCATCAGGAAGGCAGTTGTAATCGCCGCCGGAACCATCAGCATGCCGGATTGAAAAGCTGTCCAGCCCAACGTGCTTTGCGTATAAACGGGAATGATAAAAGTGGAACCATACAAACCGAATCCGAGTAAAAATGTTAGCCCCGTCCCGATGCGAAGATTTCCATTTTTGAGCACCCTCAGGTTCACGATCGGATTCCTGAACGTCAGTTCGCGCCAAATAAAAAAGAAGGCACCTAAAAAAGCAATCACCGTAAACAGGATGATAAACTTATTGGAGAACCAGTCATCATCCTGCCCTTTTTCCAGGACATACTGGAGAGAGCCGACGGATGCAGCCAGCAGAAAAATGCCCAGCCAGTCAATATCGTTAATATGACTTTTTGTACCGTAATTCGGGTTGCGCACAAACTGCAACGTCAACAGGGTCGCAATCACTCCGATGGGAATATTGATATAAAATATATAGGGCCATGAATAATTTTCAACAATATACCCGCCGAGCGGCGGCCCCAGTGTCGGTCCCACGATTACCCCGAGCCCGTAAATAGCCTGCGCCATATTTCTTTTTTCAGGAGGATATGCTTCGGTAATGATGGTCTGTGATGTGGCCAGCAATGCGCCGCCGCCAATACCCTGTAGAAAACGAAATAATACAAGCTCCCAGATGCCATTGGCATTTCCGCAAAGAAAGGAACAGACCGTAAATATCATAATGGAAGCTGCAAAATAATTACGTCTTCCAAACTGGGTGGAAAGCCAGCTGGTCATGGGAATAATGATCACGTTCCCGATCGCATATGCAGTGATTACCCAGGCAACCTCGGTAAGTGTGGCACCCAGGTTTCCGCGCATGTCATTGAGTGCGACATTTACAATAGTTGTATCTATAATTTCCAGCAGGGTACAAATGATCGCCGTAATAGTGATGATCGCCCGCCTGGAACCATATTCAACCAGAGAATCCTGAGAAAATGATTGTGCCATAAAAGCTTATTCAGAAAATCTAATTACCAATATGTACATCCACATTAACATTCATGCCCGCCTTCAAACGACTCAGTAAAGAATCATTCGGATTAGTGAATTCAATTTTTACAGGGAGGCGCTGAACTACTTTTACAAAATTTCCACTGGCATTATCCGGCGGAAGCAGTGCAAATGTTGCACCCGTCGCAGGTGAAAAAGATGCAACCTTTCCCTCAAATTCATGACCGGGAATGGCATCGACTTCTATGGTTACAGGCTGACCTATTTTCATTTTGCTGTACTGTGTTTCCTTGAAATTTGCAATCACCCATATACTCTCGTCCAGTACGATACTGAATACAGACTGGCCCGCAGTGAGAAACTGTCCAACCTGTACATTCACTTTGGACACCCTGCCGCTTGCCGGAGCCGTAATCACCGTATAAGAAAGATTCAGTTCGGCATCATTTACATCTACCTGTCTCTGTTTGATGGTAGAACTGGCGATGCTGATTTGTGAAGAGGTTGCAAGGCTTTGTGTGCTGACGGCATTTGTCTGGCTGGCAGCCTGTTTTTTTTGCTGCTGCAGAATCAGCAGTTGTTTTTCAGCTGATTCCTTGGCCGCCAGTTTATCTTCATATTGTTGTTGTGTGACAGAATGATCCTTGATAAGGTTTGCATAACGGTCAAATTCCTGCGTAGTTTGCCAGACAGCCACCTTTGCTTTTTCGATCTGCCCGTCGATTGCGAGCGTGGCGTATTCGCTGGCACCAATATTGGAATGTGCGGCAGCTGAAGCAGCTTTTGCTGACAACAAATTACTTTCTGCGGTTGCCATAGCGGCCTCTGCCTGTTCAAGTTTTATCCGTTCGTCACGATCATCCAATATCAGCAGGGTATCTCCTTTTTTTACAAGCTGATTGTCTGATACGCGCACTTCTTTTACATAACCGGATATACGGGGTATAATCGGACTGATATTCGCTGCAACCTGTGCGTCATCCGTTTCCGCATGCAATTGGGCATGGTGCCATTTGGAGATTCCAAACCATGTTCCCGCAACCACCAAGGCGATGAGTATGATCAGAAATACTTTACTTCGTTTTTTAGGGGGTTGTGCTTCCGTGACATTTTCGTTTGCCATAAAACTTGATAATTATTAGTTGATTATTTTATACTCCGTGTGGTTGCCAGAATACCGGCTCTTTCCAGTAACGTATTGTATGCCACGATGGCATCTGCCTTCGCAATTTCCAAACTGATCTGGCTCTGCAACATCAGCACATTCGCATCCAGTAAGTCGGTGACCGTAAGAAGACTATTGTCGTACTTATTTTTTACAATCTTGTAATTCTCGATACCCTGCTCGATGGAAATCCGGCTGACTTCAATTTTTTTATTGGCTGTCAGTAATGCTTCAAAAGCCTGATTTATCTGTTTTCGTATCTCTTCATTCAATTCTTCTTCATTTGCCTGCACTTCAGCGAGTCTTGCCCTTGCTTCGGACACATGTGCATTTGTTTTCCAGAGAGATGAAACATTATAAGAAAGACCGACACCAAAAGTGAGTGCGTTGGTTATGGTAATGAAGTTGGGAATATCGGCGGCAATGTATCCGCTGGTTAAGGAAAGAGAGGGAAAATAATCGGCCTTTGCCTTTTTAATTCCAACTTCTGATGATTGTTTACGGTAATCAATAGCCTGGATATCTTTTCTATTCTGCAGGGCGAGCTGTTCATAATCCGAAAGACTCTTAATGGCACCCGGCTCCGCCATGCTGGAAGAATCCGGAATCAGGATGGTTTCTTCCGGGAGGCCCAGCATGATATTCATATTAACCATGGTCACTTTCAGATTGTTTTCCACGTCTGCCATGGTCAATTCAATATTGGCGGTTTGCAGTAAAGCTTTGAGTTTGTCATTGCGTGCAAGCAAACCGTTTTTTTCCAGGTTGGCGAAATCAACGTCCCTGGATTTTGACTGCGCCAGATTTTCCTGGATGACGCGCAGATTTGCCCTTGCCTTGTACAGATTGCTGAATGCTTCAATGGTATTCAATATGATAGCTTCCTTATCCTGGTCCGCGTCCAGTCTCGCCGCTTTTTCCAGGAACTCAGACGAACGGATACCATATTGAATTTTCATTCCTGAAAAAATCGGTATACTCAGGTTGGCAATACCATAAGCCGCCTGGTTTACTGAAATCGGTGCTGCGGCCGATCCGCCGCTATTATTTTTGTATTGAAGGTCAATATTGGGCTGGGTGACACGCAGGTACGAGCCACTGATCGTCAAATTGGGCAACTGATCCTGTTTCGAAATAGTTGTGTTGGCAACAGCCTGGTCTATTCGTGCACGGGCTGCTTTCAAAGGTTTGCTATTTTTTATACTCAGATCGATCGCTTCCTCCACGGATATTTTTCTTCCGTTGTCCTGCGCATGTACGATACCGGTTATAAGTAAAAGTGTTGCAAGTGCCGCTGCTGAAATGGGTGCTCTAAGATTCATGCGTTAAAATTGCTTTGTAAATATTCTTGATGTGTACGGACAGCTTTTTTTTCACAATCCGTTCGAACTCTTCATCCTTCAGGCCTTCCATATGATGATAGGCTTTGTAAAAATCCAGGTTTACCAATGTATGGGACACCGTGCCGATCAGGGTATTGGTCATCATGGGTATGTCGATATTCTTTTTAAATAAACCCTTTTTCTGTCCAAGCCTGATCAAATCATTGATGTATTCGGAATTTTTCGTTTTCATTTTGTCCAGCATCGTAATAATCGACGGGTTCTGATTGATGATTTGTTCACACAATAAAATCCGGTGAAAGGTTTTGCGGGAGAGGATGCCTTCGATATACATATCCACGAGACTATACATTTTTTCCAAAGGATCCAGACTATCATCCTTCAAAAGGTTAGCCACTTTTTCTTTTATATTCAGACTCTTTCTTTCAAAAATCTCTTCCATCAGTTTTTCCTTGGAACCGAAATAATAAGAGATCATGGCTGTATTGATTCCCGCCGCCTCTGCAATATCGCGTACAGAAGTCCCATCAAAACCCTTTTGGGAAAATAACGACTCCGCCGTGTCGAGCAACTGGAGCTGCTTTGTCGATAAAGATGGTTTCATGCCACAAAATTAATTAAACGTTTGTTTAATTCCTTGAAAAGCGAAAAATAATTTCTATGTCCCCCTGATCCTTTGTCAAAAACACCCGTTAAACGATTGATTGCTTGGTATTTTCAATACCAATAAAAAATTGTTATGAAATTGTTTTTATCTGCCGGCGGGATCAAATCTGCACATCTGGTGTTGGAAGATTCTGTCTTCAATATGTCCTTCTTTTGTGAAACATCAGATATAAAATTTTCAGATCCGATGCAAAGAGCGGATGGTTTGCGAGTGAAATCAGCTAATGTTCCGGTCATATTCGGGGCTTGGTCATCATACATAAAATTGCTTAAAACACTTGTCAGTCAAGGGTTTTAACATTTCATTCCGGCAGTCGCCATGATAAAAAAGATGAATATTGGGTTTCATGGCCGGTGAAATGGAGAGTATATTTGTTTTGGAATTGAAAATTATACATCCGCCGGCCGGTGGATCAATTCCCGGGTTGGATCCAACTCTGACGTTTGCAAAAAAATTTACTGCCATAACCGCTGATGATTCTTGCCTCAAAGATTTTTTAATCATTTTTTCACTACTAAAATCGTCACATTATGAAACGAGTAATCGCAAACTTCAATCTTAGAAAATCGGCATATGTTCTCGGAGCAGCGGCTCTGTTAACACTTGGATCAGCAAAGGTCCATGCAACGCCGATTATCGAAAAAATTATCAGCCCGACTGACAAACTGGTAAATGTAACTTTTGTCGGAGCCACTGATAACAGCTTTGTATTCCATCTTGATTTTAATAATAAATCAGGTGAGAAATTTACACTGATCATTAAAAATGATGCAGGAGAAATTGTTTACCAGGCTACTTACAATGACATTCATTTCGATAAGAATATCCGCATACAGGAGGAAGATACCGAAATGCATCCAACATTTGTAATCCGTACGGCTACTGAACAGGTCGAACGCAGGTTTTCTGTAAACCGTGAGGTTTCAGAAAAATATGTAGTTACCACTTTATAAGTCAGCCACATTTCAAGAAAAAGTCCTCCGCCTCTGGCGAGAGGACTTTTTCTTTGGCTCAAAGCCTAACGCGTAACGCTTAAAGCCAACCCGGCTTTAGGATTTACCGCTCCTGGTAACCAGCCAGATAATGATTCCGATAATAAAAACGACAATTAAAATTCCAACCCATACCCCGGCTTTAAAAATTCCCCCGACGACGGCGCAACTATTTAGAAATATGACAGCCAGGATCAGGAGAAGGGTTAATAATTTTTTCATTTTTAATAAATACATTGAAATATCATGCCAGGGGAAAACGTTTTTTTAACCACAGCTTAACCTGCAGGTAACGGAATTAAAAAATCCAATTTTTATATTTGCGGCGGTCGTTATCACCATACCATGAAAATCCTTCAACAGCCAATAAACCGGAATCCAGCCTATTTCATCGGTTACCTCCTGTTTTTTATTCTTCTTTCTCTTTTTTGTTTTTTCACGAGCAAGGCTGACGGATTTCTCCTGATTAATCATATTCATAATGAAATGTTCGACAACTTTTTCACGATGTTTACGAATGTCGGTAATGGATTTGTCGTCATCGCTGTGATGTTATTTTTGCTGATAAGGAAAAAAACCGGATGGGTAGTTCAAATCGGAGTTAGTTTATTGATTTCCGGGCTCGTGGTGCAGATGGTAAAACACTTTATGCCCAGTCCCCGTCCCGTAATATTTTTTGCATCAGGCGCTGTTCATTATATAACGGGGGTTACAAGAACCGGTCATAGTAGCTTCCCGTCGGGGCATACGTCCACAGCCTTTATGCTGGCCACATTGCTGGCGCTTTATTTCCCCGGTAGAAAACCGGGATTATTTTTTTTAACAGTCGCTGTCCTGACCGGATATTCAAGGATTTACCTGTCACAGCATTTCCCTATAGATGTATTAGTGGGTTCCCTGGCCGGCGTGATCCCCTCCCTGGCTGTTTATGTATTCATTCCTTTACCGTTTTTCGAGAAAAAATTCGCAAAAAGCGAATGGGATCAGCAATCCGTTAAATTGCAGTAATATCCCGATTTGAATTTCAACAAAAAAATCTGGTTGCTGATCATATTTAGTTCCATGCTGCGTATTTGGGTAGCAGCTTCTCTGGAACTGGGAAATGATGAAGTATACTACCAGGCATATGCCCGCCATCTTCAATGGAATTATTTCGATCATCCACCGATGGTGGCTGTACTGATCCGACTGTCCACTTTCAATTTATATTTCCAAAATGAATTTTTTATCAGATTTGGCTCCATCCTTTGTGCAGCGGCTGGCACCTGGCTGATATTCTTAATCGGGCGGCGTATTGGGCGGCCCCGTACCGGATGGATCGCAGCCATCCTGTACAATACTTCATTTTATACATCCATTATAGCGGGTACATTTATTCTGCCCGACTCCCCGCAAGTGGTCTTCTGGCTGATGAGTATGTATTTTATGACAGGGATTTTGGATTACAGGACAACAGTCAAAAAACAGCGATTTGATTTCATATTGCTGGGCATCAGCATTGGTTTATGCATCATGAGCAAAATCCATGGTGTATTTCTCTGGCTCGGCTTTGGGGCCTATATTATCTTGTATCGAAGGGATCTTCTGAAACTGCCTGTACTTTGGATTTCCGGATTCATCAGCCTCGGGATCATATATCCTATTTACTATTGGAACCGCATGAATCATTTTATTACCTACAATTATCACGAAGGAAGAATACGATTCCTGGGTGAGAGTCCTGATTTGGACCGGCTGTTGCAACAGGTACTGGGTTCCGTGTTTTATAATAACCCGGTGAATTTCATTATATATATTATTACGATTTTGGCTTTAATAAAAGGAAAAACCGATCGCTTACCCAAAATGTATCCATTATTTCTGTGGCTTAGTCTGCCATTGATCCTTGTATTATTCTGGACCTCCTTGTTCAGCGAAACCCTCCCCCACTGGTCCGGCCCGGCTTATCTGTCCCTGATGCTTCTGGCAGCCTGCCGCCTGGATGAACAAAACGAAAGGCCTGCATCCGAGAAATGGCTGAAAGCAGCGGGCTGGCTATACGCTGGCGTCATTGTTACAGGCGTCTTCAGCATCCGTTATCTTCCTTTCCAGATAGGAAGCAGCCAGGACAAGAATCTGGGAAAAGGAGATATTACCCTGGATATGTATGGCTGGCACTCTTTTGCCGTCAGATTTGATTCATTATACCTGGGTGATCTCGCATCCGGACGAATGAAGGAAAATGCCACAATCATTTCCGACTATTGGTTTCCCGCGGGCCATCTGGATCATTATTATGGTATTCCCTATCATCATAATCTCCTGGCATTGGGTCCGGTGAACGATATCCATCATTTTGCATGGCTAAATCAGCGGCGACCCCGTTTAAAAAAGGGTTCGGATGCCTATTTTATTTATCCTTCCAATTATTACGGCCCTCCAAAAGCTTCACTAAAAAACGATTTCGTACGGGTCGAAGATTCTCTGCGGATTCCACAATTCCGTAGTGGAAATCCGGTCAGGTATTTCGTAGTTTACCGTATGCATGATTTCAGGGGAGACAGTCTGGCATTGGCCATTCCCGGAATTCACTGATCCTGCCCTTTTTCTTCTCATGACGGTTTTCCCCGTTGGAATTCCAGAAAAAAAGCTCTTGGTTCCTGAAGGAATAAACTAGATTTGGGTATTATAAGATCATCATGAAACTTTTTGTTGCCGGACTCCCTTATGATTTTGACGATACCGATTTAAAAGAAATGTTCGAACTCTATGGTGAAGTCGTTTCTGCTAAAGTGGCCATCGATCGCGAAACCCGCAAAAGCCGGGGATTTGGATTTTTGGAATTGAGAAACGACCTCGAGGGAAAAGAAGCCATCGACGCATTAAACGGCGCGAGACTTCGTGGTGGAAAGGAACTGGTTGTACGTGAAGCAGAAGACAAACCCCGCGATAGCAGGGATCATAATAGTGGAGGCGGGTACCGGCCCAGGCGATAATCACCCATTGAGCTTTAGAAACCCACCGTCGATCGGATAGTCGTTGCCTGTTATAAAAGAGGCTTCGTCCGAACAGAGATACAACGCCAGTGCGGCCACCTCATGAGGACTGGCCATGCGTCCGATCGGCTGACTGGCAGATAATTTTTTAAACATCTCTTCTTCCAGACCTGCATAATTTTTTGCAATGAAGCCATCTACAAAAGGTGTATGGACACGTGCGGGAGATATCGAATTGCAACGGATATTATATTTAATATAATCTTTCGCGATGGACAGTGTCATCGACATAACGGCACCCTTTGTCATGCTATAGGCAAATCGATCGGGCAGTCCGACCTGCGCTGCAATCGATGCCATATTTAAGATGACACCACCCTTTGCTTTCATATGCGGGATACAATTCCTGATCATATGAAAAACACCTTTCACGTTAACCGAAAATAATTTTTCGAAATCTGAAACACTTGTATTTTCCACTGTTCCGATATGCGCAATACCTGCATTATTCACCAGAATATCCGGCGCCTGAATTTGAACGATATGGCTGACTGCATTTTGAACAGATAATTCCTGGTCAACCGGGCAAGCGAGAAATTCTGCCTGACCGCCCGCTTTATGAATCTGGTTAACTGTTTCAGCAGATCCGTTTTCATCTATATCAAGAATATATACACGTGCGCCCGCCAATGCAAATACAAGGCATATTGCTTTCCCGATACCGGATCCTCCACCGGTGACTATGGCTGTTTTATTTTTTAAGCTATACATAGATGTTGTTCAAATAAAAACCGGATTTTCTCCTGGTTTTTTTAACAGCGGTGCCGATTTAAAATGTTCTATGAAAATAAGGTAAATTTGCATCCATTTTTATCCATGACGCAAAAGCTCGACAATCTGTCCTCCCTGCTCGAAGGCGATTTATTTACTGACGAAACAACCAGGATATTGTACGCAACCGATGCCTCCGCTTACCGCGAGTTACCACTGGCTGTGGCCGTACCCAAATCGGTAGAAGATCTGAGAAAATTGATTTTATATGCCCGTGAAAATCATACTTCGCTCATTCCACGAACAGCCGGCACTTCACTGGCGGGCCAGGTAGTCGGAAAAGGTATCGTCGTGGATGTATCGAAGAATTTCACAAATATCCTGGAATTTAATAAGGAGGAAGCCTGGGTGCGCGTACAGCCTGGCGTGATCCGCGATGAACTAAATCTTTTTTTGAAACCTCATGGCTTGCTTTTCGGACCCGAAACATCTACAGCCAACCGTGCCATGATTGGCGGCATGGTGGGAAATAATTCCTGTGGTTCCAACTCCGTGGTATATGGAAGCACCCGCGATCACCTGATGGAAATAAAAGCGCTGCTGAGTGACGGAACAGAAACAGTTTTTCAAAGTCTGAGCCTGGATGCATTTCATCAAAAATGTGAAGGAAACAGTCTGGAGTCAGATATATACAGAACCACCCGAAGCATCCTGAGCAATTATGAAAATCAGCTGGAGATCAGAAAGGAGTTTCCCAGAAAATCCATAGAAAGACGAAACACGGGCTATGCGCTTGATTTGTTGTTGGACACCGCACCATTCAGCGCAGGCGGACCTGATTTCAATTTCTGCAAACTGATCGCCGGCTCTGAAGGGACGCTGGCTTTTATTACAGAAATCAAACTGCACCTGATTCCCCAGCCACCCAAAGAAACCGGTTTGTTATGTGTGCATTTCAACTCGATCGACGATTCATTGAGAGCAAACCTGATCGCACTCAAATATAAACCCAGTGCCAGTGAGTTGATCGACCATTATATCCTCGAATGCACAAAAGACAACATTGAACAGAACAAAAACAGGTTTTTCGTGCAGGGAGATCCGGGCGCTATACTGGTAATCGAATTTAAAAAAGACTCAAGAGCTGAAATAGAAAGTATAGTTACGCCGCTGGTTGAAGAACTGAAAGCGGCGGGATTGGGTTATCATTTTCCTCTCCTGTTTGGAGAGGATACGAACAAGATCTGGACTTTGCGAAAAGCCGGACTGGGACTACTGGGCAACATGCCGGGTGATAAAAAACCGGTGCCCGTCGTGGAAGATACCGCCGTTGATGTGCAGGACCTTCCTGCATATATCGGGGAATTTAATAACCTGCTTAAAAAACATGGTTTGCATTCTGTTCACTATGCGCATGCAGGATCCGGTGAAATTCACCTGAGGCCCATTATCAACCTTAAGACGGAAGAAGGGAACCGGATGTTCCGGATCATTGCTACAGAAATCGCAGACCTGGTAAAAAAATATCATGGCTCGTTGAGCGGTGAACATGGGGATGGCAGGCTGAGGGGCGAGTTTATAAAAAAAATGGTCGGTGATCATAACTATGAAATTTTCAGGACCATCAAAAAAAGCTGGGACCCGCTGAATATTTTCAATCCGAATAAAATTGTGGACACGCCCCCGATGAATACCATGCTCCGGTATTCTCCGGGACAAAAAACTCCGCAGTTCAATACAGTATTTCGTTACTACAATCAGGACGTGCTGCAACACGCCGAACAATGCAACGGATCCGGTGATTGCCGAAAGACGAAATTATCAGGAGGCACTATGTGTCCTTCTTTTATGGCTACCAAAAATGAAAAAGATACCACAAGAGCGCGTGCAAATATCCTTCGGGAATTTCTGACGAATTCTCAAAAACTAAACCGGTTCGATCATCAGGAAATCTATGATGTAATGGATCTGTGTTTAAGTTGTAAGGGCTGCAAATCAGAATGCCCTTCCAATGTAGATGTAGCGAAATTAAAAGCAGAATTCCTTCAGCAATACCATGATATTCACGGAGTGCCCTTCCGTTCAAAACTGATCGCCCGTTTTACTGCAACGGCACGCCTGGGATCAATAGCACCCGGACTATACAATTTTCTGGTCACAAACCCATTGACCGGCGGTCTCATTAAGAAGTTTTCCGGATTTGCCACTGAACGTTCCATGCCTGAACTGTCCAGGAAACATTTGCTCAGCTGGTATAATAAAAACACCAAAGGGAAAAGTAAAACTTCGAATAGAAAGGTTTATTTATTCTGTGACGAGTTCACGAATTATAATGATGCTGAAATCGGCATCAAAGCCATCCGCCTGCTTGAAAACCTGGGTTATGATGTCGTGATACCAAAACATGAAGAAAGCGGCCGTACCTGGCTGTCCAAGGGGCTGGTGAGAGATGCAAAAAAAATCATTAATAAAAATATTGCGTTGTTAAAAGGGATCATCACCAAAGAGAATCCGCTGATCGGTATTGAGCCGAGCGCTATACTCGCTTTCCGCGACGAATATGTGGACCTGGCAGACGATGATCAGCTCGACGATGCCAGGGCACTTTCGAAGAATGTTTTTCTGATTGATGAATTTTTAGCGGCTGAAATAAAGGCCGGTCATATCGATAAAAATTTGTTTACCAAAGAACCCAGGCTGATCAAATTGCATGGACACTGCCAGCAAAAAGCCCTGTCATCTCTGTCATTTTCTGTTGCAATGCTTTCCATACCGGAAAATTACCGGGTAGAAACCATCCCATCCGGCTGTTGTGGAATGGCCGGTTCATTTGGTTTTGAAAAAGAACATTATTCCCTGTCCATGCAGATTGGGGAACTGGTTTTGTTACCGGCTGTGCGTAATCTGCCGGATGAAGTGATCATTGCCGCCCCGGGAACCAGCTGTCGGCACCAGATAAAGGATGGCGCTGATAAGAGGGCATTTCATCCCGTTGAAATATTATACGACGCCCTCTTGAAGCCGAAAGCTTAAAGCGCAAAGCGCAAAGCCCTCTTAAGCCGGAAGCATAAAGCGTAAAGCGTAAAGCCCTCTTAAGCCGAAAGCGTAAAGCGCAAAGCGTAAAGTTCATTCTATTTCCAGGGTCAACTATAGGGCAGTGATCGCTGCCAAAATGAATAGCGTATCCATAGAATTTAATATATTACAGGAACGTTATTTTTATTTCGTAACGCGTTCAGCTTTACGCTTTACGCTTTAAGCTTAAAACCATGAACACAAGAAGAGAATTTCTTCAGAAAATAAGTGGCTCGGCCATCGGTCTGACAATTTTACCAGCGATTACCCCGGTTGCATGTGCGGCTGTACCCGGCGAAGCATACGAAGGAAAAGTGTTGAACGTAGCCATTCTGGGATTGGGAAATTATGCAACCAGAGTGGCGGCTGCCATGGTGAACTGCAAAAGAGCCAAACTAACCGGCCTGATCAGCGGATCACCCGAAAAAATTAAAGCCTGGCAGGCACGATATAATATCCCGGATAAAAACTGCTATAATTATGAAAATTACGACGCCATAAAAAATAACCCGGGAATTGATGCAGTTTACGTGATCACACCCAATGCATTGCATAAAGAAGCTGTCATACGTGTAGCTGCGGCCGGCAAACATGCCATCAGTGAAAAACCCATGACCATCAGTGTGAAGGATGGGGAAGAAATGATTGAAGCATGCAGAAAAGCAAATGTGAGGCTTCTGGTTGGTTATCGCATGCATTTTGAACCGCATACCCTTGAAATCATACGGATGCGAAATGCCGGAGAGTTTGGTAAAATAACTTTTTTTCAGGGGCTTTCAGGTTTTGTGATCGGCGATCCGAAACAATGGCGCCTGAATCCTAAACTTTCGGGCGGCGGCGCCATGATGGATATAGGGATATATTCGGTTAATGGTTCGCGTTATATGATCGGGGAAGATCCCATCTGGGTGAATGCAGTGGAAACAAAAAATGATCCGGTAAAATTTGTCCAGGGTATTGATGAGACCATCCAGTTTCAAATGGGCTTCCCCGGCGGAGCCGTTGCTTCCTGTCTATCCACTTACTCTATGAATTGGCTGGATCGATTTTTTCTGGACGGTCTCAATGGATTTGCAGAATTGCATCCGGCTACCGGGTACGAGCCAACGACCGGTCTGACCAATAAAGGCCCGTTAAATCTTCCCAATACAGTTCATCAAACGGTTCAAATGGATGAAATGGCAGCCCTTATTTTCGACGGGAAAAAACCGATCGTTCCGGTGGACGGTGAAGAAGCACTCAAAGATTTAAAAGTGATTGAGGGTATCTATAAATCTGCCCAAACCGGCAAAACGGTTAATGTGTCTTTGTAATTTTTCATTTGAAAGTCAGGAGGCCAGCCACCATTCCGCGGTCTGTCTGATGCCTTCCTCGTAGGGTGTCGGTTTAAACTGAAATGTTTTTTCAAATTTCGAAGAATCGAACACATAAGGAAATTCATTCTGGTAAAGCATTTCGCCGAGCTCTTTCATGACGGGTATGAAGAATCCAATAATCGTTACGAGCCACTTCGGCAGGACCTGTACTTTATTTTTCGCATGCATGTATTTTGCAGCTATGGAAATAAATTCGTTGCCCGTTAATGCCGGTTTTGCTGTAGGCAGATGCCATGTTTGCCCATATGCATTTTCGTTTCCCGAGAGCATAAACAAAGCTACGGCGGCATCCGGAGTGTAAGTGAATGAATGTGGCTGATCCGGATTGACAAACCATTGTGCTGATTTGCCTTTTTTCATTTTGTCAAAAATCATTATACTGGCTACGCTGGTTTTTGGAGTCCGCGGGCCATAAAAATCGGCCGACTTTGCAATCATGGCTCTGAGTCCACCTGAATTCATTTCTCTCAAAAGCATTTCATCTATTTCAGCGCGGATTTTACCTTTTACACTACACGGATTGTATGGAGTGTTCTCCGTCATACTTCCACTGACTCTGCCATACATGTATACGTTATCAAAAAAAATAAGTCTGGCTCCCGCCGCTTTACATGCGTCAATGGTGTTGCGCATGATAATGGGCCACTGCGTCTTCCAAACCTTCCTGTTGTATTCCAGTCCCACCAGAAGATAAACGAAATCAGATCCGTTCACAGCCTGGAATACCTGGTCACGGTTTAATACATCGGCCTGAAAAATTTCTGCTCCTGCAATTTTTTTTGGATTTCGGGATACCAAACGAATCTGCTGGGCATTCGACTGAAGTACCGGTATCAGTTCTGCGGCAATGGTTCCATTTGCTCCCAGTATCGTGTGAAGAGACATATACTAATTGTTAATTGTCAATTGTTAATTGTTAATAGGTGCAAATTAAATCAACCGCCTAGAATACATTAAATAATAAATGTTCAACGCGGATCATGAAACCATTCGGTGCAACCCTTTGCATGTCACTGTATAATTGAAATTTATATCCGATATCCAGGCGGGTCTGACTATTGAAAATAAACTGC
>Ga0070733_10000582_pt1 | contig 29153 bp, 23 predicted proteins | sample Coa_R1_9_FD_66450 | JGI IMG/M metagenome (GOLD analysis project Ga0070733, IMG submission 66450) | Surface soil microbial communities from Centralia Pennsylvania, which are recovering from an underground coalmine fire - Coalmine... | ecosystem: Environmental > Terrestrial > Soil > Unclassified ...
CGGCGACATCTGGTAGCGCTGCTCGAGGATATGGTCGGCGGCGGCGAAGCCGCGCTCGACGTCGCCGAAGCGAAGTTTCTGATGATCGTAGATGTCGTGATAGGTGAACGTGTTCTTGGGGTAGGTCTCATTGACCACCGGCGCACCGGGCTTCGTCGCCTCCTCGACATCAAAAACCGTCGGCAGCGGCTCGTAGTCGACGCGGATCTTCGCCAGGGCCTCAAACGCCTCGCGCTCGCTATCGGCGACGACAGCGACGATCGGCTCGCCCTTGTATCGGACCTTGTCCACGGCGAGGGTCGGCTCGTCGTCATTGCCGAAATTGATGAGGCTCAGAAGCGTGTTCAAGTTGTGCGGCACGTCGGCGCCCCGGATGATCCGGCGCACGCCCGGATGGCGTTCCGCCTCGGATAATTCGACACGGCGGATGCGCGCGTGAGAGTGGGCGCTGCGCAGCACCTTGAGGTGCAAGGCGGCCTGCAGCTTGTGATCGTTGAAGTAGGTCGAGGTCGCCGTGACGTGGCCAAGCATGTCCTGACGCTGCGTCGGCTTGCCGATCTCTTTGAGGTTGTCGTCGCGCTCGTCGGCGAACAGGTCTTTGCGCAGCTCAAGCATGGTTCACTTCTTTCAGGCGCGGCGTTCGGCGCCGCGCGCCGCGGCAGCGAGAATCGCATTGATGATCGGCTCATAGCCGGTGCAGCGGCAAATGTTGCCGGAGATCGCTTCGACCACTTCAACGCGGCTCGGCGCCGGATTGCGATCGAGAAGCGCCTTGGCGGCCATCAGCATGCCGGGGGTGCAATAGCCGCACTGGGCGGCGAAGGTCTCCATGAACGCGGTTTGCAACGGATGAAGCTCGGGACCGCTCTTGAGGCCGTCTGCCGTCTCGATCGATTTTCCGGCCACGCTCTCGGCGAGGGTGATGCAGGAAACGACGGGTTCGCCGTCGACCAGCACGGTGCAGGCGCCGCAGCCGCCCTGGCCGCAACCGAATTTGGGCGAGAAATCGCCGACCTCGTCGCGCAGCGCGGCAAGCAGGCTCATGCCGCCGTCGACGAAAATCGCTGCGTCGCGGCCGTTGTGTCTGAATTGCAGGGCGGTCTTGGGCATCGGTCAATCGTTCCGTCAAGCCTCGCGGCCAAGCAGGAGCCTGCGCAGATGAACGCCGACCACCTCGCGGCGATACCAGGCGCTGGCGATCGCATCGGTCGCCGGCTGCGTTCCTTCGGCGGCGGCCGCGATGGCGGCGGCGACCCCCCCCTCGTCCAAGGTTCGCCCTTCGAGGGCGCGCTCGGCGGCCTTGGCGCGGATCGCGGTCGGCGCCATCGCGCCGTAAGCAATTCGCGCCCCGGAGACGCGTCCGCCGACCGCCGAAATCGAGGCGGCGATCGAGAGGACGGAGACCCCTTTCGGCTTGACCCGCGCGACCTTGCGATAGCGAAACGAGTCTGGATTGGGCGGGCGGTCGCAGGAGACGCTGAGAACGATTGCCCCCGCAGCGCGATCGCGTCCAGCGAGAAACTCTTCCAGCGCCATGTCGCGTGCCCCATACCCGCTCATCACGGACACTGTAGCATCGAGCGCGAGCAGCGCGACTGCGAGATCGCCGTATGGCGATGGGGCGAACAGATTGCCGCCGACCGTAGCCGTCGTGCGCACCGCCGGACCGCCGATCGAGCGCGCTAGCGCGTGAAGGAACGCCAGGTCGCGCTCGCGCAAGATCTGCACCAGTGTAGCGCCCGCGCCGATTGTGACGCGCGCACCCACGGTTCGGATCTGGCTCAGCGCGCGCTCTTCAAGGCGTACGATCGTGGATATCCCGACATCGCCCTCATTGAGAGCGCGCATCACCAGCGTGCCGCCGGCGATGAAGCGCGCGGAACGGTCTGATGTCAGCGCCGCGGTCGCTTCGGCGGCTGTCGCGAAGGTCCTCACCACCACAGGCATAGGCAGCCGTTCCTCATCATGCGGCCTCGCGCAAGTGCTTGCGAATGGCCTCGAATCCCGCCTGATAAATCTCCTCGCCGACCATTTCGACGAGGCGCTTCTCGTCCCCGGGCCGTGTCGTGAAGCGCGATTCCCATTGCCAGAATGTGCGGTCGCCGTCGGTCACCGGCAACAGCCGCACGTGGGCGACATAATTGAAGAGCGGGAGCGGCGTATCGAGCAGGCAGTAGCTGAAGCTTTGCTCGAGGTCCGAAAGCGCCAGGAGCTGCTCGCGCAACTCCGAGCCGTCGGCGAGCTTGAAACGGCGGACGCAGCCGATGCGGTCGGCGCTCTGAGCGCGCTCGATTGCGCTGGTCGCGACCGCGGGATGCCAACGATCGTGGCCGTTGAAATCGCGCAGCACCGCCCAGACCCGATCGGTCGGAGCGTCGATGATCGTGCTTTTGACCACGTGAGGCATGTCTAGCCGCCGAACGCGCGTTTCAGCGCGTCGAACCCGCCCTGGAACACGCCGCCGCCGATGCTCGCGATGAGGTCGGCTTCGCGTTCGGGCGGGCAGTCGAATTCCGCCGTCCATTCGGCGAAGGTCCGCTCGCCGTCGGTGACCGGCGTCAGCCGCAGGGTCGCCACATAGTTCTCGACCCCCATTGGCGATTCCAGAATAGAATAGGTGCAGAACATATCGTAATCGGACAGGCCGAGGAGCTTCTCCCGGATGCGGTCGCCGTTGCGCAGGCGGAAATCGCGGACGCAGCCGATCTTGTCGGCCGGCTCCCCACCTTCGATACGGCTCTCGGCGATCGCGGGGTGCCAATTCGGCAGGCCGTTGAAGTCGCGGACGCGCGCCCATACCCGGTCGCTGCGGCCGTTGACGACGCTGGAGACGAAAACGCGCGCCATGGTCCGCCCTCAGCTCTTCTTACGGGGCGAGGAGCCGCCGCTCGGCGGGAGGGCGCCGTCCGCCTCTTTCTTCGGCGCCGCCTCCTTGCGGATGCCCTGCATGTCGCGCGCCTCGCGGATGAGCCCCGGCATTTTCGCTAGGCTGCCACCCTCGACGCCGATATCAGACAAAATCGAATCGATGAGCGGGGCCTGGACGCGATAGCGAAGCGCCGAGTCGATCACTTCGTCGGTGGCGCTGCGCCCACCATTGCCGTTCGGATGGCCGCCATTGAGGCCGTCGACCTGGAGAATGCGGATGCCCTCGATCTTCTCCATGGGCTTCACGCTCTCGCGCACGATGCCCTCGATGCGGTCGAGCAATTTCCGCCGGAACAGCGAATAGCGCGCGGGCTCGGTCAGCACGTTCTCCGCTTCGTTGAGGAGCCTCTGCGCCTCGGCCTCGACCGCCGCCCGGACCCGCTCCGCCTCCGCGGCGATGCGCGTCTCCTCGGCCGCCTTCTCTGCGAGCAGCACCTCGACCGACCGGCGGCGTCGGGCGACCTCGGTATCGCGCACCGTGACGACCCGCTCCTGCGCTTCCGTGGCGCGCGCTTTCGCGTTCTCGGCTTCCGCTTGGGCCGCCGACTGTTCGAGGGACTTCTGATAGAGAGCGATCGCTTTCTCCATCAACGCCGTCTCGACCACCCGTTCGCGCTCGACCTCGAGCCTGCGCAAATCGCGCTCGCGGTTGACGCGGGCCTCGTCGATACCGCGATCGGAGGCGATGCGGGCGCGCTCGACCTCCTCGCGAGAAGCGATCTCCGCCTCCTGCAACGCCTGCAGGCGCGCGATCTCCAGTTGCTCGATCGACCGCCGTCGCTCGAGGCGAGCAGCGTCCAGCGCCTGCTCGCGCTCGACGTCGCTCCTCTCGACCTGCTGCGCGGCTGCGATTTCGGCCTGGCGCACCTGGCGGTCGGCACCGATCCGCTCAGTCTTCTTCGACGACAGCGCGATCGTGCGATCTTGGTCGGCGATCTCAACCGCTTGTCTCTGCTCGATATTGAGCACTTCGCGCGTCCTCTGGGAGGCAATGCGATCGCTCTCGAGCGCGAGCTCGACACCGATCCGCTGCCGCTCGACAGCGTCGCGGCGCCTGAGCTCCGCGGCCTCGATCGCCTCGGTTCTGGCGATCTCGAGGCCTCGCGTCTCCTGTTCAGCCTGGATGCGCTCGGCGGCGACCGCCCTTTCCTGCGCGATCCGCGCGGCCTCGACCGCCTCGCGCGCCTTGATCTCGGCCTCTTCGATCGCCTGGGTCCGGGCGATCTCCCTCGCCCGGATCTCCTCGTCCTTGGCAATGCGCTCCGCCTGGATTGTCCGGTCCTGATAAATGCGCGCCGACTCGACCACCTCGCGGGCGGCGATCTCGGCCCGCTCCAGCGATTCGTTGCGGGCGATTTCAAGCGTGCGGGTGTCGCGCTCGGCGGAAATCGATTCAGCTGCAGTCGCCTTCTCCTGAGCGATCCGGGCCGCTCGCGTCGCCTGCAGCGCCGCAATCTCGGCCTCCTCAATGGCGCGCCGGCGCGCGATCTCTTCGGCTTGCGTTATCTGCTGGCTCTCGATGCGGGTCAGCGCGATCGTCTTCTCCTGCGCGATCCGGGCGGCTTCGATCGCCTCTCGGGCGGCGATGTCGGCCTCCTCGATGGCTCTGTTGCGGGCGATTTCGAGTGCGCGAATGCGCTCCTCTTGCGCGATCCGTGTTGCTTCCGTCGACTGTCGGGCGACGATGCCCGCCTCCTCGATCGTCTGGTTGCGGGTGATTTCGAGCGCCCGGGTGGTCTGATCGGCGGCGATGCGATCCGCGGCGAGAGTCTGTTCGCGAGCGATCTTCGCCGCTTCAATCGCCTCCTGGGCGGCAATCTCCGCTTCTTCGATGCTACGCGTGCGCGCGATCTCAAGGGCGCGGGTGCGTTCGTCAGAGGCGATACGGTCGGCGTTAATCGTCGTCATTTGGGCGATGCGCCGCTTCTCGGTCGCCTCCCGGGCGGCGATCTCGGCTTCCTCGACCACGCGCGTGCGCTCGATCTCGCGCCGGCGCGTCTCCTCCTCGTTGATGATGCGCGATTCGGTGACCTCGCGCTCCTGGAGGATACGCGCCTTTTCGACAACTTCGCGCGCCTCGATTTCCGCCTCTTCGACTGCGCGCGTCCGCTGGATCTCCGTCTGGCGCACTTCGCGCTCGGAGGCGATCCGCGCGGTGTCTACCGACCGCTGATTGGCGATCCGCGCCCTTTCGATCCCCTCGCGCGCAGCGATCTCGATTTCCTCGACCGCGCGCGTGCGCTCGATCTCCTTCTGCCGCACCTCGCGATCGGAGGCGATGCGCGCTTCACTGATCGCCTGCTCGTTGGCGATGCGGGACTTTTCGATCGCCTCCCGCGCGGAAATTTGCGCCTGCTCGGCCTCGGTCTCGCGCAACGCCCGCTCGCGGGCGACCTCAGCACGCTGGACCGCGCGCCTCACCTCGATGTCGCGTTGTTGAGCGAGGCGTGCCGCTTCGCTATCGCGCTCGATGTCCAAGGCCTGTCGCTCGGCCTCCAGATTGCGGGTGCGGATCTTGATCATCGAATCCTGTTCGATGTCGTTGCGCAGCTTGCGGCGGTCCTCGATGTCCTCCATCAGGCGGGTCAAACCCTCGGCGTCGAAGCGGTTCGAGGGGTTGAAGAATTCGAGGTCGGTCTGGTCGAGGTCGGTGATCGCGACCGACTCGAGCTCAAGACCGTTCTGGGCCAGCGCCTCCTGCGCCGCGGCTTTCACCCGCGCGACATAGTCGCCGCGCTGCTCGTGCATCTGCTCCATCGTCATCTCGGAGGCGACGGAGCGCAGGGCCGAGACGAATTTGCCGGACAACAAAGCATGCAGCCGCTCGGGCTCCAGCGTGCGCCGGCCAAGCGTAGCGGCGGCGATCGACACCGCCTCGCGAGTGGCCTGGACGCGGACGTAGAAGTCGGCCTCGATGTCGATGCGCATGCGGTCGCGGGTGATGACGGCGTCGCCCCTCTGGCGCACGATCTGCATCGGCAGCACGTTCATGTTGACGGGGGTGAAGTCGTGGATGAACGGCAGGACGAAGGCGCCGCCGTTGATCACCACTCGCTCGCCGAGAAATCCGGTGCGTACGAACGAGACCTCTTTCGATGAGCGATGATAGAGCCAGTTGACCACATAGACGGCGACGACCACGACGATGATCGCGATGATGAGCCAGAGGATCAGAGTCCCGATCAAGAGCCCCGACATTTCCTGTTCCTCCTTTGCGAGCCGCTCTCTCCCGTGCGGCCCGGTCTGTTCATGTCACTTGCGGCCTATCGCCTTGAATCGCCGGACTTGCTCGGTCAGCGCGATTTCGACCGGCAGGCGCTCCATCGATGAGGCACCGTAGAATCCGTGGCAAGCCTTGGCGGATTTCATGATGTAGTCGGCATCGGCGGGCTCGGCGATCGGGCCGCCATGCGCTAGGACGAGAATGTCGGGCCGGATTTTCATCGCCGCGCCAGCCCAGGCGTCGATCAAGGTGGGACAATCCGCAAGCTTCGGCGCGGTCTGCGCGCCGATGACGCCACCAGTGGTCAAGCCGAGATGGCAGACGATGAGGTCGGCGCCGGCCTTGGCCATCGCCTCCGCTTCGCCCGCGTTGAAGACATACGGGGTGGTCAGCATGTCTTTCTCATGCGCCTTCGCGATCATATCGACTTCGAGGCCGTAGGACATTCCGGTCTCTTCAAGATTGATGCGCAAGACGCCGTCGATGAGGCCGACGGTCGGGAAGTTCTGCACGCCCGCGAAGCCCAGCGCCTTGATCTCATCGAGGAAGACGTCCATGCGCCGGAACGGGTCGGTGCCGTTGACGCCCGCCAGCACCGGCGTGCGCTTGACGACCGGCAGAACCTCGCGCGCCATATCCACGACAATCGCATTGGCGTCGCCATAAGCGAGGAGCCCGGCCAGCGAGCCGCGGCCCGCCATGCGATAGCGGCCGGAATTGTAGATGACGATGAGATCGACTCCGCCCGCTTCCTCGCATTTGGCCGACAAGCCGACACCCGCGCCGCCGCCCACGATCGGCTCGCCGCGCGCCGCCATAGCGCGAAACTTGTCCATCAGCGCCGATCGGTTGAATGTGGTCATCGTTACCTCGCTGCGCGCCGGCGCGTTGCCGACTGCCCGTGCAGCGCCCGAAAGGCTGCAACGATGGCCGCGGAGAATTCAGGATCGTTGATGTGGCGCTTGACTCGGATCAGGCGCCGGCTAGCGGTCTGGCGCACCGTACGATCGAGCGCGGCGAATAAGGCCGCGTCCGCCTGCGGGTCATGGAACGCTTGGCCCGGCGCATCAAGCGCCGAAACGCCGGTCTCGGGCAGAAAGAAGCGGACCGGCCCGTCCATAAGGTTCAGCCGCTCGCCGATCCAGTCGCCGATCCGATCGTTCTCGGCGGCGGTTGTCCGCATCAGTGTCACTTGCGGGTTGTGCGCGTGCAAAAGCCGGCCCTTGTAGGCCGCCGGCACGGTGTCCATGGGCCCAAAATTGACCATATCCAGCGCGCCGACCGAGCCGACGTAAGGAGTCCGCGTCCGAATGATCGCGCCGAAACGGTCCTCGTCGGCCGCCAGGACGCCGCCAACCAGCATGTCGGCGACTTCAGTCGTCGTCACGTCGATGACGGCCGAGACGAGGCCCGAATCGACGAGCTTCTCCATCGAGCGCCCGCCGACGCCGGTGGCGTGAAAGACGAGGCACTCCCAGTCCGAGGCCAGCGCCGCCGTGATCTGCTGCACGCAAGGCGTAGTCACGCCGAACATGGTGAGCCCGACTGAGGGAAGGGCGGTTCGGCGCGCTCTTCCCGCTACGGTCTCTTTGCGCTCGCTCAAGCGGGCTTTAACCATTCCGATCAGCGCTTGAGCGCCGTTCGCCAGCACCTGGCGCGAAATGCTGTTCAGGCCCTGAACGTCGGTGACCGAATACATCATCGTGATGTCGGTCGGGCCGACGTAGCGACTGACGTCGCCGGAGGCGATCGAGGAGATGATCACCTTGGGAGCGCCGATCGGAAGAGCACGCATGCCTGGCGCGACGATCGAGGCGCCGCCCGACCCCCCCGCGGTGATTATGCCCGCGATGTCGCCCTGGCGCTTGATCCAGGCTTCGAATGCTTCCGCCATGGCCGCGACCGAAGCGCCGCGCTCGCGGCCGAACACCGCGGCGCCTCCGCGGCCATGATTGAGCGCGATCTCCTGCGCCGTCACATCGCAGGTTGCGGGCTTGCCGCTCGTCGAGACGTCGACCAGGCGGGTCCGCAGGCCGCTCGCGACAATCAGGTCGCGGATGAAGCGCAGCTCGTTTCCCTTGGTGTCGAGCGTCCCGGCCACGATCACGACCGACGGACCCGCGGGCCGCGCCGCCGGACGCGGCTCGGCGACCGCCTCGATCCTCGCCGGGCCGGCCGAGGCGATCCGCGCGCCCGACTCGATTTGCGCGTTCGTGGCCGGCTGCGACCAGCGCGTCGGCGGGGTCGGGTTGGCGACATAAATCCTGATCGGCGCCCCTGCCGGCCGTGCCGCGGTTGAGGGAGCGGCCGCGACTTCGCGTGGGCTTTCGTCGGCGCGGTCCGGCTCGGCCCCGGAGTGGCGGCCGACGCCTAGCAGGCTCTGCTGCAGATCGCGATCGGCGGCAAGCCGGCGCGAGTCGATGATCCGGTTGATCCTCCCGTTGACCATGATTGCGACGTTTTCGGAAACGGTCGTCGCGACCCCGATGTTCTGTTCGATCACCAGAATCGCCATGTCGCTCTCTTCGCTGAGACGAACCAGCATCTCCTCAACCCGGGAGACGATCACCGGCGCCAGGCCCTCGGTCGGCTCGTCCATAATTAGGAGGCGAGGGTTGGTCATCAGGGCCCGCGAGATGGCCAGCATCTGCTGCTCGCCGCCGGAGAGTTGAGCGCCGTTACTGTTTCTCCGCTCCGCGAGGCGCGGGAACGCCTCATAGACGCGCTCGACCGTCCAGGCGCCGGATTGCCTCGCCGCGGCCATGCGCAAGTGTTCGTCGACGGTGAGCGAGCGCCAAAGCCTGCGGCCCTGCGGCACGTATCCTACGCCATGACGCGCGATTTGCGCCGGCGGAAGGCCCACCATCTCCTGGCCACGCACACGGATCGAGCCGCTCGACGCGCGCGTGAGCCCCATGATGGCCTTGCAGAGAGTCGTCTTGCCCATGCCATTGCGCCCGACGACTGACAACACGCCATGGTCAAGCGTCAAGTCGACGCCTTGCAGCGCGTGCGAGCGGCCGTAGTAGACGTTGAGGCCCTTGACTCGAAGCATCACATCGGCGTCGGCGCGCCGCAGCTCAGGCATGGCCGCCTCCGAGGTAGAGTTCCTGAACCTCGGGATCCGCCTCGATCTCCTGCGGCGCGCCTTCCTTGAAGATCCGTCCGTTGTGCATCATCGTTATGCGTTCGACCACGCGCAGCGCGACGTCCATGTCGTGCTCGATGATGATGTAGCCGATATACGCTGGAAGGGAGGACAGGATCTCGATGAGCTCCGCCCGCTCGGTAGGCGACAGCCCAGCCGCCGGCTCGTCGAACAGGATAAGGCGGGGCGCGCCCGCCAGCGCCAGCGCGATCTCCAGCTGACGCTGCTGGCCATACGCCAGTTCCGCCACAAATCGGTCTTTGATCGCCGTCAGATGGACCGCCTGGACAAGATTTTCTGCGGCGTGGACGAGCGCATCGCTGCGGCGCGGCTGAATGAAGGAGTAGCGGCCGCGGGAGACTCCGCGGCATGCGAGGTAGACGTTGTCGAGCACCGACAGACGGGGAAAAAGAGCGGAGATCTGATAGGTCCGGCGCAATCCCCGACGGATTCGTTCCTGCGGGGGAAAGGCTGTCACGTCCTCGCCGAAGAAGCGGATCGTTCCCGAGGACGGCGGAAAGTCGCCGGTGATACAGTTGAACAGCGTCGTCTTGCCGGCCCCGTTCGAACCGAGAACCGCGCGCCGCTCGCCGGGCCTGACGGTGAGCGAGACGTCGACAAGGGCGGCGAGAGCGCCAAATAGGCGTGTCACGCCGCGAAGTTCGAGCGCGTTGGCCGAGCCGACCGCCGACAGGCGTTGGGCGACGCTATCCATGGCCGTCGCCTGCCTTTTGCGGAGGCGCGGAGCCCGCCTGCAAGCGATTGCGCCATCGCGCCCAGAGGCCGATGACGCCGTCGGGCGAGAAAAAGACGATCGCCAGGAAGCCCAAACCGATCAGCAGCCGAAACCGATTGCCGTCGAGGCCAAACGCGACCAGAACGTCGAGAGCGAAAGTCTTGAGCACCGCGTAAATCAGCGCGCCGATGAAGGGGCCGATCGGATTGCCGATGCCGCCGACAACCGCAATGACGAGGATGTCGATCGCGGCCGAAACGCTGACCGCGCCCGGCGCGATCTCGCCATAGCTCCAGACCAGGAGAATGCCGCCCAGCGCGGCGATAAGCGCCGCGAACACATACGCCGCGACGCGATGCGCATTGACGTTGAAGCCGAGCGCGGCCATTCGCCGCGGGTTGTCACGTATGCCTTGCAGAGCGAGCCCGAACGGCGCCCGCGAGACGTAGGAGACCGCAAGCCAACACAGGACCGCGACGAAAAGAGTCAGATAATAGAACGGGATGGGAGCATGCCAGTCGACGCCCAGAAAGACTGGCGTCGGAATACCGTCGATGCCGGTGTGGCCGTTGAAAATCGCGTAGTTCTCGTTGGTGAAATAGTAGAACGCCGCGGCGATCGCGAGGGTAATCATGATCGTGTAGATTCCCTCGGTGCGCACCGCGAGCGCGCCAACGATGGCGCCGACAACCGTCGAGAGGATCAAAGCCGCCAGAACAGCAAGCCACCAGGGCCAGCCTCTTCCGCCGGGCACGCCGTTGACGCCGAGAATCGCGACGACATAGCCGGCGAAACCGGCGACAGTCACCTGCGCGAGGCTGACCATGCCGCCATAGCCTGCGAGGAACATCAGGCTCAGCGCAATTGTGCCCAGCATGTACGCCCAGCCGAAGATTTGCGTGAGCACGAAGCTCGAGGCGATCGCCGGCATGATGAGGACGACGACGGCGACGAGGACCGCCGCCGGATTGAGGTTCTGCAGCCAAGGGAGCTGCGAGGCGGCGCTGGACGCGCCTCGCGCGCGGCTCTCGGCGAGGGCCATGGACTAGCGCCTCGCCAGCAGGCCCTGCGGCCGCACGGCCAGCACGAGCACCATGATCAAAAACGTGAGGACGATCGCATAGGTTGGGAAATAGGCCAAGCCGACCTGCTCGGCTAGGCCGATCATGATCGCGCCGAGCGCCGCGCCTGGAATCGAGCCCATGCCGCCGACGATGACCACGATCAGCGAGGCGAGCAGGAAGCGCGTATCCTCTCCCGGCGACAGCGACTGGAACGTCCCGCCGACCACGCCGGCCATTCCGGCAAGCCCGGCGCCGAAGGCAAAGACGATGACGAACACGAGCTGAACCGGCGCCCCCATCGCCGCGAGCATTTCACGGTCATCGACGCCGGCCCTAATGATCATGCCGACCCGCGTCCGGTTGAGAACGAGCCACATTGCCAGCCCGATCACGACCGAGGCCAGGAAAATCACCAGGCGAACGATCGGATAGGACAGGTAAACCGCCTCGCCCGATGATTTGACCGCCGTGACAAGAGGAAGCTCGACCGGTCCGCGCAGCCACGTCGGCGTCTGAATCTGCCACGAATTTCCGCCGAAGGCCCATAGCATGAGATCGGCGAGCACGATCGAAATCCCGAGCGTCACCAGGGTCTGGCGAAGCTCTTCTCCCTCCATCCGCCGGAAGACGGCGACCTGAAGGATGACGCCAAGGAGCGCCGCAACGACGAAGGCGACGACGAAACTGAACAGCCAGGAACCGGTGGCGTCGACGGCCAGGTAGCCGAAATAGCCGCCGAGGAGGTAGATCGAACCATGCGCGAGATTGACGTTGCGCATGAGCCCAAAGATCAGCGTGAAGCCGCTGGCGACGAGGAAATAGAGGCCGCCCAGCGTGATCCCGTTGAGGGCGGCGTTGAGAAAAAGCTTCTTCCTCCCGAACACCGCCTCGAAGCCGGGCGGCCAGGGGGCGAAGACAAGCCAGGTCAAGGCGATCGCTACGACCAAGATGATCAGGGACCAGATCGGGCGGCGCGCGATGAAGCTGTTCATGCGCCATCACTCTCGGAGCGGCCGGGCATGGGCTCAAGCCTCACTCGTCGGCGACCGGTCGAAGCGGAAGAGACGGTCGGCATTCGCGCCGTTTCGATGGTCCATACGCAGCCTTCGCGCGACAGGGCGGGCGCAACGCGCGCCCGCCCGAGTTCCAATCGATCAGTACTTCTTGCATTCCGGATTGGTGCGGCTCGGAGGCCCGATCTTGGCAAACACGTCCCTTGGATACCCGAGCGTCTGATGGACGTTCGGGACGATCTTCACGACCTTGCTGACGAGTGCGCCCTGGGCGTCCTGGACAACCTCGGTGACGAAATTCGTTCCGATCGCCTGGCGGTCTTCATCGAGGCTGATCTTGCCGTTCGGCGCGTCGATCGTCAGTGAGGCCAGCGCAGCCTTGAGTTTCGACTGGTTGTCGCTGAGGTCGCCATTGACCTTGTTGAGCGCTTCGAACAGCGCCATTGTCGAGCCATAATAGTTGGTCGCCAGCAACCCGGGGCTTGGCAGGCGCTTATCGGCCGGGGTTGATTCCTGATAGAGCTTGACGAACGCCTTCCAGCCCGGATCGTCCCAGGTGTCGGCCATGCCGCTCGAGGCGATCGTGCCGATGAGCGCCTTCTTCGCGTCGCCCTTCGCGGAAAGGATGGTCTGATCGACCATGATCGATCCGCCCATAAGATGGGCCTTGCCGCCCGCCTGCTGGTACTGGTTGAGGAAGTTGACCGCATCGGCGCCGCCGAGGCCGAGATAGATAGCGTCCACGTCGTCGGGCAAGGCTGCGATCGTCGAGGCGAAGTCCTTGGTGCCGAGAGGCACCCACTGCCGGCTGGTCACCTGCCCGCCAAGTGCGCAATATTCGAGGACGAGACCGAAGACCTGCGTGTAGACAAACGAATAGTCTTCGCCAACGGTCGCGATCTTCTTATACCCCTTGACGTTGTAGGCATAGTCGCCGAGGCCGGCCGACCACTGCGCGCCGTCCATGTTCCAGCGGAAGAAATTGGGCGACGGATCGGGGAAAGTCGTCTCCTGTGCGCCGGAGGCGGCGTTGATGAACGTCAGCTCCGGATGCGTCTTGGAAAAGTTCTTGACCGCGATCCCTTCGTCGCCCGAGAGCGGCGAGATAAGGATCTGCACGTGGTCCTGCTCGATGAGCTTCTTGACCGCGCGCAGCGCCGAATCGGGCGTCGCGTCGGTCGAGGCGATGACGAATTCGAGCTCCTTGCCGCCCGCCTTGCCGCCGTACTTCTTCACCGCAGCGTTGAACCCGGCGATCCCGTCGACGCCCAGTATGGTGTAAGTGCCTTCGAGCGTCGCGGTGACGCCCACCTTGATCTTGTCCTGCGCCCACGCCGTGCTCGACAGCAAAATGCCGGCGAGCGCCGCAGCGCCAAGTCCGACCTTCAACATGACCATCCTCCCAGTCCGTATCTTGCGTCCCTGGCGCGCGCGGCGGCTTGGGCTCGCGGACGACTTCGTCGCCGCTGGCGACAAATCCCCCTAACCCAGCCGAAGGAACACGAGCGGCAAGGAATGCGCGCATCAATGAAGCGGAACGCGCCGGACTTTACAAGCGGTCAGTTTTTGCGCTGCGGCGCAGCGCCGATCTCGCAGCCGCAACAAGCGACGGTCAGGCTCATGTCCGGCGAGGGCTTTCGGGCCGCGTCGTTCGAAGCGCGCGCTACACTGCATACAACCCCGGCCGCTCGCGAAGCTTGATTGGTTCGCGCGCGCCGCTTTCGAGCGCTCTCACGCCGGCCAGCGTGGCGGCGGTGGCTACATAGCCGTCCCAGGCGCTGGGACCCGCGGCGGCGCCCTTCGCGGCTGCCGCAAGCCACGCGCGGAACTCGGCGTCGAACGCCGGACCGAACCGCGCGGGCCAATCGTCGAACACCCGGCCCGAGAAGGCGCCGTTGGTCTTGATCACCACGTCGCTCTGCTCGGCGAGGCTGACCGTTCCGGTTTCACCGATTACTTCGCCGCGAATGTCGTAGCCATAGGCGATGTGGACCGAGGTTTCGATCGTCACCAGCGCGCCCGAGCGCATGTCGATGAGCGCGAGCAGCGGGTCGGCGACGCCCCCAGCACGGCGGTTCGCGCGCGGGCTTCTCACCGCGATCGCGGCCGGCTCGTCGTCGAGCAGGAATCGCGCGATGTCGATGTCGTGCACGGCCGTGTCGGTGATCGCCATGGTCGCCTTGAAATGGCCGGGGGAAGACGCGTTGCGATGAACGCTGTGGAACATCAGCGGCGGCCCGATCGCGCCTTTCTGGATCGTCTCCTTCATCGCGCGATATTGCGCATCGAAGCGGCGCATGAAGCCGACCTGCACGAGGCGGCGTCCGAACGCGGTTTCCGCTTCGATAATCGCCAGGCAGTCCGCTTCCGTGGTCGCCATCGGCTTTTCGCAGAAGACCGGCTTGCCCGCCTTGATCGCCGCGAGCACATAAGCCGCGTGGGTCTCTCCCCACGATGCGACGATGACGGCCTCGACCTCCTTCGTCGCGACCAGCTCCTCGCCGACGGCGCAAGCCTTGGCGTGAGGAAGCCTCGCCGCAACCTCCCGCGCTCGCTCGCCGTCGGTGTCGCTGACCGCAACCACGCGGGCGCCGAGAAGCGTCTCGGTCAGCCGGCGAATGTGCTCCTGGCCAATCTTGCCTACGCCGACGACGCCGACGTTCAGAGTCATGGTGTCTGTCCTTCAGTCCGGCGCGGCTCAATATCCGACCGCGAGCGTTCCCCTCTGGCGCAAATCCGATGCGCCCTCAAGTTCGCCGTCCGGGGCGCGCAGAATGGTGTTGGCCGAGCCCATCGCCTCGCTCAAGACCACCTTATGCCCCATTGCCTGAAGCAGACGGATGGTGTCGGGCGACACGCCCCGCTCGATCCGCAATTCGTCGGGCCAGAGCTGGTCGTGCGCGCGCGGCGCGTTTTCCGCTTCGGCCGCGTTGAGGCCGTGGTCGATCACGTTGAGGATGATTTGCAGAACGACGCTGATGATGCGCGATCCACCCGGACTGCCGGTCGCCATCACAAGCTTGCCGTCCTTGAACACGAGCGTCGGACTCATCGAAGAGAGCGGGCGCTTCATCGGTCCCGGCGCGTTGGCGTCGCCACCGAGCAGCCCGTAGACATTGGCGGCGCCGGCCTTGGCGGCGAAGTCGTCGAGCTCGTCGTTGAGCAGGACGCCGGTTCCCTCCGCCACTAGACCTGAACCATAGGGAAGATTGAGCGTGTAAGTATTGGCGACGGCATTACCCTCGCTATCGACGATCGAGAAATGGGTCGTCTGGTCGCTCTCGTAGCCCCGAGGCTCGCCGGGGCGGATGTCGACGGCAGAGCGGGCGCGGTCGGCTGGTATCAGCGCGCGCAAATGCTCGGCGTAGGCCTTAGAGATCAGGCCGGCGAGCGGGATTTTGACGAAATCGGGATCGCCGAGGTAAGCCGCGCGATCGGCGTAGGCGAGCTTCTCCGCTTCCGCGATCTCGTGCAGGGAGGCGGCGGAATTGAGGCCTTGCTCACCGAGCGGGAAGCCTTCGAGGATGTTGAGGATTTCGATGATGTGCGCGCCTCCGGACGAGGGCGGCGGCATCGAGACGATCGTGTAGCCGCGATAGGTCCCGGATACGGGCTCACGCTCGATCGCGCGATAATTGGCGAGGTCCTGCGTCGTCATGCGCCCACCCGCCGCCTGGACCGCGCTCGCGATCTTCCCGGCGACCGGCCCGGAATAGAAGCCGGCGGCGCCCTTGGCGGCGATCGCCTCGAGCGTCACAGCGAGATCGTCGAGCGCGATAGGGTCGCCGGCCGCGGGCGCGCTCCCGTCGGGGCGCAGATAGATGCGCGCCGACGAAGGATGCCGGCGAAGCGTTGCTGCGGCGAGCGGCAGCGAATCGGCGACATCGCCGTCAACCACAAGGCCCTGACGGGCGAGCGCGATCGCCGGGGCGATCAGGTCGGGGAAGGAGAATTTGCCCGAGCCGTATTTGCGCCAAACGAGCTCGAGACCGGCGACGGTTCCCGGCACCCCGATCGCAAGGCCCGAATAGCGCGACTTGAACAAATCGGCTTCTCCGTTGGCGTACAGGAACACGTCCTTGGTCGTCGCCGCCGGCGCGGCCTCGCGGTAGTCGATGGCGACTGTTCGGGCGAGATCGGCGCGATGGATGAGCATGAAGCCGCCGCCGCCGAGATTGCCGGCGCGCGGAAGGGTGACGGCAAGCGCAAAGCCGACCGCGACCGCGGCGTCGACGGCGTTGCCGCCGCGCTTGAGGATGTCGAGCCCGACGCGCGACGCCGCCGCTTCCTGGGTCACGACCATGCCATGCCTGGCGATGACCGGACGCGCGGTGGCGAAGGGAGAAATGACGGGCGCCTGGTCAGCCCACGCGACGGCCGGGGCGAGGCAGAGAAAAGCGAAAGCGGCGAACTGAAATGGCCTCAAAGCGGGTCCTCGTCTGGGCAGCGCCTATCCGATGGCCATGACCGCGCCGCGCGCGAGGCGTGGCGCGAGCTTCAGCATGTCGGCTCGGGAGATCGCGACACAGCCTGCGGTCGGCGTGAGGCCGGGGCGGGCGAGATGGAAGAAGATCGCGCTGCCGCATCCCCTGGCGCGGCGAGTGAAGTTCTGGTCGAGCACGAAGGTCAGGTCATAAAGATGGTCTTCCCGCCACATCCGGTCCGTGCAGTCACGCGCCGGCAGGCGAACGGGCCGGTTGTAGCGCGGGCTGGCAGGATCCTCGCACCAGCCCTGATCGCGCGCGAGCGGCCTTAGCGGCGCGCCCGCGGCTCTCAGCCGCACGCGGTCGGGCCGGCAATAGCCCCAGAGGAGCCGGAACCGACCCGCCGGCGTGCCCATATCCCCCTCGCGCTTCAGGCGGACGATCCCCGCCGGCCCCAGCGCGCAGGGGATGCGGAACGGGCCCGCCGTCAGCCAACCGCGCGCCCGGTTCCCCGCCAGTTGGCGGACATTCAATCGGGAGAGGCGTGGGGACGGGGTCATGCGCCGGCAGAAGACCGAGGGGGCTCACGCGCGTCAAGCAGGTAGGCAGGCGCCTTTCCACCCGCGTTGACCGCGCGCGGCGCCCTGACGATAGTCCACTTCCAACGTCGAGGCTGCCCGCATGTCCAGCGATCCCTTGCTGCAACCCTTTCAATTGCGGGGCTTAAAGCTGCGCAACCGGTTAATGTCGACCGCTCACGAGCCGGCCTATACCGAAGATGGCATGCCGAAGAAGCGCTACCGGCTCTACCACGCCGAGAAGGCGAAGGGAGGCATTGCGCTCACCATGATCGGCGGCTCGTCGGTGGTCGCGCGCGACAGCCCGCAGGCGTTCGGCAACATCCTTCTCTACAAGGACGAATGCGTGCCCTGGCTGAGAGAGCTCGCCGACGACGTCCACGACGAGGGCGCCGCGGTCATGATCCAGATCACCCACCTCGGCCGCCGCACGACCTGGAGCAAGGACGACTGGCTGCCGGTCATCGCGCCTTCCCATGTGCGCGAGCCCGCCCACCGCGCCTTCCCCAAGGCGATGGAGGACTGGGACTTCGACCGGGTGATCGCCGCTTACGCCGACGCGGCCGAGCGGGTGAAGGCCGCCGGGCTCGATGGGTTCGAGTTCGAATGCTACGGCCACCTGATCGACCAATTCTGGTCGCCCGCGACCAACAAGCGCCAGGACGACTATGGCGGGTCGCTCGACAATCGCCTCAAGTTTGGAATGGCGGTGTTCGAGGCGGCGCGAAAACGCGTCGGCCCCGATTTTCTCATCGGCGCGCGACTCGTCTGCGACGAGGACTGGGAGCGGGGGCTGAGCCGCGAGGAGGGCCTCGCCATCGCCCGCCGGCTGACGGACTCCGGCCTGATCGATTTTCTCAACGTGATCCGCGGCCATATCGACACCGAGGAGGCGCTCGCTCATGTCATTCCCGGCATGGGCGAGCGCTCGGCGCCGCATCTCGACTTCGCCGGCGAAGTGCGCGCCGAGACGCGCCTGCCGACCTTTCACGCCGCCCGCATCCAGGACGTGGCGACCGCGCGCCATGCGATCGAGAGCGGCAAGCTCGACATGGTCGGCATGACCCGCGCGCACCTCGCCGATCCGCATATCGCGCGCAAGGTCGCCGAGGGGCGGGAAGCCGAGATCCGCCCCTGCGTCGGCATGGGCTATTGCATCGACTCGATCTATTCCGGCCAAGCCGTCTGCATTCATAACGCGGCGACCGGGCGCGAGGAGACGATCCCGCATGTCGTGCAGCGCTCCGAGGGGCCGAAGAGAAAGGTGGTGGTGGTGGGCGCGGGTCCGGGCGGCCTCGAGGCGGCGCGGGTGGCGGGCGAGCGGGGGCACGAGGTGGTGGTGCTGGAGGCCGCCGCGAAGCCGGGGGGACAGGTCGTGCTCGCCGCCGCGCTCAGGCGCCGGCGCGAGGTGATGGGGATCGTCGACTGGCGGGTGAGCGAATGCGAAAGGCTCGGCGTCGCCTTCCGCTACAATGTGCTCGCGGAAGCGGACGACGTGCGGGCGCTTTCGCCCGACGTGGTCGTGGTCGCGACCGGAGGCGCGCCGAATCTCGGCTTCCTCGATTCCGGCGCCGAATTCGCAACGACAAGCTGGGACCTGCTCTCGGGCGCCGCGCGGCTAGGCGGCGAAGTGATCGTCTATGACGACAACGGCGCCCATCCCGGGTTGACCGCCGCCGAGTTCGTCGCCGAATCGGGGGCGAGGCTCGAGATAGTCACGCCGGAACGCATGCTTGCCCCCGATGTGGGCGGCACGAGCTTCCCGCCTTACTTTCGCGCCTTCAGCCGCGTCGACGCCAAAATCACCCTCAACCTCAGGCTCGAGCAGGTCGCCCGCCGCGGCAACCGGGTCGTCGGAATCTTTCTCGACGAATACGGCAAGCGGCGAGTCGAAAAGGAGGCCGACATGATCGTCGTCGAGCACGGCGCCGTCCCGCTCGACGACCTCTATTTCGAACTCAAGCCGGGCTCTCTCAATCTCGGCGCGGTCGATTATACGGCGATGATCGCCGGGCGGCCGCAGACGGTGGTGAAAAATCCCGCCGGCGCGTATCGCCTGTTCCGGGTCGGGGACGCGGTCGCGAGCCGCAACATTCACGCAGCGGTCTATGACGCGATCCGGCTGATGAAGGACGCCTGATGGCGCTGAATTTGATCACCGACGTCGAGGGCGTGCGCGTCGGATCGGCGGACGATGCGCGGCTGGCCTCCGGCGTCACCGCGATCCTGTTCGACGAGCCGGCTCTCGCCTCGATCGCGATCAACGGCGGGGCGCCCGCTCTGCGCGACGCGGCGCTGCTCGAGCCGGAAATGACCATCGAGCGGGTCGACGGTTTCGTTCTCTCCGGGGGATCGGCCTTCGGCCTCGACGCGGCGGGCGGGACGATGGCCTTTCTCGCGGAAATCGGGCGCGGCTTCGAGCACCGCGGAGCGCGGGTTCCGATTGTGCCGGGCGCGAGCCTGTTCGATCTCCTGAACGGCGGCGACAAGGCGTGGGGTCGCCGATGCCCGTACTGGGACATGGGGCTAAGGGCCGCATCGTCCGCGGCTCGCGAATTCAAGCTTGGCTCCGAGGGCGCCGGTTTTGGCGCGACCACCTACGATCTCAAAGGGGGTCTCGGCTCCGCGAGCGCCGTGACCTCGGGCGGCTTTCGGGTTGGCGCGCTGGTCGCCGTCAATTCGGTCGGGCGGGCGACGCGGGGCGAAAGCCTGCATTTCTGGGCCGCCCCTTATGAGCGGAAAAGCGAATTCGGCGGACTCGGCTTCGGGCCCATGCATATCGACGACCATTTGACCATGCGCCTCAAGTCCGACACGCCCTCCAGCACCGACCTCATGGTCGTCGCGACCGATGCGGCCTTAACGGTCACGCAGCTCAAGCGCGTCGCGACGATGGCCCAGGACGGCTGCGCGCTGGCGCTGCGTCCCGCCCATGCGCCGATGGACAATGACGTGGTCTTCGCCGCGGCGACGGCGCGGGCAAGCGCCGCCCCCGACCTTCGCGACCTGACCGAGATCGGCATGCTCTCCGCCGAATGTGTCGCACGGGCGATCGCGCGCGGCGTCTACGAGGCTTCGCCATTGTCCGTTCCGGGAGCGCAGCCGTCGTGGCGGCAGCGCCAGGCGATGCATTCGACGGGGAGATGAAATCGCGCCGAGCCTTCTGCCGGCTTCTATTTGTCATCCCTTCGTCTCGCTTGCCGCCTCGTCGAAAAAGGGCGCAGGATGAAATGCCATGGGGACTTCTTCGCCGCCCGGCCTGCGTCGATTGCGCCTCAAACCTGAAGATTGCGCCCCGGCGGACCTGTTCGCCAAATGGCGCGGCGCGCTCGGCGAGGTATTCGAAGTCCGCGCGACTCCTTCCGAGATCGCGGCGTTTCGGGGCGAGATCGATGTCCATGCCTCGGCGCGCTACGTGCTCAGCGCAAGCCGGCATTCCCCATTGTCGTTCGTTCGGCCCTGCGCAAGCAAAGGCAACGAACGGTTCGCGATCTCATTGCAGATCGACGGCTCCGCGACCGGGCTCGCGGGCGACGGCCCAATGCGGGCCGAGCCAGGCGACGTAACGTTCATCGACCTCACGCAGGCGCTTGCCGTGCGGGAATCGGCGCCGGAAGGATTTGTTGGCGGGGTGACGCTTTGGACGGCGCGCGAGAGGATTTTGCCTCTGGTCCCGGACGAAACCGCGCTGCACGGCCTGGTGCTCAAGGCCGATCAGCCCGCAGGCGCGGTGATCGGAGCGACGCTGAGGGCCTTCGCGAAGACGGTTTCGGACATGCGGCTCGCCGATTTCGACGCGCTCGCCGACGGGCTTACCGCGCTCGCCGCGAAATCGGCCGCGCCGTCTGTCCGCCGGGATGGCGCCGCGGCTTCTCCGCCGCTGGCGACCTTCGTCACGGTCCGGCGCTATATCGATCGCAGCCTCGCTTCGCCTGATCTCAGCGCCGAGAAGGTGGCGGCCGAGTTTCACATGTCGCGAGCCTCGCTCTATCGCCTGTGCGAACCGGCGGGCGGCGTCGCCAGATATATTCGCAAGGCGCGCTTGAGCCGGGCGTTCCAAGAGATCGCCGCGCCGGAAGTCTCCAATCGCCGGATCGGCGAAATCGCCGCTGGGGTCGGGTTCAGGAACGTGAGCGCCTTCAGCCGCATGTTCCACGAAGCCTACGGTCTGACGCCCGGGGAAGCGCGCAGCCAGGCGCGCAAGGCCGTGGCCAGGCCTGAATACGCCGTGCCCGCCGAGCCCGGCGAGTCGCTCTCGCGCTGGCTCGAGGCCCTCGCGGCTTGAGCCCAGGCCTGATCGGGCCCTTGCCTCGCCCGGCCATCGGATCGTGATCGAAGAAAGCCCCGCCTCCAGGTGTTTTCCGTTGGCCGCGCCCGTCGGGGCGTGGCCTGAAGCGAGACGATGGCGCGCCCTTTAAGGCGCGGAGTTCGGAGGCGGAAAATGCGCAGATTCTCAAGGGCGACCGCGCTCGCCGCATCGATGATGGCGCTCGTCTCCGCGAGCCCGTCATCGGCTTTCGCAACCTACCACCGAGGAGGTTTCCACGGAGGCTTTGGCGGTTTCTATGGAGGCATGGGAGGCTTCCACGGAGGCTTTGGCGGCTTCCATCCAAGCTTCTATTCGGGCTTTGCCGGCCTCCATCCCGGGTTTCACCCATTCTTCGGGGGCCGGCGGGCTTTCTTCTTCCATCACCACCGCGTCTTCCCCAATACCGTGTTCGTCAACGGCACCGTGGTCGGCGGCGGATGGTGGGGCGGGTGGGGCGGCTGCTGGAGCTACCGCCCGGTGTATGACGCCTCCGGCGTCTATCTTGGCTACAGCTACGTCTACATTTGCTATTGAACGCGGCCTCCGGCGGGATTTAGGCCAGGCAAGGCGCCGCGCCTTGCGGCGCCCTCGCCGTTCCCGTATCGGACCCGGCGAAGGGGCGCGCGGGCGCACGTGCGCCCGCGTGCCCAACCCCTGCCTCCAAGGCCGCATGACCTCAGCCCCCCGACTCCGCCGCCTGACCAGCCCCAGGGATCTTATCGAGTCTGGGCTGGCCGAACCGGCGCGGCTCGCCGAACTCGAGGCGATCGCAGGCCGCTACGCGATCTCCCTCACCCCGGCGCTCGCCGCGCTCATCGAGCCCGGCGATCCCGCGGACCCGATCGCGCGCCAGTTCATACCGAGCGCGCGCGAACTCATCCGCGATCCCGCCGAGCGCGACGATCCGATCGGCGATGACGCCATGAGCCCCGTCAAGGGCCTCGTGCATCGCTATCCCGACAGAGTGCTGATCAAGCTGGTCGCGGTTTGCGCTGTTTATTGCCGCTTCTGTTTCCGCCGCGAGCGGGTAGGGCCGGGGTCCGGGGCGCTCGGCGCGGCCGACTTCGCCGCGGCGCTCGACTATGTGCGCGACCGTCCCGGGATTTGGGAGGTGATATTGACCGGCGGCGATCCGCTGACGCTCGCGCCGCGCCGGATCGCCGAGGCGACTGAGGCGCTGGCCGCGATCGAGCACGTGAAGGTGCTCCGCTGGCATACACGCCTGCCGGTCGCCGCCCCGGAGCGGATAACGAAGGCGATGGCGCGCGCGCTTCACGCCGAAGGGAAGACGACGGTCGTCGCGGTGCACGCCAACCATCCGCGCGAACTGAGCGCAAGCGCCCGCGCCGCATGCCGGCGCCTCGCCGCGGCGGGCGCGATGCTGGTCAGCCAGAGCGTCCTTCTGAAGGGCGTCAACGACGACGAGGATACGCTCGCCGGGCTCATGCGGGCATTCGTCGAGGCGGGAGTGAAGCCCTACTATATCCATCACGGCGATCTCGCGCCCGGCACCGCGCACTGGCGGACGTCGATCGCCAGGGGCCAGGAGCTGATGCGGGCGTTGCGCGCCCGCCTCTCCGGGCTGGCGACGCCAGCTTACATGCTCGATATTCCCGGCGGACGGGGCAAGGTTCCGATCGGGCCGCAATGGATTCGGAGCGGCGACGCCGGAGAGCATGTCGTCACGGACCCCCGGGGAGCCCAGCACGTCTACGCCGATCGGCTAAGCGCCGAGCGATAGATCTGGCCGGCGCGCGACGCCGGCGTTCAGGGGCCGACGAACTGAGTGAGTTCCGGGCCGTCGCCCGCGGCTTCGCTCGCCGCCACGCTGCCCGCGGCAAGGGGATAGAGGATGGCGAATCCGGCGGCGTAAACAAGCAGCGCGACCAGCAGGACTGCCGTCTTGATGGCCTGCGCGGACGGCGCCGCGGGCGCGGAATTATCAAAGCTAAGCCCCTTCTCGACCTGGGTCATGGATGCGATCTCCTCTTGAACCGGCGCCTTGGCGAATGGCGAAGCCGATTGGCGGGACCTTGCCTGACTTCGCCTCATCCGGACCGCCCGGCGCGACGATCGGGGGATTTGGCCATGATCCCCGCCGGGCGCAGTGACGCGGCTCACAGTTCAGATTTTGGCCAGAGCCCGCCAGCTCCTCGATCGCGAAGCTGGCAGGCTCCATGTTCCTTTGATCGCACGTGGCTCTTGCGAAAAACGGCTTCCCCTTTTCCGCGAGCTGCGCTCTAAGAGCGCTTGTGTGAGGGGCGCAAGCTCGGGGGAAGCGGCCGGCTCAGGCATGATCATCGCCATCGACGGGCCCGCGGCCTCGGGCAAAGGCACGATCGCGCGCCGGGTCGCCGCGCACTACCGGCTGCCGCATCTCGACACCGGCCTCCTCTACCGCGCGGTCGCCGCCGCTCTCCTCGCCGAGGACCGCGATCTCTACGATGAAGCCGCGGCGGTCGCCGCCGCCCGGGGGCTCGGCCTCACCGATTTCGTCGACGCGACCCTGCGCACGCGGCAAATGGGCGAGGCGGCGTCCGTGGTTGCCGCAATGCCTCGCGTGCGCGCCGCGCTGATCGACGCGCAGCGCGCTTTCGCAAGCAGGCCGGGCGGAGCGGTGCTCGACGGCCGGGACATCGGCACGGTGATTTGTCCCGGCGCCGAGGTGAAGATCTTCGTTACCGCCAGCGCGGCCCAGCGGGCGCAGCGGCGCGCGCTCGAACTGATCCAGCGCGGCGAAAAGGCCGACTACCAGGCGATCTTGGCCGATATCATCCGCCGCGACGCCCGCGATTCAACCCGGGACGCGGCGCCTTTGCGCCCGGCCGACGAAGCGGTGGTGCTGGACACAACCCATCTCGGCATTGACGCCGCCTCCGCCGAAGCGATTCGGATCGTCGAGGCGGCTCGGATCAGGGTTTAGCGCATGCTGCGATTCGGTCGAATCGCAGGTCGTCCCCTCTCCGCGCAAGCGGGGCGAGAGGGTTCCGGCGCGGCGATCCCAGCAGAGTGCAGCGCGCGCTACCGACCCGTCGCCGCCAGTTAGGCGGCGGCGTGCTGGGCGATGCGGCTCTGCGTCGCGCGCAGCCTCTCGATCGCCCCCTCGATCTCGCTGCGCTGGCGCTCCAGGTGGCTGATCTGGGTGACGATCTGCTGCGGATTGAGCTGATCTTCGAGATCCGTTGTTTCGCTCGTCCCCTTGCCGCCGATCAAATCCTGGATTTCGGTGAGGGTGAAGCCGAGCTTCTTCCCCTTGAGGATCATCTCCATCCGCATGCGGTCGGTCGCCCGATAATACCGGGCGTTGCCTTCGCGGCGAGGCTTGATGAGGCCGCGGTCCTCATAGAACCTGAGCGTCCGCAGGCTGACGCCAAACAGGCGCGACATCTGGCTGATGGTCAATTCCGGCTGCGCCGAATCGAGCGCAATCTGGCCTTCTTCTTCGAGCAACGCGCCCGAAACACCAGCGGAAGGCTGAGATAAAGACGACATCCTGTTCATGGCCTCTCCTTTCGTCGGCGCCGTTGCGTTCGCGCCTCAATGACTCGCGCGCCCTTGCGCGATTCGAATCACTATCGCCTAACGGCGTGAAAATGCAACTGATAGTTGCTGCAACTTAATACACAACTTTGGGGGGCCAGGCCGCGCTCCCACAGCCCGTCCAGAGACGGGTGTCCTTCCGGACGCCCTATGAACCCCCCGGCCGCGAAGAGCGCCCTTAACCGTTTCTTCACCACGACGCCCGACAGAGTTGAGGCGCGACGCCGCCTCCGCTCTCCAGGGCGATTCGCGGCCCCCGAGCTTGTGGTCGAGGACATGAACAGAGCCGTGGCGTGGACGATCGCGGGCGTGAGCCGGCGGACCCGCGACGCCGCCGTGGAGGCGGCCCGCCGCTCCGGCATGGGCCTTGACGACTGGCTCGATGAAGCCATCGCCGGCCACGCGGGACTGGATCCGCGCGCTGAGCCTAGCGACGACGAAGCTCTGGACGACCGGCTCGATGCGGCGGCTCATCGGCTCGAGCGCATCGCGCGAGGGCAGGCGCCCGCTGAGGCGCCGCGCGCACCACAAATCCCGGGGGCCCTCGATTCCGTGATCGAGCGCTTTGGGATGAGGCTCGGGCGGGCCGAAGCGCAGGCCGCGCGCGCGTTTGAATCGGTCGCCCAAATCCTGGAGCGCGACACGGCGGCGCGGGATGGCGACCGGCGCGCGCTGATCGAGGCGGTTCGAGGGCTCCAGTCGATTCGGGCGGGCTTGCGCGCCTCCGCTTCCGCGGGCGAGGCTCGCGGCGGCGGCCACGCACCGGCGCCCGCGCCGGACGGAAAGGCGCCGTTCGATCTCAAGGCCGCGGTGTCGCAAATCGCCATGCGCCGCCACGAGCTCGAGGCCAGCGCAGGCCGCGGCGCGCCCGGCCCTGCCCCGGGGGACCAGCCAACCGTCGCCTCGGGCGCGTCCTGGCCCGCCGGCGCCAACGCTCAGCCGCCGGTCGCGCGATTGTTGCTCGACGACGTTCGGGCGCTCTCGGCGAAGCTCGACGCCATGCGCCGCGAGCGCACCCAGGAGACAGACCAAGCGAAAGCCCAGGCGAGCGCCTCCGCCGTCGATCTCGGCGCCATGCGGGCCGAGATCGACGCCATGCGGCGGAGCCTTGCCGATCTCGCGCCGCGCAACGCCGTCGTTGCGCTCGAGGGCGCCATCCGCGATCTCGTGGAGCGGGTGGAGATGCTGCGCCAGAGCGGTCAGGCCGAGTCGATGCTTGCTCCGCTCGAGGCGATGGCCGCGGAATTCCGAGCCGCTTTGAAGGCGCATGACCCGCAAGCGGCGGCCGCCGGGCTCGAACGCGAGATCCGCGCGATCGGCGGCAAGATCGACAGCCTCGGGGCGAGGGCGATCGATCCCGAGACGTTCGAACGCATCCGGCGGCAAACCGAAGAGGCGCGGGGTCTCCTCGCCTCGGCCGCGCTGCGCACGGCGCCGCTCGAACGGCTGGAGCGGCAAGTCGGCGAACTGGCCGATCGGGTCGAGCGGCTCGGCGCTAGCCCCGTTCCGCACTTCGAATCCGCCGAGATGGCCGCGCTGCTCGCCGAGGCCTGCCGACAGATCGAACGGTCCACGCCGCCTGCGGCGCTCGCCTCGATCGAGAAGCGCCTGGAAGAGATCGCAACGCGGCTCGATCAGGAAATCGCTCGCCCGAGCGCTTCCGTGGCGATCGATCCGGAGCCGTTCGAGGATCTCGCGCGCCGGATCGACAGCGTCCAGCGATCTCTGGAGACGCTTCCGCCGGCGACCGTCGACATGCGCCCCATCGAAAAGCTTTTGCGCGAGTTCGACGCCGGCTCCCGAATCAAGGCGGGTCTCGCCCCGGTCGATCTCAATCCGGTCGAGACGCTCATCCGCTCGCTCGAGGCGAAATTCGAGGCGAGCGCCAATGCGCCCGTCGATCGGGAGGTCGTTGAACAGGTCGCCGATGCGGTCGCTCGCCGCCTCGACGACGCGGGGGCCCGGCAAGCCGGCCTGGACGCGGTCGCCCATCGGGTCGAGACGATCAACGATCGCATCGACCGGCTCGCGGCAAAGGCGACGGCCAGCGATCCAGGTCCGGTCCTGCGGGAGCTCATCGAAAAGCTGCGCGAGGCCGAGAAGGCCGAGAGCGCGTCCGCGCTGGAGACCTCGGCCGCGGTCCATGCCGCGCTCGACGCGCATTTGTCCGAACTCAGAGCCGAACAGGCGAGCGCGGACAACCGCACGCAATCGCGTTTCTCCGATCTGCAGAGGGTTCTGGAGACCCTGACCGCGCGCCTCGCCAGCATCGAGACCGAGCTTGCGGCCGAAGATGTCGATGAGGCGCTGCGGCCGCCGGCGAGACCCGCGCGCCTCGCCCCGTCCATGAACGCCACGGCGCCGGGGGAGGCCAAGGGTCCGGAAGCCACGCCCGGACGCGTGGCCCAGCAAGGCGCTCCCGCGGCGCCGTCTCAATCCGCCGACGGCGAGGACGTGCTCATCGAACCCGGAGCAGGCGCGCCAGAGCGGGCGGGCGAAGCCCGTGAACCCGCGCCGGCGATCTCGCCGCGGACCAGTCCGGCCGTCAGCGTCCACATCGCCGCCGCCCGCCGGGCCGCGCAGGCGGCGGTCGCGGAAACGGGCGCGGCGCCGATGAGCGGCGGCGTCCGGATCCTGACCGGCGCCGAGCGGGCGCCGTTCGCCGCGCGCGGCGTTGAGACCGCAAGGGCCTTCTACGCCAGTCACAAGCGCACCGTGCTGTTCTGCGTCGCGATCGCGGTCGCGGCGACGCTGGCGGTCAGAATGGCCGGCGTACGCGCCCCGTTTCTGCAGCGCTCCGAACTGGATGGACAAGCCGTCAACACCGCCAGGACCGATGCGTCGAAGGACATGCCCGCGGATCACGCCGGCGGCGCCAGGCCCGGCGGCAAAGCGATCGACGTTTCGCCGACCGGCTCGATCGCTGAACCGCCGGTCAAGCCCGACGCGCCCGATCTTGCGCCGGAGGGCAGACCATCGGCCAGCGCGCTCCCGCTCGCGATCCCCCCTGAGATTCCCTCGTCTCTGCGCGACGCCGTCGCCGCCGGCGAGCCGAATGCGCAATATGAGCTCGCGACCCGCCTCGTCGATGGCCGGGGACTGCCCAAGGATCAGACGGCGGCCGCCCGCTGGTTCGAGCGCGCTGCCCAGGCCGGCCTCGCGCCGGCGCAATATCGGCTGGGGGCCATGTATGAGAAGGGAATCGGCGTCAGCCGCAACCCAGCCGCCGCGAAAAGCTGGTACCTCAGGGCGGCCGAGGCAGGCAACGCTTGGGCCGCGCACAATCTCGCGGTCATGGCCGCCGACCCGGGAAGCGGAGAAGCGAACTACCTCCAGGCGGCGAAATGGTTCCGCAAGGCGGCCGAATTCGGCGTCCGCGACAGCCAGTACAATCTCGCGATCCTCTACGCGCGCGGGCTTGGGGTCGAAAAGGACCTCGGCCAGTCGTTCCTGTGGTTTTCGCTTGCGGCTCAGGGGGGCGATCAGGACGCCGCCAGGAAGCGCGACGAGATCGCCGGCCAGATGGACCCGGCCTCGCTCGCTTCCGCCGTCGGGGCGCTGATGAAATTCAAACCCATCAAGCCCGATCCGGCGGCGAACGAGGTCGCGGCCCCGGCGGGGGGATGGAACGCCATGCCGGGCTCGCTCGGTCAATCTCCGGCCGACGTCGCTCGGCCTTAAAGCGCCTCTTTGACCGGGACGGCGAGCGGGGCGATGATCCGTTCATCGCCTTCCGCGTTCCCGTCACAAAGCTCGAGCCTTGCCGCAAGGACGACCTCACTTCCCAGTTCACCCTGGCCGGCCCCGGCTTCGCCTGCGCCTTCTCGGGCTCACCGACCTCCACGCCAACCTCTATCCTTACGACTATTATCGCGATCGCCCTGACAATGCGGTCGGCCTCGCGCGCGCCGCGTCTTTGATCGCTAAGGCCCGCAGAGAGGCGCCCAACTGCCTTTTGTTCGACAACGGCGACAGTCTTCAGGGGACGCCTCTCGGCGATTTCGCCGCCCAGGCGATCATTGCGGACCCGAAGGCGGTTCACCCCGTCATAGCCGCCATGAATGCGCTGGACTATGACGCCGCGACGCTTGGGAACCACGATTTCAACTATGGCCTCGAGGCGCTCGGGCGCGCTTACCAGCAAGCCCGATTTCCGGTCGTCTGCTGCAATGTGCGCAAAAGCGACGGCT
>Ga0070733_10000583_pt1 | contig 29151 bp, 21 predicted proteins | sample Coa_R1_9_FD_66450 | JGI IMG/M metagenome (GOLD analysis project Ga0070733, IMG submission 66450) | Surface soil microbial communities from Centralia Pennsylvania, which are recovering from an underground coalmine fire - Coalmine... | ecosystem: Environmental > Terrestrial > Soil > Unclassified ...
CCTTCATAAGGCTGTGTGTATACCACGGAACCCACCGACCATACGAGTCTAGAACTCGTCTCATAAATGCTCCCAATCCGTTGCTCGTGAAACGGGGATTTCTCGCCAAGAACCGGTAATGTCTGTTTGGAAAACGGACACTTATCAAGAATCCGGGCCAACCGGGCAATGCCCTGCTTGGGTGTATACTACTTGCCGCGCTTATCCCACAAAAAGAGGGAGTTTTGCAGGCGTGTCTGCTGAAGAACGCTTCGACGCTGACGTGACCTCTGGCCTCGATGAAAGCGGTGCGAGGACGGTGATTGGTCGCTACCACTTGCTGCAGAGAATAGGAGAAGGCGGCATGGGCGAGGTCTGGCTGGCGGAGCAGAAAGAGCCTGTACGCCGCCGCGTCGCTCTCAAACTGGTCAAAGCCGGGATGAACACACGCGAAGTGATCGCGCGCTTCGAGTCCGAGCGTCAGGCCTTGGCTCTGATGGACCACCCTGCCATTGCCAAAGTGCTCGACGCGGGCTCCACTGCGCAGGGCACGCCGTACTTCGTCATGGAGTACGTGGCCGGTGTTCCCATCACCGCTTACTGCGACAATCACAGGCTCAGCACCCGCGAGCGACTGGAGCTGTTCCTACACGTCTGCGAAGGAGTCCAGCACGCGCATCAGAAGGCCATCATCCACCGCGACTTGAAACCTTCCAACATCCTGGTTACGGAGGTGGACGACCGGGCGGCACCGAAGATTATCGATTTCGGAGTCGCCAAGGCGCTAAGCCAGAGGCTGACCGCGCAGACAATATACACGCGCGTGGGGACGCTGGTGGGAACCCCGGAATACATGAGCCCGGAGCAGGCTCTTTCCTCAGGTGAGGATATTGACACCCGTACCGACGTCTACTCGCTCGGGATCATCCTTTACGAGTTGCTAGCGGGTGTGCCGCCCATCGAGCTGCGCAAAATCGCGCTGGACGAGTTTCTACGCCGACTGCGCGAGGAAGAACCGCCGAAGCCTAGCACCAAGTTCCGCACCCAGGATCAAGCTACATCGACGGAACTGGCGCGCAAGCGCCAGAGCGAGCCGCTGGCGCTGGCCAAGCAGATACGCGGTGACCTGGACTCGATCGCGCTGAAGGCTCTCGAAAAGGACCGGTCGCGCCGCTACGGCTCGCCCTCCGATTTCGCCGCCGACATCGGGCGCTACCTGAGGAACGAACCGGTACTCGCGGTCTCCCCATCCCTCGCTTACCGCACCCGCAAGTTCGCGCGTCGCTACCGCGGGGCGCTGGCCACCGCTGCTGCTTTCGCGCTGGTGCTCATCGCGGCAGCGGTCGTCAGCATCCGGCAGAGCATCCGCGCTAACCGGGAAGCGGCCGTGGCCCAGGCGGTGAACGACTTCCTGCAAAATGATCTGCTGGCGCAGGCCAGCGCCAGCACGCAAGCATCGCCGAGTACGAAGCCTGATCCAGACCTGAAGGTGCGCACGGCCTTAGACCGGGCCGCGGCGCGGATCGCGGGAAAGTTCGCCCGGGAACCGGAGGTAGAAGCTGCCATTCGGGACACCATCGGGCAGACCTACATGGACCTGGGGCTATACCGGGAGGCACGCACGCACTTGGAGCGGGCGCTGGAACTGCACCGCCGTATGCTGGGCCCAGAGAATCCGAAGACCCTCAAAACACTCAACGGCCTCGGACGTAGCGTCTATTTTCAAGGCAAATACCCCGAGGCTGAGGCGTTGTTCAGCCAAGCCCTGGAGATCCAGCGGCGCGTGCTGGGGCCGCAGCATCCCGATACGCTGTCGTCCATGGGCTACCTGGCGAATGATTATTACGAGCAGGGCAAATACGCACAGTCCGAGGCGCTCCATAGACAGACCCTGGAGATCCGTCGCCGCGTTTTGGGTGCCGAGCATCGCGACACGCTGGATTCCATGCAGAGCCTGGCGCTCGTCTACTATTTGGAGGGTAAGCACGCAGAGGCTGAGGCGCTGTTCAGCCAGACTTTGGAGATGCAGCGCCGTGTGCTGGGGCCCGAGCACCCCACGACGCTGTCCTCCATGGGCGATCTGGCGATGGTTTACGCGTCGCAAGGCAAGTACAGGCAGTCCGAGGCGCTATTAAGCCAAACCCTGGAGATCCGGCGCCGCATCTTGGGTCCCGAGCATTCGAGCACGCTCAGTTCCATGCACAATCTGGCGAACACTTACCTCCAAGAGGGCAACTACGCCCAAGCCGAGGCGCTGTTTACCCAGGCGCTGGAGATCCAGCGCCGTGTCCTGGGCCCCGAGCATGCAAGTACGCTGATGTCTATGGAGTGTCTTGCCGGCACCTACGGCTTGAGCGGAAGGTACGCACAGGCCGAGGAGTTGTTCAACCAGACGCTGGACATCCAGCGACGCGTCTTGGGCCCCGAGCATCCTGACACCCTTCTTACGCTGTCCGATTTTGCATCCATGTACCAAGTACTGGGCAAATACGCTCAGGCGGAGATTTACGCCACGCAAGCCCTGGCAGGGCGGCGGCGCGCCTTGGGCTCGGAACACGCCGACACCATGGCATCGGCCGCGGACGTGGCACTCGCCTACCTGTCGCAGGGGAAGTTCACCGAAAGTGAGCCGCTCGCACGCGAGGCCGTGGCCTTCTGCCGAAAGATGCAGCCGGAAGATTGGCAGCGATTCCGCGCCGAGACCCTGCTGGGCGCGAGCCTCTCAGGAGAGAAGAAATACGCTGAAGCCGAACCAGTGCTACTAGGAGGCTATCAGGGGATGTTGGCACGGAAAGACCGGATAGACGTACCCGACTGGTATCACCTGGACCTCGCCCGCGGATGGATTGTCCAACTTTACCAGGCATGGGGCAAACCCGGCAAAGCCGCCGAGTGGAGCAGAAGTAAGAATCCCCTGAAGTAGGTCGCATCTGACAGCGACACTGAAGCACCCAACTGCCAAAGGGAACCCTACCACCGTAACCCCCTAGTACTTAGTTGCGTAAACGAGCGTAATATTGCTTGGGAGCCGTAGGGTGCACAACAGCCTTTCTCCATTCAAAGGGAGATGCGGTTTGATTGTAAACGGTCACGAACTGATCGATCGCTTTTCGCAGTTCCCAGGGCGAGGTGAAGCTGGCCCCCTGGAGGGCCTGACGACTCAGAATGCTAAACCAACATTCCACCTGATTCAGCCAGGAAGCGTAGGTGGGCGTGTAATGGAAATGGACCCTGGGATGGCGTCTCCGCCAACCATCGGTCTTCGGCTTGTGGGTGCTCAGGTTGTCCAACACCACGTGCAACTCGCGGCCCGGATGCTCGGCCACCACCTCGTTCATGAAATCGAGGAATTCCCTTCGCCGGCGCCGATCATAGTGGCCGGTTTTCACCTGCCCCGAGGCCACGTCCAAAGCCGCGAACAAGGTGGTCGTCCCATGGCGCGTGTAGCAGTGGCTGAAGCCGGTCAGGGCTTTTCCGTTGGGCAAACGGATCCAGCCTTGGGCGCGCTCCAGGGCTTGGATCGAAGGCTTCTCATCCACCGCCAAGACCAAGGCGTTTTCCGGCGGCTGCAAATAGAGGCCGATAATGTCCGCCGCCTTGGGAGCGAAGGCCGGATTGGTCGAAATGCACCAGCTGCGACGACGACGCAACGAGATCCCATGTTGCCGCAGGGCTCGCCACACCTGGTCCTCACTCACATCGCCCAGCGCTTGGGCCAGCAGATGTCCCGTCCAGGTGCTATGACCTGCTGGGGGCGGTTGATCCAACTGCTTCAGCAGGCGCTTCTCCGTGTTCGAGTCGTAGCGCCGAGGCTTGCCCGAGCGCGGGCCATCCTGCAGTCCTTCCAGACGATGGCGAGCAAAGCGTTGCCGCCACTTCGAAACGCGGGCGGGCCGCGTGCGCAGCGAGTGCGCAATCTGAACGGTGCTCTGCCCCTGGCTAGCCCACAAAACAATTTGGGCTCGTTCGGCCAGGCGCTGTTCGGTGGTCCCGGCCCGAACCCACTGGCGAAGCATACTGTCTTCTTCCGGACTCAAGGTTATGACTGCCGCTTGTTTGCTCATGGCGGCAGCCTGACATATAACGCTTACTATCGCAACTAAGTACTAGAGAAGAGCACTCTCCACTCGTGATCGGGCCCAGGCGACTTTCGGGTAAGTAGCTTTACGACCAATTAACGGCCCTTCTCAGAGGAGGCGCCGCGAGGCTCCTGGGGCAGTTTCCGAGTCGCCGAGCACTCAGCCAAAGGCTTCGACACTGGCATCAAACTCTCCAACTCCTCGCGCAGACTCTGAAACATCCCATCCACATCGTCGCCCCGGGCCGAAGATGACTCCCATCGTGTTTCGTGCCCAGCCATTGGTTACATGCCGGTTATCAACAAGTCTTGACGGCCAGCTAATCCGGATTGGTGTCTAGCTAACTCATTATGCACCTCAATGAGGGGTAACTCCCTTGACATAGGGGCAACCTTCGACGAACATGATCGCCGATTCAGCGGCCATGGAAACGGGAATGAAGCGGGGGTCGCTGTCTTGTCTTTTGTGCCGATGAGAGGATCGTCGTAGGACAAACTGAGGCTACTTCGACATAAAGACGTAAAGCCGCCGTTGAAATGCGCGAGGGCCTCTGTGCCCAACCGACTGCGGAATCGGAAAAAGAAATCGCTGTCAGTTTTGTGGAATCTTACCGGTTCGCTGCCGTTCACTTGAGCGAGATTCTCAAGCAAGACGCCAGTCTCGAAATCCTCTGAGAAGGCTGCATCGTGCGGAGTCCCATGGTGTGCAAGGGTTTCGGCTTCGGTTCGTGAGCTTGATGCCGTCAGGCTGCCTAGTCCTGACTTCGAATCGTCTGAGGGCGTGTCTAGCAAGCCAGAATTCTGCTTGTCTGCGGAGTTTTAACCAGGGTGACTTGTTTCGGTCCCCGGATCCGGTATTCGAGGCTGAGTTCGACGGCGGCGAGCATGACATTCTCGCGCCTCGTCTAGGGGATAATCGTTGGTTGGTAGAGTGCAGACCGGGAGATAAGACGGTCGCGGCCACGCCCAGAAATTCGCGAAGTATAGTCAGCTCGGCCCTTCATGTCTACACGAACCTGGGTATGCAAGACAGGAGTCTGCCTGCTACTTCACCACTGCTCGTTGACGCTACGCTGGACAAATCTCCGCTAGCCGCGATTGACGCTGTTTATCGAGCTTTCGTCGCCCACTAGTAACCGACTCTTTTTCGTGATGCGGAGTCCGAACGCAAGCTTCAGCAAACGGCAGCAACATAACAGGTAAGGGGATTGAAGGAATGGCTCACCGGATGTTGGCTGTGTTGGCAGCATGTTCGCTGGCGGCAGTCTCCTTTGCCCAACAACTGGCACTGACAGCCAGGCGGCCTGCGGATTTTACGCGCAAGCGCTGGGAGTGGTTCTACCAGCAGCGTGCCTACCCTCGGAAACGAATTCCGACCGGCGCACGCCTCAAGGCTCTGCGCGCGCTTGATACCATGATTCAGGCCGAACGTGCGGAGCAGGTGCGGGCGTCGAAAGTCTATCCTGCTGCAGCCCAGCCGCTCCTGAACTGGGTGCCGATCGGCCCGCAGCCCACCAGCACCGATCCGAACCTCATTGGTGGCGGTACTCCCATCGCTTCGGGCCGAGTAACCGCGCTGGCGGTCGACCCCACTAATTCCGGCGTGGTTTACCTTGGTGGGGCCGAGGGCGGAGTTTGGAAGACCGCCGATGGGGGCACCACCTGGACACCCCTCACCGACACCCAAGCTTCGCTGGCCGTCGGCTCCATCGTGCTCGATCCGTCGAACCCGAGCACGGTTTACGTCGGTACCGGCGAAGAGAATTTCAACGGGGATGCTTATTACGGCGCTGGGATCCTCAAGTCGACTGACGGCGGTTCCACTTGGACCCAAGTGGCGCCCCCCTTTGCCGGCCCCATCGGTTCGGACTCCTACTTCGGCGGGGGAGCGTACATCGGGGCTCTGGCGGTCGACCCTTCCAACAGTCAAGTCATCCTTGCAGCGGATTTCGAAGCGGGCAGGAGCGGAATCTACCGCTCCGGCGATGGCGGCGCGACCTGGTCCCAGGTGCTCGCGACCGGAATCGCAACCGCAGCCCTCTTCGACCCGAGCGACGGAAACACCGCGTATGCCGCCATCGGCGGGGTGGGTATCTTCAAATCCTCCGATTCAGGGCAAACATGGACACCCGACGACGGTACGAGCCCCAGCGTGTTGCCCGCCTCGAATCTGGGTCGGATTGAGGTCGCTATCGACCCTTCCAACCCCACTACGCTCTATGCAGGCATCGAGAATGCCACCACCGGCTCGCTGCTTGGCTTATTTAGCACGACCGACGGCGGCGCGCATTGGGCAATGATGCCTGGCGTTCCCGACTATTGCGGTCCCCAATGCTTCTACGACAGCGTTGTGCGAGTCGATCCCGCCAACTCGCAAGTGATCTTCCTGGGCGGGGCCGCTGGAGCGAGCGGGAGCTCGAGCCTTTACCGCTCGAACGATGGTGGCAAGACCTGGAGTGATATTTCCTCCGGATCGAATGGAGTCAACCTCCACGTCGATTCGCATGCCCTGGCGTTTTCCAAAGACGGCAGCTTGCTTTACGTCGGGAACGACGGGGGCGTCTGGTCTACGTCGAACGTGGCTGCCAGTCCGGTCAATTGGACGAACCTCAACAATACCCTGGCGCTCTCGCAATTCTATCCGGGAATCTCAATCGACCGCTCGACGGCCGGCAGAGCCTTCGGAGGCACACAGGATGACGGCACACAGATGTACTCGGCGAGCCCGGATTGGAACCAGCTCGACCCGTGCGGCGACGGTGGCTGGACGGCGATTGATTCCTCGAATTCCAACATTATCTACGCGGCGTGTACCTCCCTGGATCCCACCTTTCTCACCAAGTCGATAGCGGGAGGAGCGCCGGGGACATTCTTCGCCGTTGAAAACGGCATCGATACGGCCGACCGCGTACTCTTTATTCCTCCCATGGTAATGGATCTGTCGAATTCCAAAACGCTGTATTTCGGCACATTTCGCGTCTATCAGACTATAGACGGCGCCAACAACTGGACACCTATCTCGAATGACCTGACCGCAGGTCCTTTTGGCGCCGTGTCGACTATCGCCGTAGCGCCGAGCAATTCCAACACGGTGTACGCCGGCACGAGCGACGGGCAGGTGCAAGTCACCACAAATGCGGGTGGCGGCGAGAGCGCCTCCTGGACGAATGTCACTGCAGGACTGCCGAAACGCGCCGTAACCCAGCTTGCGGTGGATCCGATCGACCCGAACACAGCGTACGTGACCCTATCAGGCTTCTCTGGATTTGAAGACAGCCAAGGGCACGTCTTCAAGACGAGCAGCCGCGGGACTAGTTGGACCGACATCAGCGGCAATCTCCCCAACATTCCTGTCAACGACATCGTGGTCGACCCGAATCTGGCAGGGACGATCTACGTGGCCACCGACGTGGGCGTCTTCTCAACCACCAATGGCGGGATGCAGTGGTCGCCGCTCGGAAACAGGTTGCCCAAAGTTGCCGTTCTGAGCCTCAAGCTGCACGCCGCGTCGAGAACTCTCCGCGCGGCGAGCCACGGCCGCGGCGCATGGGATCTCCAATTGCCGATTTCGGCCTCGGTTGCGATTTCACCCCTGAGCTTGTCGTTTCCAGGCCAGACGGTAGGAACCACGAGTGCAGCACAAACCGTGACGCTAACCAATAACGGGGCTTCGGCGGTGACCATCAGCAGCATAGCCTCCGCCGGCGATTTTGCCGAGACCAATAGTTGCGGCGGCTCCGTGGCAGGCGGATCGAGTTGCGTGGTGCAGGTTACGTTCTCGCCGAAGTCAGCCGGGACGCGCGTCGGGACGGTGACCTTTACGGACAGCGATCCGAGCAGCCCGCAGGCAGTTCCACTTACTGGCACCGGCCAACCCTCGAGCGCCAGCCCTGTCGTCGCGCTGTCCACAACCAGCCTCAACTTCGGCAATCAGGCCGTCGGCACGGCCAGCGGCGCTCTGCCCGTGGTGCTGATCAACAGCGGAGGAGCACCTCTGAATATTTCAAATGTCGCAGCGAGCGGCAGCTTCGGTGAGAGCGACAACTGTGGGAGTGTGGTGGCGGCACAGGCCGAGTGCGTCATCGGGGTGACCTTTGCTCCGACTTCCACGGGGACCCAAAGCGGTGCGTTAACCATCACGGACAATGCCACTGGAAGCCCCCAGGCCGTGGCCTTGTCGGGCGCGGGCATTCCGACTCCTCCCCCATTCAGCGGACGCTATCTGTTCAATCGCACTGATTTTCCCGGCGCAGCCGATCCTACCTGCATCATCACGGCTGATTTCAACGGGGACGGCATACCGGACTTGGCCGTCTGTGACATTCTGTCCGGGGGAAGGATTTCCATTTCGTTCGGAAAGCCCGACGGAACCTTTCAGTCACCGGTTTACTACGCCTCAGGCACGTCTCCCACTTCTCTTCTCGCGGCTGATTTCAATGGAGACGGAAAGCTCGACCTCGCCATGACGAACAGCGCTCTCGGCGGCATTGCTGCAAATAACATGGTGATGGTTCTGCTGGGCAATGGCGACGGAACGTTTCAGGCGCCTGTCGGCTATGCTGTGGGAAATGAGCCAGCTTCAGTTGCTGTTGGGGGACTTCAACGGAGACGGGAAACTCGACTTGGTCGTAGCGAACCGTAGTTGTACCAACCTCCCATGTGGAACAAGCTCGGTCTCCGTTCTGTTGGGTAACGGTGACGGAACATTCAAGTCTCACGTAGATTTTTCCACCGGGTCCGGCGCGTCCTCCGCATCGGTCGTTGTGGGAGACTTCAACCGAGACGGGAGACTCGACTTGGCGGTGGCCAATAGCTATAACGGCGGTGCAGGCACTGTCGCAATTCTTCTCGGCAACGGGGACGGTACGTTTCAAGCCAGCAAGGAATACCCAGCCGGAGCGAATCCGGCCGCTCTGGTAGCCGCAGATCTGAACGGCGATGGCAAGCTCGACTTGGCGGTTGCCGACAACTTCTATATGCCGACGGGGGAAATCTCGGTCTTGTTGGGAAACGGGGATGGGACCTTCGCCGCTCCCGTTCAGTATGCGGTAGGTGCCGACCCAACTAGCGTCGCAATCGGAGACTTCAACGGCGATGGCATTCCGGATCTCGCCGCCAATGGCGGTACGGGCACAGTTTCCGTACTCTTGGGGAAAGGCGACGGGACCTTCCAAAACGCCGTCGCCTACGCCTCGTCCGGTGAGCCCGCGGTCTTGACGGTGGGCGACTTCAACGGCGACGGCCACCAGGATCTGGCGATTGCCAATGCAAACTCGGGGAACTTGGGTACGATTACGATCTTGCTGGGCGACGGAAATGGAGCGTTCAGCCCGAAACTCGACCTCACGACCGGCTTCTCTTCCCCGATAGGTGGGGTATCCGCTGATTTCAACGACGACGGGAAGGCCGATCTGGCGATTATCAATAATGACAGTCCAACTGACATCAGCACGGTTTCTATTTTGCCGGGTAACGGCGATGGTACATTCCAGTCCCAGCCGCAGGCTAATTTCCCCGCTGGCCAGGACGTCCAATCCGTCGTCGCCGCCGATTTCAATGGGGACGGTAAGATGGATTTAGCGGTCGCCAACTTCACACCCGCTACTGTCTCGATCTTACTCGGCAACGGCGACGGAACCTTCCAGCCGCCGGTAAGCTATCCTGTCGCCGCAAGCCCGAACGGGCTAGCGGTGGCTGATTTTAACGGTGACGGTCACCTCGATATCGCCGTGTCTTTGGGGAATTGCAATCTTACTTGTCCGGGCTCCGTGGTGTCCATCCTGCTGGGGAACGGCGACGGTACTTTCAAAGCTCATGCCGATTACCCAACGGCCGGCGAGAATGGGGAGCTGGCTGTTGCGGCCGGGGACTTCAATGGCGATGGAAAGGCTGACTTGGCGGTGTCGACTCAGCCCAACAGCTCTGGACCGGTAATCAGCGTTTTGTTGGGAAACGGTGACGGCTCGTTTCAGTCGCCCACAACCTATCCCGCCCAGAGTGAAGGTCCGAACGCTCTGGCGGTTGGGGATTTCAATGGTGACGGGAAGCTCGACTTGGCCGGGACGGTTATCAACAACGGAACCTCTGGAGAGATTTCCATCTTCCTGGGCAACGGAAACGGCTCGTTCCAGGCGCCGAAGCAGTTTGCGACCGGCATTTTTTCCGCCTCGATCGCGGTTGCCGATTTTGACGGAGATGGAAGGTTGGACGTCGCCACCGTGAACACTGGCTCTGAGACCATCTCCGTTCTTCTCGGCAATGGTGACGGAACGCTGCAACCGCACCTGGATTACATCACTGGCAGGACTCCTATAGGAATCGCGGCCGGAGCTTTCGACGGACCTGGAGGCGGTTTCGGGCTGGCCTTTGCCAACCGGATCGACAACACCGTCTCCGTTTACGCCGTACCCACAGTCGCTCTTTACCCGAGCAAGCTCACCTTTCACCAAGGCCTGCCAGGTGCGGCCGACGGGCGGAAGCAGGGAGGCACAAGGCGGGTCACCGCTCCCGCCGAACAGCAGACCGTCACCATTACCAATCCCGGAAACCTGCGCCTGCGTTTTTCCAAAATGAACATCACCAGGGGTTTCGCGCAGACCAACACCTGCAGCCCGGCCCTCCCTGTTGGACAAAGTTGTACGGTCACCGTCATCTATGCCCCAACCCCGGCCGGGGAGATCGCCGGCTCGTTGGTCATCTCAGACAATGCGACCGGGAAACAACAAATCGTGGGGTTGACAGCCAGCGCCGTCCCCGCACCGATCGTCGAAGTCACCCCGCCCAGCCTTGGCTTCGGCAACCAGACTGTCGGCACGCCGAGCGCCGCTGACAGCGTGATACTGACGAACGCCGGTAACGCGTCGCTCACCATCTCCAACGTCACGGTCGGCGGAGCCAACGCCGGCGATTTCGCTGAGACGAACAGTTGCGGTTCCAGTGTGGCTTCGGGAGCAAACTGCACCATCAATGTGGCCTTCAAGCCCACGGCGGCGGGTCCGCGCAGCGCGACGCTGAACATCGCCGACAACGCCGCCAACAGTCCACAGACCCTCGCACTGACGGGTGTGGGCCTGGGAGCTCCTGACTTCTCGCTCTCGGCCTCGCCGGGCTCTGCCACGGTCACGCCGGGGCAATCGACGACCTACACCTTGACACTCACCCCCAGCGGCGGATTCAGCCAGGCGGTTTCGGTGAGTTGCACCGGCGCTCCGGCGCTGGCCACCTGCTCGGTTTCTCCGAACTCTGTAACACTGAACGGAACTAATGCCGGCACCGCCAACGTCTCAGTCACGACTACCGCCGCGACGATGCTGGCTCCGCGAAAGACTGCCCCGCCCTTTTCGAGACCGGGCGCGTGGAACCGGCTGCGGATGCTTGCTCTGTGGCTGATCGTCGCTGCGGCGCTTTCCGCGTTGACCTCCAGGCGACGGCGCCGAGCTGCTAGGTTAGGTCTCGTATCCGCGCTGCTCGTCGTGATGCTCTGGGCTTCGTGTGGGGGCGGTGGAGGCGGAGGTGGCGTCGGGGGCGGCGGTAATCCGGGGACACCGGCTGGGACTTACACGCTCACACTGACGGGAACGTTCGCCAATGCCGCAGGGTCCGGTCTGACCCACACGACTACGGTCGCACTGAAGGTCGAATGACGCGGTCGCTCTGACTGGGCGGACACCTGCTAACAGATCTTGAGACCCAATCCAGCTCGACGTTCCGTTGTGTCGGCTCCGGTTCCTGCAGATAATAATCACCTCAATAGTTGGTTCCTTTATGATCTTAGGTACGCTATTCGCAGGTGGATCGCCCAGTTCAAGTTGGCATGCACATTCGATCTCATTGTGACGGGCCATGGACGACGCCAGTGTAATCCTGTGGTTCTTCTGGGTGCTGCTCGCTGGCGGACTCGCGCTCGCCTGGATTGTGCATTCTCAGCGCTGGCGAAGCCGCCTCAAAGAACAAATCGCGCAACTGACGGCGCGCGTTTACTATCTGGAGCAGAGCCTTAAGGCGCTCTCCGTGGCTCTAGCCGAGCGAGCGGAGCGTCCGACCGAACCGGCCAAGCCGCCTTTGATCGCGGAGCGGCAGCCGACCACGCCCAGTGCTCCGCCTGTGCAAGACGCCAAACCAACCGCCGCGCCGGGCGCGCCTTTGGGGACGTTCCCCGCGCCTAAAGTGATCGCGTCTGAACCTGAGGGCTCAGTTCCTCCTTGGACTCCTGCGGCGAGTAACGAACCACGACCATCCAAGCCATCTGAGACATCGTTACCAGCGTCTTACGCGCCTTCGCCAGCACCCTCCTCCGCTGTCGCTCGAGCGCGGTCTATCCTCAACCTCGAAGAGACCCTAGGCACGAACTGGCTGAACAAGCTCGGAATCATCATCTTCGTGATCGGGATCGCGCTGTTTCTGGCTTATGAGCTGCGCGCGCTCGGGCCCGCGGGGAAGATCATGGTGGGATACGTCACCGGCGTGACTCTACTGGGCGCGGGAGTCTTTTTTGAGCGGGGCGAGCGCTACCGGATTCTGGCACGCGCCGGAATCGGCGGCGGCTGGGCGCTCACGTTCTTTACGGCCTATGCGATGTACCACGTGCCAGCCTCGCGCGTACTCTCCTCGCAAGGCGCGGACCTCGCTCTGATGCTCGCCGTGGCGGCGGTCATGGTCGCGCATACCTTGCGCTACCGGTCGCAGGTGGTTACGGCGCTCGCTTTCCTGCTGGCCTTCTCCACCGTGACTATCAGCCACGTCAGCGTCTACAGTCTCTCCGCCGGCGCCGTTCTTGCCCTGGGCCTCACTGTGATCGTGGTGCGCAGACGCTGGTTTGAGCTGGAGATTCTCGGCATCCTCGCGAGCTACGCGAATCATTACGTCTGGCTGCGGCCCATCATCGAGCCGATGCACGGCCATCACCGGCCGTTTCCGGAATTCACCGCGAGCGCGGGCCTGCTGATCCTCTACTGGGCGGTGTTTCGCGCGTCTTACCTCGTTCGTCGAGTCGAGTCGCGACGCGAGGAGAGCGTCTCGAGCGCCGCGGCTCTGGTCAACGCGTTCCTGTTGCTGGGCCTGATGAGGTACCAGTCCGTGCATCCCGAGTGGGCGTTCTGGTTCTTGGTGTTCCTGGGAGCCGCCGAACTTACCCTGGGTCAATCGCCGACGATCCGCCGGCGGCCTGCAGCGTTTGTTGTCTTGTCGACGCTAGGCGTCGCCCTGCTGGTGGCGGCGTTTCCCTTCCGCTACTCGGGAGGGCATCTCTCCATCCTGTGGCTGATGGAAACGGAGGCGGTCTTCCTCGCGGGCGTCTTCATCCGTGAACCGTTGTTCCGGCGGCTCGGTACGCTCGCCAGCGTCGTGGTTGCGGGGCAGATGCTCGCCGTGGATGCCACACGCGTCCTCGGCGAACGTTGGGACGGAGCTCGAGTGGTGAACGAACCGCGCCTTGCCATGGTTTTCGCGCTGGCGGTCTTGATCCTCTATGCCAACGCGCACTGGATCCCTGGGCACTGGCCGCGGGAAGAAACGAATCGCTTCTTCAGCGTGCTCTGGAGCCGGACGTCCTACGTTGCCGCGCCGATTGCGCTAGCGGGCGCCGCGATCGCTTGGCCTTGGTCCTGGACGGCAGTCGCATGGAGCGCCCTGGCTTTGGCGCTGGCGTATGCGGGTCGGCGCTTCAAGATCGAGGCACTGTCCGTGCAGGCGAACTTAGTCGCTGGGCTCGCGATCGCACGCGTTCTCGCAAGCAACGTGCACGCCACGGACACCTACCATCACCTCACCCTGCGCCTCATTACCATCTCCATTGTCGCGGCGCTTCTCTACCTCTTTTCGCGCTGGTCGATCCTGCCGAATTGGGTGAAGGCGGGGCGGCTGCCCGAGGTGTACCTCTGGTCGGCGTCGTCGCTGGTGGCGCTGGTCGCCTGGTACGAATTGCGTCCGGCGAGCGTGGCATTGGGATGGGCGTTGCTTGGGCTGGTCCTGTTCGAAGTCGGAATGAAGGAGCGCTCGACTGCCCTCCGTTTGCAAGCCTACCTGGCGCTCGTCGCGAGCTTCGTGCGCATCCTCATTGTGAATCTGAACGCGGTGGAAGCTCCCGGCCAGCTCAGCCCTCGGGTTTACACCATCGTCCCGCTGGCGCTCGCCTACTACTACATCTACGGACGGCTTTGGGGGCGTGAGGATGACTTCCTGCGGCGCGACGTGCGCCTGCGCGCCGCCGAACTCCACTGCTTCCTCGGGACCATCGCCGTCGCGGCGCTGATGCGCTTCGAGCTCAACCTCGACTGGGTAGCGGCGGCTTGGGCAGCGCTAGCGCTGATCCTGGTGACACTCGAGTGGCGGACCGAGCGGTGGATCTTTCTGCATCAGAGCTATCTGATGGGGTTCGCAGTGCTGTTTCGCACCGTCCTGCACAACCTTTACGAGCGCAGCTATTTTCCGGCGCCGTTCTGGCGCGGACCGTGGGTGGTAGTCGGCACCGTGGTGGCCTTACTGGCGCTGACGCTGGTGCTTGCATCGCAACTCGCCCTACCTCCGCCGGCGCGCGATCCGGAGCATCCATGGATGCGAGCGTGGGCTTCAATTGAGCGGCGCCCCGAGCAGATCTTCTTCTTCATTCCCTTCGTTCTGCTCACTTGGCTTCTCGCGGAACAGCTGCGGCACGGACTGGTGACGTTCGGGTGGGGCATAGAGGCGGTGGGTGTCTTCCTGGTGGCGCTCAAGGTGGGCCAGCGAAGCTATCGGCTCTCCGCCTTGGGACTGCTGTTGTTGTGCGTACTCAAGATCGCCTTGGTGGATGTATGGGGTTTGGCGCCGCGTGACCGTTACATGACGTTCATCGCGCTAGGATCGGCGCTCCCCTTGGTCTCGTTCCTTTACAGCAAGTATCGTGAAGTGGTGCGGGAGTACCTATGAAGCGCAGGCTGATTTTCGTCGGCCTCGCCCTGCTGATCGTCGCGTCGCTGGTGTGGACGGAGAGAGCGCGCGTGGCCGCGCCCGCAGGTCCGGGCGCCATCCTTTACTTCGTCGCCGACACGGAGCACGAACTGACGCGGCTGCCTGTGGCCTTCAAGCCGATGCCGGACGACGAAGAGATCAAGATCGGCGATCAACTGGCGCAGATGTACCTCGGAAGCAAGCCTCGTGAAGGAACACCTGCCGCAGCGCGGGTCCGGTTGATCGAGGGCTACGTGAACCAAGTGGGAGCGAGGGTCGCGGCGCACGCCCGCCGCAAGCTGCCGTACCGCTTCCACTATCTGGACCGGCCCACGCTGGTCGACGCCTTCGCCCTCCCCGGAGGACACGTCTTCATCGGCAATGGACTCCTGGCGCTGATGGACAGCGAAGATGAGCTCGCGGCGGTCCTGGGTCACGAGGTCGAGCACATCGACCACTATCACGCGGCTGAGCGAATCGAAACGGAACGCGCGCTGCGGAGGATCCCACTCGGCGGCTTGGCGGTGATTCCGATCGCCGTGTTTGAGGCGGGCTACAGCAAGGATCAGGAACTCGAAGCCGACCGTGAAGGCACGCGCCTCGCGGTGAGCGCCGGTTATTCTCCGCTGGGCGCACTGCGTCTGTTCGAAACCTATGAACGCTTGTACGAGGAGTACATCACCAAAGCGCAGACGCCGCAGGAAGAGCTCGCCCAGGTGGCCATCCAAACCTTGGAGGGCTACTTCCGGACGCATCCGCTGCCTTCCGAGAGGATCGCCCAGATCAAGGAAATGATTACGGCGGAGAACTGGGGGAATCTTACCTCAGAGCAGCCGTTACGGGTCGGCTACATCTTTTGGACGGACCGGGCACGAAAAGCCGAGGAGAGCTGTCGTTACGAATACGCGGTAAGGACCGCTTTGTACTCGCTCAAGCTCCAGCCCGACCAGCCCGCGGCTCTGGATGTGCTGGGTCGCGCGCAGTTCATGCTGGCGGACTTCGATTCTGCAGCAGCTACGGATCGTCGTCTCCTCAACGTTCGGCCCACGGACGTCGACTTGGCCGGCCGATACGCGTCCGCGCTCGGAGCTCGCGGCAATCCCCAGAAAGCCGTGCAGGAGTTTCGGGACTGGCTGACGGGGGCGGGAATCTCAGAAACCGACGTGATGACACAAATGCAGGCGGACTTGGCCGGGTTGTGGCTTCTCGCGGCAAATCCCAAACCAGCGGCACAGATCGAACAACAATTACAAGCCGCCGTCTGGGCTCCGCACGCCCTGGGGCAGCTCGGCTTGTGGTACTACCGGGCGGGGCGCTACGATCAGGCCGCAAGACTGCTGACCTCGGTGGTGGAGCAACTGCCACAGGACACCACGGTTAGGGTTCAGCTTGGCTGGACGCTCCTCGCGCAGCGCAAGTACGAGTCGGCCTTGGGACGGTTCAGCCGCGTGGAGCCCGCCACCGGCCTTCTGAGCTCGAGTGTTACGACGCCCTATCCGCCGGGCGCTCGCATGGGCGCCGCCATCGCCAAATGGGAGTCGCACCAGGGCGACGACGCGTTGACGGACTTCGCGAGTGTCATCAAGGATGAGCCTTATTGGCTGAACCAGCGCTGGGTAGCCGCACTCTTTGCACCCGGCGTGCCTGCCAGCATCGCTCAAATGCGGGCCGAGCTCGAACGCAGGAAGCCGGTTCGCGCGGTGACCAGCTTCCGCCCATTCGTGCTAAAACCTAATGGTTCCGGCTTAGTCTCCAAGCAGCCGTCGACATTTCAAGCTTTCATTTTAGACGTTCTGGCGTTGCCCAAGGTTTGATTGTTCTCAGCGGGAGATGAGCAGGCGTTCTTACGGACAAAAGAGCTATCGCAGCTTGATTTTGTGCCGGCAGCCTCCACCCGTTCCGTCAGGCGTGTTACAGAAACAGCAGCTTGGCGAAAGCTGCCGGCCACTCGTTGCGTGGATGCTACTTGCCGCCCTCTCCACCGGATCGCTTCACGGTTGAGGCTACAGAGGTGGAGGTGGGGCGAGCCATGCCTGGCATCCCCGGCATTCCTTTCATGGCGCTCATGGAACCAAGTTTCGAAGTGAAGAAGAGGAAGAAGTTGGAGCCGACCTCGATGGCTCTGCCGGCTGCTTCTGCCGCGTCCATCTGCTTCGCCGAAGTGATGCCGCTGCTTCCGTCCGCTGACGGCCAGTCACTCTGGTTCAGGACCAGCACCGGCCTGACTTCCCACCAGATGGCTCCAGTGTTGACGCGCGAGTTGTCAACCACGTGGCTGTGATTCGGTGTTGGCACGAACACCGGCGCAGTCGGAGGACCCGCCTTCCCCAGTGCGGCCAGCGTCTTGGACAGGTCGACCGAGGAAGCGTGCATGGTGCAGGTGCCGGGCACGGGATTGTTCGGGTCGGGGCACTGAGTCGTGATGGCCGGATTAACCGTCCTCTTCCAAGCTTCGGGCACGGCGCCGAATAGGCTGATTAACGCGTTGCCCAGGGCGACGCCGCAAAGTTCACCCGGCCTCCCTCCATCCGGGCAATCCATGGCGTCGGCAGCGGTTTGGTCATTGTCGACCGAGAACATAGGAATGAGAACGTACAGATGCGCAGTAAGTTTGATGTCGCCTCCCGTCGGGTCCTCTGTGGGTTCGGTGATCGGTTGGCAAATCGGCGTCTGCATCTCATTGGGATCGGACTGCGCCTTCATGCCGTTGAAATCCAGATCCAATGCTGGCTGGTCAACACAGTCGAAATTCTGCAGGTAAGTGAAGGTGACGATCCTGCCGTTCCCGAAGCCGTTCGTCTGGTTAGGTTTGAGCTGCGCCGAAGCGTTGGTCGCAATCAAAGCGATAGACGCGACAGCGACGGTCGACGCCAGGCGAGTGAACAACGCTTTCCTAAGTTCCGATGACTGGAATCTGAAGCGGATCATGTGTTCTCCTTTCCTTCTACTGGAATCCGAATCAAGGTTCAAAGAATGCGCACGGCCCTCCCCGCGGAGTTTCAGAACTGGAGACTGATGAGATACTGAATCAAGTCACTTTTCTGTCCGTCAGTGAGCCCCAGGCTCATACAAGTGTTGTAGTGGTCCACGACGGCGTTCAAATCGGCGAAGCGCCCGTCGTGATAGAAGCCGCCTTTGAAATGGGTGGACAGCGCACCGATCGGCGAAGTCCGATACCGCAGGTCCGGCGCCCGATCGGCTTGGAAACTGTCGATGCAGATTTCGTTGGGTTGATGCAAGTTCCAACCTGGGTCGGTCCAGAGCGGCTCGACGTGACAGTTATTGCATTTTGCCTGGCCGCTGAACAGTTCGTCGCCCCGCGCCGCCGCCGCCTTGTCGAAAGGTACGGTCGGACTCGGCGCAGGAATGGAGATCTGATAGAGCTGTAAAGCTGCAAGTTTTGGCGTGATGAGGTCGTCATCCGGACTGATGTGCGGCAAGTCGGCAAAACCGTGCGCGGCGGCAATAGGGAACTGCGATGCATTGTTAAGGCGGGGATCGAAGAACCTGCCTTTACCGTGCATCTCCAGGTTCCCGACGAAGGCGTTCCAGTGAGGCACCGATCCCCAGCCGGTCCAGGTGTGCAGGTTCACTCCTCCAAGACCGAAAGCGGGTGGGATGAGCGCGGCACCAGGTACGTTCATGCCGGTGACACTGCCATCGGTCATCTGCTGAGGGTTGAACGTCTTGCCGTCCAGGATCAGTTCGGCATCGAATTTCCCCGGTCCCCAACTGTTGAGTACGTTTTTTACGGTAGTTTGATCGGTCCCCAGGAGATTGGCGAGTGCGCTCAGGTCAGGCGCCAGCGCGACAATCGCTCCGACGTTCAGATCGCGATTCGGCCAGCCATCCAGACGATGGCCCACGCAGCCGGTGCCGGGATTGGGCGTCACTTGTCCGGCACAGAGCGCGGGGTAGGAATTATCAACCGTGGAGTGACAGAAGGAGCACTGAATACCGACGGACTGGAGTGTTCCGGTATTGTTGAAGAACCCGGTAACTCCGACGACCGCGTTCAGTTTGAGGAGCGCGAGCGTGACCGCCGGATCGTCGAGATTGACCTTCCCCATCAGAAGTTGCTGCAGCAGATTGGCCGGCAGCGCATCCGCGTCGACCTTCAAGCCGACAGCAAGAGCAGTCTTGGGGCTCACCCCTGGACCAACTCCGCCGGAACCAGATCCTTCGATGGCCTGGTGCAGTTTCAGCGTGTCACCCCAGAAGGCCTGGTCGCCGAAGGTATCAAAGCGGAAGATGTGCTCGCCCTGCTGCACTTTTTGAGTCGCATTCTGGACTACGGGATCCTGATTCGCGTTCGACGGGCCAATTGACTTCGAGTGGCCGGCACTAATGAGAAGTACGACGATCGACAAAACGGTCGCCGCCACAATTATCTTTGCGACGCGAAATCTTGTCGGTGGCATTTCAAAGACCCTCCTGTTATCCCCGGGCGCATAACCCGGATTGGTTAGCTATCGCTCCGCTGCTCGACAAGTTTCTCAGAACGCCACGCAAGCTCATGGCGGCGGTTGACTGCCTGTCCGCAGCGTTGGAGGTTGCGCATAAACGTTGCACTCGGCCGGAGCTCGTCGCCCACGATTTCAGACAGAGGTGGAGCCTCAGGATGGCGGCGTCTCGTTGGTCGAGTTTCGACATCGTCTTCACGGTTGTTTTTTCCTTCGGACGCCATTGAGCGCCCGATTCGTGTGGTGAATTGGATGGCGCAACTCGGCAGGCCAATGCCAAAGCTTCGTCAACTAGTTGTAAAAAGCTCGCAAAAATGCTGGACCCGGAAGATTGGAGACGCGGTCGCGACGAATTGGTGGGGTGCTCGTCCTTTTCTCGAAATGGGTGCGGGAGTTGAGTAGGCCGGCGGAAAGGAACGCGGCTAGCGTTCGACGGCTTTGCGGGTGGGCATGGTTAAAGGAAGAATGAGCTTGAACACTGAGCCCCGAGGGCCCGTACTCTCGACGCTCACCTGGCCGCCGTGGTCCTGCATAATCTTCTGAACTACGGCAAGGCCAAGGCCGATACCGTTTTCTTTCCCGTAGCTCATGAAGGGCTGAAAGACGTTTTCGCGTATGGCTTCCGGGATCCCGGCGCCGTTGTCGGCAACACGGATCTCGAAGCCCTGCGCTGTTCGCCGGCCATCGATGCTGATCCTTCCGGAATCGGGCGGAACGGCCTCGCACGCGTTGAGCAGCAGGTTGTGCAGCACGCGATCGAGCTTGCCCTGGTCGAACCAGGCGTCACAGTCGTCTCCATGAGAAAAGGAAAAGACGATGCCCCGAAACTCGGGGTGCGCCTGCACGGTTTGAATCGCCCGCTCGATAGCCTCCTCAGTACTAGCGTAGACCGGGTGTAGCGCCTCGCCTTCCTTGGAGAAACCAAGCAGCGAGCTGATCTGTTCGGTCATCCGGTTCACGGCCAGGCGGATCTCCTCGTAGAAGTCCTTTCGCTCAGTGGCGTCCAGATTGCTTTCGGAGAGGAACTCTGCGTAGGCGAGAATGGCGGTTAGCGGGTGGCGCAGGTCGTGGGAGATAGTGCTTGCCATGCGTCCGATCGTAGCCAGGCGTTCAGAGTTCAGGAGATCCCGCTGCGTTTGCTGTAACGTGCGGCGCATGCGATCGAAGGCCGCAGTCAGCTCTGAGACTTCGTCGTGGCCGCGAGCCTCGAGCGGATAAGCGAAGTCGCCTTTCTCCAGCGCGTGAACGCCAGCGACGAGGTGAGCGAGGGGTCGCGTGAACGTAGTGGAGATCAAGAACACGAGCGCAGTAACGGCGAGCACGGCAGCGACGCCTGCGACCAGAATCCAGCGGTTGAGACTCTGCAGGAATTCGGTAGCCTGATCGTAAGACTTGAGGACGCTGAGGGTGACGGCGGGCGATCCTCCCGGCGCCAATTCCACCGATGTCGAAAGAAACCTCTCCTGGCCCAACTGAAGTTCCTCCGGTCCGCCTTCCGCAGCCAAAGAAAGCTCGCGGCGTCGCGCCAGGTCCGCCTCCTGGGCGGCGGAGAGGGTGCTGGCGACAAGGGTGTTTCCATAGTGGACCGCAACCCGGCCTGCCGCGACGCGGCTGACGTCCTCTGCAACACGGCGGTCGATCTCGTAGCCGACAGCCATGACACCGAGCGTCGTATTCTCGGCGGGGGAGCCAAAATAAATGGGCTGGATGAACACTTCGAACAGGTGGCCGTTCCCATACCACCAATCTCGCGACTCGCCGTTCCGAAGCGAGCGGCGCAGCAAGTCCTGAGCCTCGCTCCGGGTAAAGCCGGCGGTGGCCGTTTGGAGGGCCATCAAATTACCCGAGCGGCTGGCCAATACGAACAGTTCGCTCCTTATCAAACGCCAGAACTCCCCCGAAGCATCCTGAATGGTTGCCGGGTGCTCGGTAGTCATAACGGCCTTCAGCGAAGGGAGGTCGGCCAGCAGGGCGGCGGACTGCTCGAGCGTGGTTTCGCGCTGGCGTTGAAGGGTCTGAAATGTCACTACCGAGTTGCGCAGGCCCTCCGTAATCTCCTCGCGCACTCGAAGCCTTACGCGGTGCCGGACGACGAGCAGGGTGACCCAGGTCAGTGATGCCGAAACCAGCACCATCGAGAGCAGGAATTTAGTTCGCAGCTTAGCCTTGAACATCAGAGTGCCATGCCGAGCGGCAGTCGCCGTCCTCTGGGTTCGGAATCGGCCTCGATTCATCCGGTCGCAACTGCTAAGGTACAAACTTGTAGCCTGCATGGTGTACCGTTAGAAAATGAACCGGGTGTGCGGCATCTTTTTCCAGCTTCTGTCTCAGATTCAGAATGTGAGTGTCCACCGTACGCGTCGACGGGTAGTCGCGGTAACCCCAAACCTCATTTAAGAGCTCTTGGCGCGAAATCACACGTTCCCTGTGCTCAGCGAAATACTTCAGCACCTTGAGTTCCTGAGGAGTAAGCGAAACCGGCCGACCACCGCGCATCAGTTCCATCTTGGCGAAATCCACGACGATATCGTCGAAACTGTACTGATCTACAGCGGTGTTTCGCCGGGAGCGCCGCAAGACCGCCCGCCCGCGGGCCAGCAGTTCTCTCGGACTGAACGGCTTGGTCACATAGTCGTCTGCTCCGAGCTCGAGGAGCAGGACCTTGTCCACTTCGTCGGGAGCGGCAGTCAGGACAATGATCGGCACCAGGGGAGAGTCCTTGCGGATTTCCCGGCAAACGTCTTGTCCCGGAATCACCGGTAACCTGAGATCCAAGATCACCAGGATCGGAGATGAAGCGCGAAACGCCTCGAGGCCCGCGGCACCGTCCCGGGCAACCTCAACGGCGAAGCCCTCCGATTCAAACAGATGCTTGAGCGCCTTGTGGGTGGCGCGATCGTCCTCGATGACGAGAACCTTTTCCATGTTCGCAATTCGCCGCTTTTTGGGCTAGCCAAAGTATAAACTGAAAACCGCGGCTTTTCCGAACTCGAACACTCAGGGTTACAATGGTTGTGCGTCGGTTGGGGTGCTCAGACTCCGGTTCCGAGACACAGCAGGAGGCTCTATGCAGCGGTCCGGTTGGATGTGTCTCTCGAGGGGCACAGCACCTATTCTGATCGCGTACCTACTTTCAGCTACCGTGGCGGTCCCCCAGCAAACGCCGTCTCGGCCGGCGGCTCCGGCGGCGGGAATCGATGACCCGTTGGGTGACTTGAAGGTGCAGATTCGGCAACTCACGGCGACCGTAGCCGAGATGAACGACCAAATGGCCCGGTCGCGACGAGAGGCTCAGGAGCTGCACCAGGAACTCCAGGCCGCGCGAGAGCAGTTGGCTTCCTTCAAGCGTGAACTCGCCGACTCGCGGGCTCAGGCGGCGCCGCAATCTGCCATCGCTGCGATTCCTGGGTCGGACCGAGCAAACGTTGAGGCTCATCCGACCGACAAGATGGCCGTGTCATCCGGGCCTGCGGCGCCAGGTCGAGGCGGCGAGGGAAGCGGGCTCGGCAAACGAGTGAACGCGCTTGGCGACCGAGTTACGAGCTTGGAAGAGAGCCAGCAACTTCTGGGCGCCAAAGTCGACGACCAGTACCAATCCAAGGTGGAGAGCGGATCCAAATACCGAGTGCGGCTCTCCGGCATCGCGCTACTGAACGTGTTCGGCACGCGCGGTTCCGTCGACAACCTCGATGTCCCCACGCTGGCGCGGCCGCGGGAACCGCTCGATTCCTCGGGAAGCTTCGGAGCCACCCTACGCCAAACCCAGCTTGGTCTGGAGGTGTTCGGGCCGAGGGTAGGCGGCGCGAGAACCAGCGGCGACCTGCAGTTTGATTTTTTTGGTGGATTTCCCGATACTCTGGACGGAGTCACCGCGGGCCTGGTCCGCCTTCGAACAAGCACAGTCCGTTTTGACTGGGCTCACACGTCCATCGTTGCCGGACAGGATGCGCCTTTCTTCTCGCCGCTTTCGCCCAGTTCGCTGGCTTCGCTTGCCTATCCAGCTTTAGCTTACTCTGGCAATCTGTGGACGTGGACTCCTCAGGTGGTTGTCGAGCGCCGAAAAGTTCTCTCGGACGATTCCAGCATCCTGGTGCAAGGGGGAATCCTCGATCCCCTGACCGGGGAGCCGCCGGCCGACCAGTTCTATCGGTTACCGCAAGCCGGCGAGCGCAGCCGTCAACCAGCCTACGCGACAAGAGTCGCGTGGACACGCGGTGCATTGGGCCGTCCGTTGACGCTTGGCGCGGGAGGTTACTATGCCCGGCAGGACTGGGGCTTCGGTCGCTCGGTCGATGCCTGGGCCGGTACGGCGGACTGGGAATTGCCGCTGGGCCGATGGCTTTCGCTCACGGGGGAGTTCTACCGGGGGCGTGGCATTGGAGGACTCGGCGCAGCCACTGGCCGTAGCGTGCTCTTCAGCGGTTCTCCCACGGATCCCCGGACGTCGCTCGTCGGCCTGAACGCCGCAGGAGGATGGTCGCAACTGAAATTCAAGCCGCTGGAAAAACTGGAGGTTAATGGCGCCTTTGGCGAAGACTACCCGTTCGGGTCGGACCTGGCGCGCTTTCCCCAGGGCCAGAGCTACGTCGATCCTTCCATAGGGCGTAGCGCCAGCGCCTTCGTCAACGGCATTTATCACCTTCGCTCGAATTTGTTGTTCTCCCTCGAATATCGCAAGCTATGGACGTCGGCAAGCTATCGGACCAAGGTGGCTGCCGATCACGTAAACGTCGGCGTTGGGGTGTTGTTCTGAACGCCGAAAGGAGTGCTAGGGATTTGGTTTTGATGCTTTTGCTCGCGCTGCTTGGCGGAGTCGCCCCGGCGGGCGCGCAGTCTGTAACCGTGAAGGGTCTCATCACTCTTGTCCATCGCGAAGATACGGGAGCGAAGAAGTCTGACAACTCGAACGCCGTACTTTGGCTCACACCTGTCGCCAACTCGTTGAGCGGGGACCTCGAACTCCGGAAGCAAACGCCGCGCCCAAGGTTCCGTCTGGTGCAGCAACACAAGCGCTTCGAGCCGCACGTTCTGGCCGTACCGGTAGGCTCGGTCGTTGATTTCCCCAACTTCGATCCCTTCTTTCACAACGTGTTTTCGCTTTTTGAGGGCAAGCGCTTCGACCTAGGCCTCTACGAGTCCGGCGCCACCCACAGCGTCAATTTCGATCGGCCTGGCGTTTGCTACATCTTCTGCAATATCCACCCCGAAATGAGCGCTGTGGTCGTGGTGCTCAAGACTCCCTATTACGCGATCTCCAATCGCGTGGGTGAAATAGTTATCAACGATGTGCCACCGGGACGCTACCTTGTGAACGTGTGGCACGAACGCTGCCCACCGGAGGATCTCAAGGGCGTCCGCCGCGAGGTAATGATTTCGGCCGAGCAAGCCTCCGTTGGAACCATCGTCCTGCGTGCTTCATACGATTTGCTCAGATCCCACAAGAACAAATACGGTCGCGATTACGAGAAGCCTAACCCTCCCACGTCCCTTTATTGAAAACACGGCCTACGGTCATAGCGTGTTGGCGATCATCCGTCGTGTGACGGCAGAAATATGTCAGCCTTTGCGCTGAGGCCCATTGACTTTCTGCCAGTGCCATTCAGCACCTCTTGCCGATGCCCTTGCGGCTGAAAATCATGAGCGACCCTAGCGCCTGCATCGGAACCCTAGAGAGGTCAGGCAAGCATCCGTTCAGCTCAAATTCTGATCTTCCGCCGCCTTCCGAGTGGCGTACTGCTCACTGCTTGCAGGAACCGTAGTCCTTGGTCAGCTTTTGGACTTGGAAGACATGCTGGCCCGAGTCACCTTTCGTCTTTTTCCCTTTTAAGGCGACTCTCTCGCCGGGCGTTAACGTTACATCGTTGCTGGCCACCAATGCGTAGGTGCTCTTGTCCTTCTCGTTCATCAGCTTCACCTTCCCGCTGTTGGAGGGTTCGACGCAGCCAACAATGGTGCCGCGATTTCGCAGCAACAGGTACGCGGCCCCGATCCCGGCCGCTGCCCCGACGCCGGCCCCTATAGCAGCCCCATTTCCGTAGCTTCTTCCACTTGAGGTGCCGCCAGTCGAGCCCATTCCGCCACCTCCATACTGCGCAAATGTCAAAGCGCACATCGCCAAAGCAAGACCGACACCTAGTGCACAACGAAGTGGGGTTCGTAGATTCATTGAGTCCTCCTTTTGCGGTCGAGACTGGAGCGAATAGTGTCGCGCAATCAACTGAAGAGTCCGTCTCGAGGATTTCAGCGACGGCCAGGAATCTGAGAATGGTCGCGTCCGGATGGGCCTGCTGTTTTCTCTTCTGGGCCTTCTTCTCGGGCGGAAGCGATAGCTATTTGACAACAGGCCGGCGCCCACCACAGTCGTGCCAGCCACCGCAAAACCCTCTTTGAGGAACTGCGCTGGCTCAAAAGGTCGCGGAAACCCTTCAAGAGGTTTTCAATGACCGCCTCCTTCAGCCGGCCTTTCTCTTGAAACGTGGGATCCAGCCACCACTAATCTTCTCCGATTGGCGGTGGCCTTGGCCCGTAACACCATCACCTGCGTAACAGTTTGATGACGCACCTACTGGGCAAAAGTGTCAACGACTTGTCAACTAACTGCAAAAGCTACGCAAAAGACCTTCAGTGCCCAAAGAAGTAAACACCGCGGACAACCAGAAATCTCCCGGTGCTCGTTCGGAATCGGACGGGTCGTTTTGGTGAGATCGAAGCAGGAGACGAATGTAAGCCGGCGCTCTACGAGTCTGTCGGCCGGTACAATCAACGGAAGAATGAGTTTGTCTACGCTCACCAGGCACCGTGATCCCGGCATGAGTTCTGGACGGCAAGACCGATGCCATTTTCTTTTGCGCGCGGCTTCTGAAACATCGGCGCAATTGCCAATCTACGAACCTCGGGACCGGACCGGCCCTCCTAATACTCGGCGACCTCGGCCGAGCGCTGAGAATACGTGCTTTAGGCACACGTGCGAAAATGGCCTTAGCGCTGGCGTGGAATCAATGAGTTAGCTCTGCCAAATTCGGAGGGTTTTCAGAGCTCGTGAATCGGGACGGCCTCAGCGCGAAGCGCAGATCTGGGCTTCTCAAGCATAAGCAGCCATGGGCTTGCGAAGCGTGCCAACCGCTGTGTCTTGGGGTCATCGAAGAATCCGCACGCGTTCTGGGAACAGTTCGTTTCGCCCGGCAGAGCGGGCGCCGCCGTCTTCTCTTCGCCAATCCGCCACTGATATCGGGTTCCGTCACCCTGGCAGGCCGCGCCCTAACCGGCCGGACCGGAATCGAGCTCCGTCGTAGAGAGGCCGGTACGCTGTGCAAAAAGCGTCTAGCCCGCTTTCGGCACGGGCCAGCCTTGTGCGTAGGGCGAGGAGATCGGACGGGAATCCAGGAGACAGTCCTGGAGGCGATCTCCCTTCCGCGTGCTGGTCCCTCACGGGCACCGCACCCCTCTATACCGAGCGCCTCAGGTGTTTGCACAAGCAACTCGAGGATCATCCTTCCGCCCGGGTAGTCACACCAAGCCCCTTCTCGAAAATCATATCGGTTTCAGAGTCAGCCAAGAGGTCTTCGAGCAGATTCAAATGCGGGCCGACCGAGCCGGTAAGCCCGCCAATGCCTGGTGCCGGGAGAAGGTCATCGAAGCCGCAGCGCGGCCCCGTGTCAGCGTCGCAGAGTTCGCCATCCTTGCGGAGGTCGTGGCTGCCGAGGAAATTCTCATTGAACTGCTCTGGGCCATCGTCAAGGAGGGAGAGCCTCCCATCGAGAAGTTCCGCCAGATAACCGCGAAGGCTCACGCCGCCAAGCAGAAGGAGACCTGGAAGCTTCTTAGCGATACACAGACCCCGGCGTAGGCCACCATGCCTGTGGAGCCGGCCAAGTATTCGGCCCCGACAGCTAGATGAAGAATTTTGGCCTTCGGGCAGGCAAGGGGGAGTGCACTCCAGCTTTTGCGCTTTGCCTATTCCAAGGCAGAGAGGCTGCGTTTCGAGGGCAGCGTCGCACGATCGCCCCGAGCAAACGAGGGCGCCGGATGAATGGTCAGCGTACCGCTGGAAGCTCTGCAAACCTACCCACATTCATGGAGAGTCGAACATGGAACAACTCGCCATTTTTCAGCCTCAGGAATCGGCCACTTCCAAACGCCCTTCTGGCAGAAGCCAGCCCACAGCGCGAACCACCGATGAGAGTCAAGCTCACTTTCCCGGCGAATCACCCGACATGGAAGCACTGCTAACCAGCCGGGAGGCAGCCCGAGTCTTGAAAATCCATCCCAAAGTGCTGGAGCGGATGGCCAAGCGCGGCGAAGTCCCGGCGCTCAAGGTGGGCAAGTTCTGGCGGTATCAGGCCACAGCGCTGGACGAATGGATCAAATCGCGATTACAATCGCGCTGCCAACCGTGCCGCATGAAAACCTCATTCTGAAAAGGAGGCAACATGCAGGCACGATACCAGTACGGGAATTTGATGCTCCGAAGGCGGAAGAAAGGGCCGGACGTTTGGCAATTTCGCTGGCTGGAGAACGGAAAGCAGAAGTCAGTGTTGATCGGAACGATCGAGAAACTTCCGACACGGGCGGATGCGGAAAGAACTGTTGAACACCTTCGCATCATGATCAACGCCCAGAGTGTTCAACAACTTTTTCACTCAGTCACGGTCGGAGCTTTGGCCGACCGCTACATGGCCGAGGAAATGCCCGCTCGTGTTCGGGACGACACCGCCAGGACCTATCGAGGCCTTATAAAGAACTGGATCAGGCCGAGATGGGGATCTGACTTCGTCCAGAACGTCAAGACTTTGGCCGTGGAGCACTGGCTCAAGAGCATTTCGCGATCAGCGAATACCAAAGCACACATTCGGAACCTTATGCACCTTTTGTTCAACTGTGCGATCCGGTGGGAACTGAGCGACAAGAACCCCATCGCGCTCGTTCGGCAGTCAACCAGGCGCAGATTCCCCGCGTTTTGACGCCGGAAGAGTTCAAAAAGCTCCTTAGTGAGTTGCAGGAGCCGTGTCGGACGATGGTTCTCATCGCGGGAAGCTTGGGACTTCGGATCAGCGAAGTCTTGGGGCTGCGATGGGGCGATATAGACTGGCGAAATCTGACCCTTCTGGTGCAACGGGGCGTTGTCATGCGCAGGGTTCACGAGACCAAAACCGAAGCCTCGCTCAAGCCGATGCCCATTGATCCTCAGATTGCCGAAGCCCTTCTGAAGTTCAGGCGCCAAGCGGTGTACGTGGGCCAGGAAGATTTTATTGTTGCGAGTGACAGCGGCAAACCTCGATGGCAGGCGACGATGTTGGCGGACCATGTCAAGCCGGCTGCAGTGAGAGCGGGAATCGGCAAAGTGGGCTGGCATATGTTCCGACATATGTTCTCCTCGACGCTGCACCAAGCTGGCACGAGCATGGCGGTGCAGAAGGAACTCCTTCGGCATGCGGATATCCAGACCACAATGAACAATTACATGCAAGCTGTTTCTGAGGCGAAGCGCGAGGCTGTTCATCGCGTGGCCAAGCTGCTCTTGAATGCGTGAGTCACGAAGTTGTGCGAGTTTGTACTCGATAGTTGGACGTATTCCAGCTATTTCCTTGAAAGGATGGAGCGGGAGACGGGAATCGAACCCGCGACGTCCAGCTTGGGAAAACGGCAATAAATCGGAAACAAAGAATTTAGCGTTTCCATGGACCTCGTTCTGGCGATAGAAATTACCGT
>Ga0070733_10000584_pt1 | contig 29131 bp, 21 predicted proteins | sample Coa_R1_9_FD_66450 | JGI IMG/M metagenome (GOLD analysis project Ga0070733, IMG submission 66450) | Surface soil microbial communities from Centralia Pennsylvania, which are recovering from an underground coalmine fire - Coalmine... | ecosystem: Environmental > Terrestrial > Soil > Unclassified ...
CCGCGCTATCGCGACAACCCTGGTCGAACTTCCGCCCCTCACAAGCCATTTGACGCGCGTCGCGCTTACGCAACGGCTGCGGCGTATCGTCGACGAGGGCGTCGGCTACGGGCTTGCCCTTGAGGGAATCAGTGCGGCGGAGGTAGCTCGCTCGGCAACGTAGCGTTATGTCGGCGCACAGCGAGAAGGCGGTGCCATAGGCATCGCCTTCTCGTCGCGCTTCCGAAGGTTTGCGCGCGTCCTTTGCTACACTTTGTTTGTGATCTTCAGCACCGCGACGCCGATGGTTTTGCCCTTGGAATCCTTGTCGGTGAACATCGCGGTGCAATTGCCTTTCGTCGTACCCGCCGCTACATCGTAGGTGCTGCCCGCACCTTCCACTGTAGCGATACTCTTCTTCGAGCACTTCTTGTCGGTGAAGCTGAAAGTGCCGCCAACTGGGCCGTTAGCCGTGACGGTCGCGTCGGGATTGCTGATCGTGAGCGTCACCGCGCAAGGCGACAGATAGACGCCGTGGTCTTTATTACACTTCATGTCGAATATGGCGCTCCCCGGCTGGAGCAGCGAGGAACCCGCGGTCGGAGGAGCTGATCCGGCGCCTGCACATCCGGCTACGATGCCGGCAACAACGAGCGTTGCTATGGTTTGGAGTACTCTCAAACTGGTCATCTTTCTCTCCTTTTGAAGGGTGTTAAGGTTGGTGTAAGCCTGACGGCCATGCCCGTCGAGAATTTCCTCGTCGCACCTAGTTACCCGGGAAGATCGAGTTCTGGATGTCTTCCTGCATTGCATAGTAGTTGATCGATCCAAGGCCGGTCGGTTCATCCCATCCCGGCCCGGCGGAGCTTGGGATTCCGTTGGAGCCATAGAGGATGTCGTTGAAACCGCCGATCGGAGCCGTCGTGTCCGGAGGCAGAGCCGAAGTGTCGTCACCCGGTTCCCCCGCGGGCACGCATTCCGTCGATCCCAGCGGACAAGGTTCGTAGTAGCCGTATACGCCGTAATAGACGGGAGCGGCGAATCCGAGCTTGTTCTTGAAGTTGGTCTCTAGGCGCGCCCAGATACCCATCGACATCGGCGACGACAAGCTAGTTCCGCCGACGCCTTCTGGGGTTCCATCAACGAAGACGTACATCGGGCAGCCGTTGTTATCCGCGCACATCGAGATATCGGCTGCGCCCCTGATCGCGTCTGCGGTGCATAGCGCGCAGATGCCGTTGGCCTGCCAGTACCCGGCGGACTCGAAGGCGCTGTAGCCGCCCCCGGTTCCGACCCAGACGTGCTCGCCATAATAGGTTCCGGGTTCGTTTCCATTTGCGTTCGTGTCCAGCGTCGTACCGCCGACCGCAACCACGTAAGGCGACGATGCGGGATAGCATACTTGAGGCGTCCCGCCGACCGGCAGACCCGTGTTGACGAGGACCGGACAGCCCGAGCCGCTGTCGCCCGTCGACGCGAACATGGTCATGCCCTGGCTCGCGGCTTGATTGAACTCTTCATCATCGAGCGCCATCGCGCCGTCGGTATATGCGAGTGCTTCCGGTTCGCCGAACGACGAGTTGCCGGCCTGCGTCTTGTCGTCGTTGACCCACTTGCTAAATTCTAGCGCGGTGTCAGAGTCGCTGAGCGTGGTGGTATCGTACAGATACAGATGCTTAACGGTCTGAGCGATTCCGCTCGAGATCTGAGTATCGAGATCCCATTCGTCAACGCCCGATGTATCGGTGCCTTGCGTACCGACTTTCACTACCGAGAACGGCACGGCCGGAAGGCCCCAAAATGTTTCGGCCGTCCGAAGGTCCTTGACGACCTGCGATACGTTGCCTTCGCCCATGACGGCAATCTTGGTCTTGCTCGCGGTGCTGCACGTCGTCTTGCAGTTGGTCGCGCCATACGCGACTTGATACTGCGGCGGACCGTATTCGCCGCCGATGCAGATGCCGTTGACGACTTGCAAGCACGGCGGAGGCGTGCCGGCTCCGAGCGGCTGCACCTGACGGTCGGACTTCTTGAGGTGGAGGTGCATCTGGTAGGCGTTATTCAAGCCGAGCACTGCCGCGACCAATCCGCGAAAGCGGGCCGGCATCAGCGCTGGTTTAACGTTGCCGTAGACGACCCGCCCGTTCACCGTCGTGCCGTGAATCGTCGTGTCGAAAGCGCGTTCGACGCGTGAAACGGGAGCACTGCCGCTCACGATCAAGTGATTCGGCTCGATGCTGACGCGCGTGAAGCCTTGCTGTTTGAGATAGTCGGCGACGGAGTTTGCTTGGCCCATCGCGGGGTTGAACTCGGCGGTGAACTCTTCCGGCGTCATCCACTTGTGAAAAGACGCGCTGCCGCGAGTATGTTGGCTGCGGAGCAGTTTCGCGGCGCCCTCGCCGTCACGCATGCGCAGGCCGACCACCACGTGCAGCTGCGTTGCATCCGATACGCTTCCGCTTGGGAATTGCTTAAAGGGAACGGCTTGCGTGGCCGTAGCGGTCCATCCGTCGGGGACGCGCTGGGAGGAGCCGGACGTTAGTGCAGCGGGCGCACCCGGCGCACCCGGCGCGCCGGCCGGTAAGAGCGACGTATTGTTTCCGGTACACGAAGCCGACAAGATGGCGGCGGCGAGGCCCGCATACCGTAAAGAAATCTTCATGCTTGACTCCTGTCGATCGAAGTAGCGAATCGGTTCAGGCGCCGAGAGCAGTTTTCACGCCCATCTCGCCTGCTGCGGAAATCGTAAAGCGATCGCGGCCGGCCCGGAACCTACAGCCCGCAAGGTTACTGCTACAGTTGCTGTTACAGTTTGCGGCGGCGGCCCCGGCGGGCGGGCGGCAGCGGCAGGCGGGCACTCCGTTACCAGGTGGCAGCCCGGCCCTCTTGAAGATTCTGCTATGTTTCCTCGTGCCCAGGTCGGGCCGGCGCTCTCTGCGCTGGCAATGCTCGCTTCCCTGTCGGGTTGCGCGACCGGCTCCTCGACGCCGGCGCTGCGGTTAGTTTCGCCGGCCATTCTCTCTGGAATCCGGCCCGACGCCCAGCACTTCGGCAACGACTGGATGTACTCGACGTCGCCCGGAAGCAATGAAGCGACGGTTTACCGTCGGAGAGGTACCGCTCTCAAATATCACGAGACGTTGTCGCTTGACATTTCGTCCCCGCAAGGATCGGTCGCGACACGCTCCGGCTGGTGGTATGTTGCCAACGGCGGCGGCTCAAACGTGCTTATCTATCGCACCACGTCCAAGGGGCCGGTCGGGCCGGTCGGAACCCCTCTCGACGACAGCGGCGAGGTGCCCGTGAACGTCGGCCTCACCCCCAATCGCGACCTAGTCGCCGTTTCAAACTCGGCGAGCGCCGGAAGTGGGACCGGAAGTGTGAGCGTCTATCTAAATCGTGGCACAGAGCCGTCCCGCGTTCTCACCTACGGCACCGATCTGCTTGCTGGCGAAGGTGTCGCGATCGATCCTCAAGGCAACTGTTACTGGAGTTTCGACGACGCAAGCAAACTGACCGCGGTGGGCTCGATTGTCAAATTCGCCCAATGCAACGGAAGCGGAACGCCCGTGATTTCGGGAATTACCTCTGCCGGCGGGGTGGCCTTCGATCTCAACGGCAACCTCTACTACATCGACCAAGCCAGCGGCGTCTACAAATGCCAAGGAATTTCGGACTGCAAACTCTTTGCCACGGGCTTCGGGTTAGCCGTCAGCCTCAACTTCGACGCTAAGGACAGGCACCTTTGGGTTGCCGACGCGACGGGCTACCTCGACGCCGTGGATCCGTCGACTGGTGAGATCGAATCTCGGACGGTCTCGGTCAACGGCGATCCATATGGAATAGCGCCTTCGCCCGGGAGTTAGTGAACGCGGCGGGCCGCGCGGATCTTCCCAGCCTGCTCCGGCGATTTCGTATGCAGGCTGGTTTCTCGCAGCAGACGCTTGCGGATCGCGCGCTCATTAGCGTCCAAGCTGTATCGGCATTGGAGCGGGGTAGCCGTAAGGTTCCGTACCGCTACACCCTCGATCGCATCGCCAATGCGCTTTCGCTCACGCAAGAAGAGCGCACCGAACTCGAGTCATCGGCGAGGCCCGCGCGAGGTCAGCGTCTCGACGAACCCGTCGCGGCGCCGGCTCACAATCTGCCGCGGCAGCTCACCCCGTTCTTTGGCCGTGCAGCGGCCCTCAAGGAGGTCGTCGCGCTCCTTGCGCGGACGCCTCTCGTCAGCATCGTTGGAACGGGCGGCGCGGGCAAGACGCGTCTAGCGGTCGCGGTCGGAAGCGCACTGCTTAACAAATTTCCCGATGGGGCTTGGTTCGTCGATCTCTCGCCCGTTAGCGATCCCGGACTGGTAGTGCAAGCTCTAGCGGGTGCGCTGCGCGTAGAAGAATCGCCGCGGCGTTCGCTCGTGGAAACCCTCATTGCGTACCTTGCACAAAGACGACTATTGATCGTTCTCGACAACTGCGAACACGTTATGTGGGGAGCGCGGACGATCGCGGGAGCGCTCCTGCTCGAGTGCCCGCAGATCGCGCTGCTCGCGACGAGCCGTGAAGCTTTGGGCGTAGCCGGAGAACGCGCCTACCGCATCCCGTCCCTCGAGGTTCCCCGCGGAGTTCCCACGCCCGAAGAGGCACTTCGTTACGGTGCCGTGGAGCTTTTCGTAGATCGTATGCGCGCGGCCGACACGCAAGCCGCGATTACGCGCGAAAACGTCGAGCCGATCGTGGAAATCTGCAGGCGTCTGGACGGTCTGCCGCTCGCACTGGCGCTTGCCGCGGCGCGGACTCCGGTGCTTTCTCCGAGTCAGCTTTGCGAACGCCTCGACAGAATTTTCGATGTTCTGCCGAAGGACGAGGGGGCGACCATTTCGCGGCACGAAACGATGCGCGCCGTAATCGACTGGAGCTTCGCACTGCTTACGCCGCAGGCGCGCCTGCTTTTCGCACGTCTCGCGGTTTTTGTCGGGGGCTTCTCGCTGGAATCGGCGACCGCAGTCTGTAGCGACGAGCGGCTTCCGCCGGCGGACCTGCTGGACTTGCTTTCATCGCTTGCGACGCAATCGCTGATTGCCGTCGATTTCGAAGGCGGCGATGCGCGTTATCATCTCCTCGAGGCGACGCGGCAATACGCGCTGGAAAAGCTGGAGCAGCACGGCGAACGGGCAGCCATCGCGCAGCAGCACGGGGTCGCGTTTCTGCGCATGGCCGAGCGATTCGATCGCGATTGGTACAACGCCGCCGAGCGATCGTGGTTCCATCAAGCGCAGACCCAGCTCGATAATTTCCGCGCTGCCCTCACCTGGTCGCTCGCCGAAGGGCACGATGTGAGCTCCGGCCGGGTGCTCGCGGCGGCGCTGGCCCGCGTCTGGTATTCTATCGCGCCGCTAGAGGGCCGGCGATGGGTTCGTCTCGCGATCGAATGCAGCGACGACCAAACGCCGATCGACGTGCGCGCGCGTCTTTACGTCGCCGACGCGGAGCTTTGCAGTTCGCTCGGCGAGTATAAGGCTGCACTTTCGGCGGCGCAGCAAGCGTTGCAACTGGGCGACGGGCTCGGTGAATTGCAGCGAGCTCGCGCCGAACAGGCCGCAGGGAGCGCGTTTGGAGCGTTAGGCCGCGCCTCCGAAGGCCAGGCCTTGCTCGAAGACGCCCTCGCGATTTCGCGCCGGCTCGATAACTGCCGAATGCAGGCGCTCGTGCTCGGCGATCTCGGAACCGCTCGTTCGCGGTGTGGCGACCTCGACGGAGCAAAACGATTCTATGCCAATGCGCTCGAGTACTACGAAGCGCTCAACCTGGAACGGCCCGCGGCCTCGATCGCGGGGAATCTCGCGGAAGTGGAGTTTGCGGCCGGCGATGCGGCTGCCGCACTCCAACTTGCAGAGCAGGCACGCACAGGTCACGAGGCGGCGCAGAACCGCCGCTCCGTCGCAAACGTCCTTTGCAACATGGCCGCTTACCTGACCGCTCTCGACTGTTTCGACGACGCCCGCGCGTACGGAAGAGAAGCGCTGGCCGCCGTTCGTGAAGTCAAGCGGACGGTGCTAACGGCGTACGTGCTGCAGCACCTCGCAGCCGTCGGGGCGTTGCAGTCGCTTTCCGGAAATGGTAATGGCGATGCGGTTCGCAAGCGTGCGGCGATGCTGCTCGGATTCGTGGACGCTTGGCTTGCGAAGCTGGAGGCGCCACGCGAATATACCGAACGACAAGAGTACGAGCGGGTCATCGCCTCGCTACGCACGACGATGGGCGATCGCTTGGAAAGTGCCATGGCGCATGGCGCCGAGTGGACCGAGGCCACGGCTGTCGCCACCGCGCTCGAATTGTAGGCGGGGCGCTCTTCAAAATGGGAAATCTAGCGCCTTCATGGCGTTCGCTACGACACGCATATCGTGTTCACTCACTTCGATTAGGCTTCGCCGGAATGGGAGTCCTGCAGCCTGTACGTGATGGGCAGAGGCCACGCCGACCCAATACTTCACGGCGCGCCCGCGTGCACGGTCACCGCGAACCCGCCCGGTGCAACGAGGGTAAACATCCGGCCAAATGGTCCGTTTTGAGGTTCGCCAACGGCCGAATTCCTAGTCTACGCGGTGAGCGTCTTTAGGTCGTCCATCGACCCTCGCAGGGCGCTTACGAAGTCTTCGTCGGCGCCGATCCAGCGGTCGAACGCAAGCCGAAAAACCGAGACGCCTGCGTCGGCAGCTAGGCGCGCCGTTGAATCCGGAACCCCGCGCTGTCTCAACCCCGCGGCTAAGGCCTCGGCCAGAGCAGAGAGCTTGAGCCGCTCGCGCTCCAGCAGATCGGCGTTACCGGCGATGATGGCATTCCGCCGCCGCGCGAAATCACGCCGCTCATCGGTGAAGAAGTTCGACAGCGGCTCAAGGGCGCTATTCACGGCGCCGAGCGCCGAGAGCGAAGTCGGCGCAGCGCCGAGCGCGCGGACGACGGTTTCTGCGAACGCCTCAGAGCCCGCAAACAAGACTTCCCGTTTGTCTGCGAAGTAGCGAAAAAACGTCCGCTCGGTAAGCCCTGCTCGCTTGGCGATCTCGGCCACCGTGGTTTGGTCGAATCCTCGCAGGGCATAGAGCGCCATTGCGGCGTCCACCAGCCGTTCCTGTGCGCCCGGTAACCAGCGACCCATTGGCCCACTATAGCACGTGATGTCAGGGGTTGACATCCTGTGATACGCTGATGGCATATACTGACATCAGTCGCTGACATCATCGTCCTGGAGGTAAACAATGCGAATTTTCGTTACCGGAGCGTCCGGCTTCATCGGTTCGGCGTTGATCCCCGAGTTGACCGGTGCGGGACATCACGTCTTGGGGTTGTCTCGTTCGGATTCCTCAGCCAAAGCCATCGCCGCGGCCGGAGCCGAGGTCCATCGCGGCTCGCTTGAGGATCGCGACAGTCTGAAGGCGGGCGTGGCCGCGGCCGACGGAGTCATCCATCTCGGATTCAATCACGATTTCTCGAAATGGGAGGCCAACTGCGAAGACGACCGGCAGGTGATCGACGTCCTGGCCGCCCAGCTCGCCGGCTCCGAGCGTCCCCTCGTCGTAACGGGCGGAATCGGCACCCAGACGCCGCCAGGCCAAGTCGCGACCGAACAGGATCCCGCTCTTCCTAGCTCGGTTCTGCCGCGTACGGCATCAGAAGAGGCCGCGCTGGCCGCCGCTGAGCAGGGCGTGCGAGCCTCCGTCATGCGCCTTCCGCAAGTGCACGATCGGGACAAACAGGGACTCATCACGATGCTAATTCCCATCGCGAGCGAGAAGCGCGTTTCCGCCTACCTCGGCGAAGGCACGAACCGCTGGCCGGCCGTGCACGTGCTCGACGCGGCGCGTCTGTACCGGTTGGCAATCGAGGAAGGCGCGCGCGGAATTCGTTATCACGCCGTCGCTGAAGAGGGCGTGGAATTTCGCGAGATCGCGATGGCGATCGGCGAGCGTATCGGCGTGCCAACAGCGTCGATCTCCGAGAACGAAGCCGCGGACCACTTCGGGTGGCTCGCGCGATTCGTCAGCTTGGACATGCCCGCATCGAGTGCGCTGACGCAAAAACTCCTCGGTTGGGTTCCCAGCCACACGGGCCTGATTGCAGACCTTCGATCGGCCGCAGTCGCTGGGGCCTCGAGGAGATGAGCCCGATGGGTAGCGTTCCTGGAAACCAAGCAACTCTATTGGTTTCACGACCTTGCTGAACCGCCGTCATTCGGGCGCGAGAGCCGACCGTAATGAAGCGAACTCCCTCCGAACATATTTCGCGAGTTGGCCCGCGGCACCATCTCGGCGCCACTTTTCCATCGCTAGGCGGAGCGCACCGAACGCAAGCATCGCCAGCGTCCGAAGCTTTTGAGGTTTCTTGTCGGGATATCGCTCGCATAGGACGCCGTACGCAATCGCTTCCATCTCGACGAAACTGGCCTGCTTTCTTGCGCGGAGGGCCTCGGTCGACTGCATCAATCGGTCCACGACAATGGAGCGATCGGTTTCGTACCGAGAGACGAGCTTGAGAATAGTGTCGCGAGTGGCTTGCAGTGGAGCTTTCTTGCGCGCCTCGCCTGAAAGCGTCGGCCCGAGCCCGGTAAAGAAGCTGTCGTCTCGCCAATACTGGAGCAGATCTCAATCAATACGCGGCTACGACGCACTTACTTGGGCAGACCACCATCTTGACGCTTACGGAAGACCGAGGTACCGCGGAGACTTACTGTCTAGCACACCATGTAACGATTCGGGACGAGAGTCGACGCCTGATGCTCGCCTCTCTGCGCTATCTCGACACGTTTTCTAAGGTCGGCGGCACTTGGTTATTTGCCGAGCGCCTGCTCTACGTGGACTGGCAGGAAGAACGTGCACTATCATAACGTCGACGGCGTGAGTTGAATAAGCCGCGATTTAACAGCTTCTCGGACGGCGTTTTCGCCTTTGCGGTTACACTGCTCGTCCTTGGGGTCGCCCTGCCGGAGATCCGATACACATCGGATCGCGCCCTCACGTCAGCTTTGCTAGGATTGTGGCCAAACCTCATCGCGTACGCGCTCAGTTTTGCGGTTATCGGGACAGAAAACCGTCCTCCTCAACCTCTTGCTCCTATCGGGAATTGTGTTCATTAACGGCGTTGATGCCGTGATTGGACGGACGACTCGCGCCTATCGTGGCGCTTGGGCAACCTACGCCGTGGCAACATTGCTCGCCTTGCTCGTACCGATTGCCAGCTTTGCGGCGTAGATGCGGATCTCTGAGGCAGCGCGCATGCGTGGAACTCGCGATCAGAACGTACTTTGTCGCTCTCGTCACATTCGTCCCTTTTGCCGGAACTTCACGCCCGAGGCTCAGACTTTTTTCAGAAGTTCGGTGCAGAGTGGCCGGAGTCTCACCGCTCACTTGAAAAGAATGGAGTCCTCGTGCGTATACTGGCCCTCGCCGTTTCGTTTCCGCGGGCGCCGCGACCCTGGTTATCGACACTTCATCCGGTCGGAAGAGCGTCTCTTACAATTCCAAAATTCGATTCTTTGTGGTTAGCCGCTCTGCGCTCGCCGACGTTACCGCGGGGTCGTTTATCGGCACGACCGTAGCTCCGCAGCCCGATGGAACTTTCAAATCTACTGAGGTGCACATCTTCGCGCCGGCCTTGCGCGGCACCGGCGAAGGTTTCACGCAGATGAACGATAGCGCAAAGCATATGATGGCAAACTCCACCGTTCGAACGGTCGCAGTCCCCAACATGATGGCCAACTCCACGGTGCGTTCTGTCCATATCCCTGTGCGGGGATGGTCGCCACGAGGGTGTGGTTAATGTTGAAAAATGCATGATCGGTGCTCCTTGCAGTAATCGAAGAAGTAACGAAGACCAAGTGTGACGCTCGGGAACCCTAGTAAGAGAACTCCTGGAGCTGATCGACCTGCGGCCCGTTCACCCAACCGGTGCGTGACGTCGGATTGATCGAGATCCGCACCGGAATGACGGTGCTGGCATCGGAGAAGTTGAAGCCGTTGATGGACTCTTCGAGGGTTCCGCTCTCGTTATAGACCTGGATGCTGCTGCCCGAGCCCGTGGTCGAGACCGGCTGGGCGATCAGAAAGAGTCCGTGGACCGCGTCGTTCGCAACGAAGGCGCCTGCAGAGAGTTGGCTGGCGTTGTTAGGCAGCTGTACGCGAATGCCCGTCTGCTTGGCCACGTTGTAGAACTCCACGCCGGCATCGAGCTCGGTGGTCGTGCACGCAGTGCCCGTGCTCGAGTCGTAGCCGATGCCGTTGGCGTAGCCGCAGCCGACCGACCCTGGACAGCTGACGCCGGAGAAATGCGTCTTCTTGCCGGACTTGAGATCGATCGTCCAGATGACCGGCGGCGGTCCGCCGGCCGCGCCGAAGCTCGGCGAGGTCGCCATCACGGCGAGATTGTTGACGGTATCCTGCGCAAGCTGCGGCTGCGTGCCTTGCGAAAAGTCCGTCGAACTTAGGCTAATGACTTTGCCGAACGTATTCTTGCCGACGTCCGAGACGATCAGCTCCGACGGAACGGATCCTTCGCGCTGGTACCCGTAGACGACGCTCGTGGACGTACTTTGGTTGGGCGCCCACTCGAGCACGTTAAAGAGCTTGACCGGAGGAATCCACCTGCCGTTGAGGCTGTTCTTCGTCACCGGGTTCAAAAGGTGGTACACGTCGTGCACGGGCTTTTTGCCCGCTAGCCCGTCGGCTTTCTGAAGATCGACGAGCCCGACGTCGCCGGCAAAGATACCGTCTGCGACGTAATCGTCGCTCAAAACGCGCTTTCCCGAAATCCAGCCGATGGTTTTCGTTATCTTGCCGCTCGTTTCGTTGAACGTCTGCACGGAGATCTGAGAGCTTGAGGCCGAAGCGACGAAGCCGTCGTTGCCGTTTGAGTTGATGTCGAAGCCGAAGATCTGACCGCCGTCGGACGTCGTGAGCACGGGCCCGAGTGAGCCGCTGTCGCGGGCGGCCGTAAAATGCGTAGCCGGAGTAACTCCTCCAGCTGGGGTCGACGTCCCGGCGCACGCGCAAAGCGCAAGCAGTACGAGACAGGAGCTTGGTAATATTATTGAGCGATTCATTCGAGCATTCTGCCTGCCATTTGTGAAAAAATCATAAATGCGACTTTCGTCGCGGTCAGTGTGTTACTTGGGGCAAGAGATCGGCGGTCGTCATCGTCACGATCCGTGAAGCGTTCCCTCGAGCGCAAGGTGTAGATGACCGGTGTGAGCGTCGTTGTTGCCGGAGTCGATTTCAAAGCTCCCCGGTACGCCTTCAACGATTGCTCCTACGACTGGGATGTGACCGGCGGTGAACGTAAGAAGGAGGGCTTTACTCTTCTCGAGCGGGTTTTGCGCTCCGGTTGGCGCGAACGTTGCACGACCTCCCGCGAGTCGAGCGACACGACGTAGTTGCGAAAAAACGTCGCCCCCGCGATTCCGTCGATCGTGCCGTACGCCCCCTGTACGTGTGAGTCGAAATAAAGAACGCCTAACGGACTGAGGACGGCGGTAACGCTTCCGCCATCCTCTATCCAGTTAGCGCATGGGACCCGCTATTCTGCCAGCGCGATGCCCAGCGGCTCGGAAAGGTGCGTGGCACTTCCGGCGATCGTTTGGGTTGGCGCCGCGTTGCCGGTTGCGTTCGCCGCGAAGACAAGGATTGCATTCGATACCGGGTTCGAGACGAAGATGTCACCGCTCGTCTTGCTGACCGCGATTCCGAACTCGAAGCCGCCCCCGTCGCTCAGCCCAGTGTTCGAGCCGGAGATGGTGCGGATCGGCGCGACGTTGCCGGTCGCTCCGGCAGCGAACTCGCTGATCGTATCCGTCTTAGCATCGAAGACGTAGACGTTGAACGAGGCGTCAACGGCGACCGTGGCGGGCGCTATCAGCCCGGTATTGCTTCCGCCGATCTGCGCCTGCATGGTGCCTGATCCCGACGGGAAGATGTCGATCGTCGCCGTCGTGCTATTCGCGACGTAGAGAAGGTTGTTGCTGTCGATCGCCAGGCCACCCTCATCGGAAATCGTGCGCTTCGGCTTGGCTAGGCCGCCGCTTTGCGAGTTGTTGGCTCCGGGCGGGAAGACGTCGATGGCGCGCCCGCCCCCGGGTAAGGATGCGGAAACGAAGAGTTGGCCCTTGCTATCAAACGCTACGGCGTTCGTCGCAGTGTGTTTCGCGAACCCCTCGATCCCCGTCAAGAAATCGCCGGCCAGCGAGAACGTTTCGACCCCGAACTGGCCGCCCGAGCTGATGCTGCCGTTCGCAAAGCCGATGCCTTCTTGTGAGCTGAACGCGATGCCTACGGGTCCAGCGTTGTGGTTCGTGATAACCGAGCTCGGCGCGACGTTTCCGTTCGCGCTTTCGGAAAACTCGCTAATCGTGCCGCCCGCGCCGGCGCCTTCGTTGGCGACGATAATGAGGGCGGTCGTCGCGGCCTTGCCGACGCCGCCGCCATAGCCGGAGTTACCGTTGGAAAGTGTCATTGGGGTTGCGCCGTTCTGGGCGCCGGAACAGGCTGCGAGCGCCATCGCGAGGCTGACGCCCGCAAGCTGGTGAGGTAATCTCATTCAAATCTCCTGAAAGGTGATATGTGTGTTTTGGGATGTCGTTGCTCTGGTGATGTCGTGAGTATGAGGTAGTCTTATAAAAAAAGTGTGAGTTCAAGTCTAAAGAAAGTCTGAAGGTTCCTTATCGCGCGAACCTTCAAGCTTTTTTCACAATCGCACCCTACGATGCGTTTCATGAAACGCACATTTCAACTCCTCGCCGCGCTCGGCGCGCTCGCATTCTTGACCTTCCCCGCAAAGTCGTATGCCGGTTCCGACGTTAGTCTCGCCGCTTCCATGGGTAAGTTCGCACCAAACGCCATCGAACTGCACGCCGGCGAAACGACGACGCTGCACCTTACCTCCACCGAGGGCGTGCACTGGCTAAAGTCGGACGATCTCGGCATTCCGATGACGACGATTCGCCCCGGATCGATCGCTACAGTCCTCGTAACACCGAAAAAGGCCGGCACGTACGTGCTGCACTGCCAGATGTTTTGCGGCCCGGGTCATGCGGACATGACGATCACCGTAACCGTCGTGTAGTCTAGCGTGTCTCGACTAACGCCATTGGCTGTCGCAATCAGTGCGACAGCCCTTCTTTTTGCCTGCGCGTCCCGTGCCGACGCGATGCCGGTTTTCGCACAGGCGTACGCCGCAAAGTGCTCGCTCTGTCACGTCTTTCCGCCGGCGCTGAACACGTACGGACGCTACATTCAGCGTACCGGTTACGGCGGGCTCGACCCGCACACGCTCGACCGCTCGCTCCCTTTTTGGTGGGATCAACAAGTCCGCTACGATAACAACCAGTCGCCGCGGACGGAAGTCGGCAACATGGCGATCCACGCCGTCGGATTTCTCGGCACCGACGTGACGTATCATCTTCAGCAGTGGATTCTACAAAACAACAAAGCCGGCGACCTGGACACGTTTTGGCTGGCATATAACAACTTGTTCAACCGAAGCGGCCACGTCTTCGCGGGGCTGGTGCAGGCGCCGGCGCCTTCGCCGTTTAGCCAATGGATGGATATCGCGGCCTTTACCACGCCCGAAATTACCGTCGGCGAGCACGCGTACGAGCTCGACGCAAACCGCTGGGGTTCCAAGTTCAACTACGTTCACGGCGACCTCGACCTCGAAGCCGGCTGGCTGTACGCGGGGGACGGTGGGCCATCGGTGTGGGGCGCGAGCAGCAACTTTTCAAACACCGACAAGACCTTTCAATACAAAGCCGCCTACGCTAATCCAAACTACCCGCTCGAGGCGGGCATCTACGGCTCGCGCGGCTCCTGGCCCTTAGCCGAGGGCGGCTACGATCATTATTGGTCGGTCGCGCCGTACGTCGAACGCGATCCAATCCACGGTGTCCCCGGAGTATTGGCCGTCTATCAGCGGGCCTACGACGGCAATCCGGGCTTTACAACGCTGCCGACCGGGACGCTCTCTCCGCTGGGTCCAGCAAACAGCGCCGCCGCGACGCTCGAACTCTACCAGCCCGTCTTCGATGAGGGGTTGGTCTCGCTTCGTAAGGAGTGGACCAACGACGGATTAGGAACGCTCGGCCAAACCGGAAACGCCGACTTCAGCTATCCGATTGCGCGCTTTCTACGCGCCTACGTCGAGGAGTATTTTGGTGCGCACACGAGACCGGGCTGGGCCTACACGATTTGGTGGGCATCGCCCTTCACGAGCGTTAAGTAAGACGGTCGATGATCGAAGATAGACAATGGCGCCGAGTGCGCTCAGCCGGTCATCGTTAGTGCGGCCAAAGCCAGGACGATCACTCCCAGGACGGTAAGCGCCGCGATTGCACTGCGTTCATAAAATATCATGTCCCCAGGCTAGCCCGGGGATGTGAAAAGCTTCTGAAAACTCGCCTTTCTGACGAATTTCGCGTACCATTTCGCTGGCGAAGACCTGCACGGCGCAACGGTGCACAGCTCGACGAAATGGTTCACTGGTACGGCTGCGGGCGAGCCCATTGGAGCGGTTGTTAACGCCTGAGCTCGCCACGCCGTAACAATTACGCTGCGCCCGGATGAGTTGTCTTCACATGGTGATTGAGTGAGCGTCCTGTTTAGAGGTAGGCCACTCGTCATCCACGCCGATCCGCGAAGCCGCCTCCCAACCTCCTTCTGCCCGATGCTGATCTCCGCGGCCCGTAGTCTCTAACATTTTTAACGGAGCGGTGAGTGGCGCTGCCAATCCCAAACCCGCTTTTCGGTCGCTGAGCGTTGTAGCGCTAGGGCAATACGTCCCACTGGGCGGCGTTGGAGAACTCGAAGAGCATGTTCGGCGCCCATCCGCGAACCGCCGGATTAAGGGCCGAGTAGTCGCCGCGGTAGACGATGGGGACGAAGATCGCGTCCTGTGCGACGATCCGCTGCATGGCGTCGAACACGCGGCCGCGCGCAGCGCGGTCGGTCAAGCGCGACTGCTCCGCAAAGAGCCGGTCGTACGCGGGATCGCAAAGGCGCGTCGTATTCGGGCCCTTGGGTGCGACTCGGTCGCACGTAAAGAACTCGCTCTGCTCGGGATCGCTTCCACCGTAATATCCCGACACGGCGAGATTGAAGCGTCCCCCGTAGTAAATGCCGCTCGGTTCGGCGTAAAAAAGGCTTGAAGGATAGCCGCGTACCGTTGCAGCGATTCCGACGCGCGCTAAGTTCTCTTGTATGAGCGTCGCCTCGTTGCGGCCCGGTGGGATTTCCGTCGTTGCTGTCGACCAGAGCCCGTGAAAGATGTCTCGCGCGATCAGTGCCGTATCGATGGCCTCCAATATCGCGCGCCGCACGGCGGCATCGTCGGTCGGAAAGCGCCGCGTCTGAAATGCGGCAAAGGTGATGTGGTTTTTCTCCGTGCGCACGAGACTCGCCGAGTCCCGGGCGGCCGGTTGTACGACCTCATCGTTGGTGAGATAGTCGACAACGTCGGCGGCGTGCGTCCTGAGCATGAGCAGCTCCGTATCCCGATCGGGAACGATCTTGAGGATCAAACGCCGGAGATGCGGCTTGCGCCAAGCGTAGATATTCGGCTCGAGAACTATCTCGTCTCCGCGCGCCCATCGGGCGACGCGAAATGGGCCACTTCCGAATGGGTGGTCGTTCCAGGCAGAATGCGTCAGATCTGTACTAGCGAACGCGTGAGCGGGAAGAATTCCATAAACAAAGTCCGTTACGGCGAATAACGCACCGACTGCTCCCGACCAGGGCCGCCGAAAATGAAGGACGACTGTGTACGCGTCGGGCGTTTCGAGGCGTTCTATCTCGCGATACGGCTGCGATTCCGTCACGGGATTGCGAGCATCGAGAACTGCCCGGTAAGTAAACGCGACGTCTTTTGAGGTAAGCGACATGCCGTCGGCAAAGCGTGCATTGCGTCGAAGACGATACGTGACCCTCTTTCCGTCGCGCGCCACGTCCCCGTTCTCGACCGTCGGAACCCGTTCTGCCAGCAGGGGAACGGGCTGATTTCTGGAGTTGAGCCCGACGAGCGGCTCGGCGTAGAGTTGGGTCACGTCGATATCCGCTTGTTCGAACGCAAAGAGCGGGTTGAGAGTAGACGGGTCGTTTGCGCGCGCTATCGTCAGCTCGTGCGGCGCACCCCAACCGCGCGTTGTGCCGGATCTACTGCAGGCAACGAGAAAAACGAGCGCAAGCCATTCCCTAGCCGGCGACGAGAAAGCGCTTGCGGAGCAACTGCTGGGTAGCGCCGTCGATGCTAAGCCCCATCTCGAAGTAGCTCTCCATGGAGCCGTACCGCCGATCCACCTCGTCGAAGGCCGCGTCGAGATATGCTTCCCTTACACCCAAGACGGCGCTCGTGATCTGCGGGTTGCCACCCTTTGCGACGAACGCATCGATGAGCGATTTGTATGCCGGAAGTATGTATTCGTTGCTGCGGAGGTAATCGGCATAGACTTGTGCATGTGAGACGCCAAGCAGCGTCAGGAGAGAAGCTGCTGCCCAGCCGGTTCGGTCTTTACCCGTCGTGCAATGGAAAAGGGCTGGCCCGTTCCCTGGATTGGACAAAGCGGCGAAGAATCGATGATAAGCAGATTTCGCACTCGGCAGCGAGACGAAATCTCGGTAGGCCTGGCTGAATAACGCCTCCACCTTTCCATTTCCGAGCGTGGCATCGGCCTTCTTGGGATCTTCCAGAAGACTTACGAGTTGAGCCGGGCCCGCGCCAGGCGCATCGTTCAGAACGTCGAGCCAGACGTACTCCACGCCAGGAGGAAGCATATCGGGAGCGTGGTCGCGTTCGGCTTCCGTTCGGAAGTCGAACGCGGTCTTGAGCCCGAGCGCAGCGATCTTGTTCAAGTCTGCGGGGCTCACGGCATTGAGCTGATCCGAGCGATAGATCAACTTATAGGCTACGACGGAGCCGTGCTTAGCGGTGTAGCCGCCCAGGTCGCGTAGGTTCGCTACTGACGCGATGCCGTGGCTGGCGCCCGGATCTTCTCTAGCGACAGCGAGCGTCTCTGTACTACTCGGCCGTTTCATGGCGTCTCCTTTACGCGCGACTCTCCCGTTTGACGGTCCTCGTGACGGTTCTTTTTCGAGCCGGCCGCTGGTGATTCCCGGCCCTCAATCGCGCCCGCAACGCGATCAGCTTACTAAAATCGCCCGGACTTCGGCGGCACGCCCATCGACCGGGATCACAGGGAGTTCGCCCACGCTTTCGACGGGCAGACCCCGGATGTGGTCCATGACCGCCTGCCATTCTTTGATCTCCCGGATGGCGCCGTTCTCCACCACGGTGTCGACGCTGTCCACATCCGTCGTCGCCGGCGGCGGCAGCAGGTCGGGAGTGTCTCTGCGGGGATCCGCAAGCGCGTCGGTGCGCGATTTGAGCGGCTGGCCGCTCTTGTTCTTAGCTTCAATCGCAAGCTCGCCTTTGCTATAGTTCGGTATAGCCGTGATAACCTTCCCCATATATAGCGAGGTTGTGATGCTGTAGAGTTGCTCGTCATTCGCGCTGATGTCGATCGCCCGGTAGCCGCGATCAAGGTCTCCGATCTCGATCGCAGTTACGACATCGTACTTCGGACGCGCTGGGTCGTAGTGGAACCTCATGCCGGATGCACGGGGGAATAGCTCGCCGCTGTCGGGGTTGTTAGCGAGCATGAATTCGAGCAAGTTCTTCAGTTCAAGGCCCGTGAAGTAGGCTGTCACGAGCGCGCTTCCGGCCGTCGAATCCACGATGCCGGCGCCGATGGGTGCCACCGCGAATACGTCGTAGACTGTTTGAATGCCCGACTTCCCTCGCGTAAGGCCGGTGCGGATCAGCGCGGCTGCGGTTATCCCGATGTCGGCCTTGGTGGCGTTTCGGAACGCGTCCGTGACCAGGTTGGCGAGGGGGGTGCTCGCTGCAACGTCGGTGTACGTGCAGGACACGTCTCGCGGCGCCACGGCCAGCGGCTGATCGAAGCTGTAACCGCGGGACGCGAACACGACCTCGGTAACGGTCTTCTTTAGCTTGTTGATCTCGTCTTCAATGACGCGATCACCAAGGACGGTGTTGTCAATCGGGTGGATCTGGTAGGACTCCACCGTCAGCTTGCTGCCGTCCACAGTGATCACCAGTTCGCCGAGGTGTTCGCCATACTTTCCGGCTTGGACCACCGGCGTGCGGTCGTTTACAATAACCGGCACTTGCAGCGCGATGTGGCTGTGGCCGCCGATCACAACGTCGATGCCCGGTACCATTTGGGCTACGCGGACGTCGTCGCCCTCGCTGTAGCGTCCGTCCTTCCCTTTTGCAACGCCGCCATGGCTGAGGCAGATGACGACATCAACCTTCTCGGTCTCGCGGAGAACCGTAACCATTTCCTTGGCTGCTTCAAAGGGGTCGGAAAACGTCGTGGCCCCCGCCGCCGAAGCAAAGAAGATTGCTTCCTTGCCGAGTAACCCGAAGATGCCGAAGCGAATGCCCCCGCGTTCGATCACGAGGTATCGGCGGATCACGCCGTCCTTGGCAAGCCGTTGGAGATCGGCGAGCGTTGGATCATTCCCGGGGAAGTTGGTATTCGAAGCGACCACCGTCGGAACGCGGCCCGCCTTGGCGGCGACGCCGACGGACTGGCCGAGGCCATCAGACCCGAGGTCAAAATCGTGGTTGCCCAAGGTGACGGCGTCGTAACCCATTTGAAAGAGGAGCTGCAGTTCTGCGCCGGTCTCGCGAGTGGCAGCGCCGAAGGCGGTCCCCATACTGTAGTCCCCGGCATCGACCACCAGCACCGGACCCAGAACCTTGCGCGCCGACTTCCTCTGCGCGATCATGGTGGCCAGACGCGCGAACCCTCCGAGAGTCTCGTCGTCGTCATCATTGGTCTTGTCCGGGTCGTAGTCCAGGACCGGGGCCATGCCGATCAAGTTCGAGTGGAGGTCGTTGGTGTGCAGGATGGTGAAGGTCTTCTTCCCCTCCGCTGCCACGCGGCTAGATGGTCTTGCACTTTCCCCGAGGTATTGTTCCTGTCTGGTTTTCACCGTTTCGGCCTTTCAATGGTGGCTTCCGTTCGAGGTTCAAGATTCCGAATATGTTCCCTAGAAGACCCCGAAGTCGCCGTCGACCACCCATTAACGCGTCCCTTCCCGGCTAAGCCTTGTGCCGGGCAATCTCGCTTCCGGGTGCGCGTACGTGATCAGGACGCAAGTTACGACCGCGAATCCGGCGCGAGGCAGCTTTAACGACAGGAACATCGCGGCGATGAAGATGCCGATCGTGACGGTGGAACGGACAAGTGCCGCGCGTCGGTTCGTCGGGTTCTCATCGCGTGGCACGACCGCATAGGCAAACCCGTGATATGTCAGGTTGACGAAGACGACGACAGCCGCGTACACGAACACGGGAACCGATGCCATGCCTGTTCCCGCGACCCACGCCGTCGCGAAGGGTACGAGCGACGCTGCGAACATGTGCGCGAAGTTCCAAAATATGTATCGGGGCGTCGCCGCCTTCGCAAAACTCCACAGGAAATGATGGTTGATCCACATGATGACTATAAGGAAGTAGCTTACCAAATAGCGCGATGCATCCACCGTTTCGTCGACGAGCGCTTATCGAAGATGTTTTTCCGCAAGCGCCTCCGCGCGATCGCTGAAATCGACCGCGTCGCGCGCGAAACCGATGCTGCTACGGATTCGCAAGCCGTACTGAACCTCGCAGCCGACACCGTAGCGCGGACGTTGGAACCGCTCGGCGTTGCGATATACGTGCGCGGAGGGCGCGGCTACGAACGCTCTGTCGGTCGTGGCGAGGCGGCGTTCCCGGTCGATTACGATTACAACGACGCGCAGCCGCTGCGCCTGCGCCGTTGGCAGGAGCCGTTCCAGCTTGATGCGGCTGATTCGCCGCACGCGCTGTTCGTGCCGATGATGCTGCCCGGGGAGCTGCTGGGCTTTTTCTACCGCGGTCCCAAACCCGATTCGCCCGGCGGATTTCAATTCTCGCATGGAAGGTCTGCTCGCTTTGGTCGCTAACGTCAGCCGGTACCGATCGCTCGGATTCGAGCAGGTTTCTGGGCTCGCGCCACGTTCGACGCCCGATTGTTCGGTAGGCCGCTTCGACCGAAGCGCGTCGATTGATTTTTTCGGCGAGCTCAAACGTGACAGGTTTCTCATGCGGCAGACTCAGTTCGTGGTAAGAACGTTATCGGCGCTAGGGCTCGCGGCACTTTTTGCCGCCTGTTCGAACTCCGGATTATCAGGAACGATAACGCCGTCCGGCGTCGCGCCCGATTCGCAATCGCGCCCAGCCGCCGTTCCGAACCATACCGCTAAAGACAGCGTGACCACTATTGTGGCCAACTATGGCTCCAACAACGTTTCCGTCTATACGGTTAACGTGAAAACCGGCGCGCTGACGCAGGTGAAGGGGTCGCCGTTTGGAGCGGGCACCGAACCCTTTGGGGCAACAATCATCGAACGCACCGAAGATGCCATCTTCGCCTATGTGACCAACGAAGGCTCCAACGATGTTTCCGCCTATAAGGTCAACCCGAAAAGCGGGGCGCTGACCCAGGTGTCGGGGTCGCCGTTTGAGGCCGGTTCGGGTCCCGCCGCGGCTGCCTGGCTAGAATCCCAAGGGGGCTGGGGAAATAGCGACTTGTTCGTGACCAACACTGGGTCCGACAATATTTCCGTCTATAAGGTCAACGCAAAAACCGGCGCGCTGACGCAGGTGAAGGGGTCGCCATTTGCGGCGGGCAGCGGTCCCACCAGCGTGACAGGCGTCGAAAACGGTGGCGCTGGGTACCTCTACGTGACCAACATCGACTCCAACAATGTTTCCGCCTATAACGTCAACCCCAAAACCGGCGCGCTGACGCAGGTGAAGGGGTCACCGTTTGCGGCTGGCACCGAGCCCGACGGCGTGGCAGATTATGTGCCAAATGGGTCAGCGCAGCCCGCAGTCTATGTGGCCAACTATGGCTCCGACAATGTTTCCGCCTATACCGTCAACAGAAAAACCGGCGCACTCACGCAAGCATCGGGCTCGCCGTTTGCGGCGGGCACCGGCCCCTTTGGCGTGGCATGTTGCTATCACCCAAAAGGGTCTAGCCTTCCACCTCCTGACGTCTATGTGGCCAACCAAGGCTCCAACAATATCTCTGCCTATTCGGTTAGTGGATCCGGCGGACTCACGCCCGTGTACGGGTCGCCCTTTGCAGCGGGCAGCGGTCCCACCGGCGTGGGATGCATCGTAGTAAATGATGGTTCTACCTACCTCTATGCGACCAACAGTGGCTCCAACAACGTGTCCGGCTATGCCATCGACGCGAGCAGCGGCGCGTTGACGCAGGTGACGGGATCGCCGTTTGCAGCGGGCACCGAACCCTACGGGTTGGCTGCAAAAAATTTACCAAAAGGGGTAACGTGCTAGCTTTTGACTTCGCACAACTAGAATCAAGGGCACGGGACCGGGGAAACCCGGACTCTTTCGCGGGACGGTCCCTCCGCTTTTTTGAATTCTCGAACCGAACCGCGATTCCAAAGTATAACGATGCACCCTGGCCAAATTGCGGCCCTCAAAGGGAGCTTTAAACATGAGCTTGCTACTCGCCGTGCTTATAGCGCAATCGGGACCAATCCTAAACAATCCGGGACCGCAAACCGGGAGCACCGGCACGCCCATAACGGTCAACGATTGCTCGATCCTGTATTTTTCGAACAATCTAGGGCAAACGTTCGTTGCGGCGCGCGGACTAAGAATCGAATTTACCGATGAGTCTTCAAAGCCCGCTGATCTCGTCACCTTTCAGGTAGACGGCGACCTCGGGGCGGCTACAATCCGCGACGTTGGAGAGATCGACCCAGGAGCAGAGACGACCCACCGATTTAGGCAATTCGATCGGACCCGTTTGTGGTCGAGGCCAAACATTACGTGCACCGTTCAAGCCGTCCATTTCACAGATGGAACAGTTTGGGAAAACGGCCAGACCCCTGAAGCATCACAGTTCGTTGACCCGAATTTTGGCCTCTCGCTTGAAAACGAGGTCTCTGGCGTATATGTTCAGTTTGCCGCGCCGGGAGGCGCCGGCGACCAAGCTGGGATTCGGCAGAACGATCGCATCGTTTCCATTGGAAGTAACGCCGTATCATCAATTGACGATTACAAAACAATTCTTGGAATGACTGCTCCGGGCACAACGATACCGCTTGTTATCGATCGAGGTGGAAAAACGCTCAGCCTCAAGATCAAGATGGGCGCAGCGGCCCAGCCGGCTTCGCCGTAAACGTGACGTTGATATCGACCATGTTCACGCGGCTTTGATCGGAGCCCAACTTGCACTGCGACTGGGGGCCCCGATCGGCGAGGTGGCCGCGGACGAGTGGGCCGACCAGCTCGAATCGCTTGGCGCCATACGGGCAAGGTCGTCCGTCGCGTAGGTTCGGTTCACGCGATAAATCCGCCGACGGAACTCGATGCTATTCTGGCTGCGGAGATCGCCTACATGGAAAGCCTTCGGCCTCACGTTTTCGCGACAGCGAGGCCGCGTTGCATTGCGGGCTTTGCTGCATTGCGGCGTTGCAGCATGGATCGGCATTGCCGCTGCGCCAGCATGGCGGTATAGCCCGCCGATCGGCATAGCCAACAGGGCCGTCCGGCTCCCTCGATCGCCGCCCACTCGGCGAAGCATTGCTCGAACTCACGTTAACTTTCTTAAGTAGGGGCGGCAATATCCGGGCGAGAACCGCGGGGGGGTCAGTCGTTCCGAAGGGAAATGCGAGATGGAAATCAAGACGAGAGGCAAGTTCCTCAGACGATGCGCGCAGTTTCTGGCAGGCCTGGGACTGCTGCGCGTCAGCGACAAATCCGCGATCGCGCAGACTTTGCAAAGCCCTGCGGGCGGCTCGAGCGACAAACCGCCGTATAACATCGTGTTCATCATCGTTGACCAGCGAGTCGAAAAGCTGCTCGCGGGTTCTGATTATGTGCTGCCCGCCATGAGTGCGCTCGCGAGCCATGGCGTTACGTTTTCAAAGCACTTTATCTCGTCGGCCCAGTGCTCGCCGTCGAGGGCATCTTTCCTTACCGGGCAGCCGCCTCAAGTTACCGGCGTTATCGACCAGATGCAGTTCTCGTTCGTGCGCAGCCTGAATCCAGAGATGCCAAATATGGGATCCGTTTTGAAAGCAATGGGCTACAAGACTGCCTATTTCGGAAAGTTCGAAATGGACAAGAGTATTCTCGACCCTAAGCCTAACGTGAACTACAGCAACGCCGCGCAAGCCTATGGCTTCGATACATTCAGCGCAGGCGGCGACATTGGCAGCACGCCGGAGAGCGGCTACGACAACGATCCCTTCATCGCGGGCGAAAGCGTTCGGTGCCTGCTCGAAACCGCTCCGGAGGCCCGAAAGACTGGCCAGCCCTTCTTCATGGTCGCTAGTTTCGTTAATTCGCACGACATCATGTACGGTGACGGCAACGTTCCGGGCGAGCCCGAGGTGCAGAAGCCGGTCGTACCATCTGCAATTCCGCCAATACCGGCAAACTCGATTTACGAGAAGACTTGGTCTTTCACGCTTCCGGCAAGCCTTGACGAATCGCTCGCAGCCCCCGGCATGCCGGGTGCCCTTTCAGAATACAAGACAGGATGGGACGGCTGGTCCGGCACGATCCCGACGGATCGCAAAGACATGTGGACGATCTTCTACAACTACTATCTCAACGCAATTCAAGACGTCGACCGCAGCATCCAACAGATCGTCGACGTCATGGACCAAATGGACTTGTGGAAGGATACGGTTGTCGTGTTTACGGCCGATCATGGCGAGATGGGGGGCGCGCACGGAGGGCTCAAGGGTAAGGGCCCATTCGTCTACGATGAGAACATCCACGTGCCGTTAATCATCGCGCACCCGGACGCGAAGGCCGGCACGACCTGCCCCGCACTCACGAGCCACTTAGACCTGCTCCCCACGTTCGTTGGCCTCACGGGACTCCCCGACTCGAAGCGGCCATCCACGGTGAGGGCGCTGCCGGGCCACGACTTCTCGTCGCTCCTCACCGAACCCGAAAAAGCGAGTCTGACTGAGATTCGGCCGGCGATTCTTTTCAACTACGTCGGACCGTCGACCGTTGACGGAGCCTTCCTCAACAAAACGATGGACACGCAGTTTATGAACGAGACGTCGCCGCCGCTCTCCGAAGCGAATCTAACTAAGCGTGGTCTCCTTGCCTTGGTGTTTGACGGACGCTACAAGTTTGGTCGATACTACGCGCCAACTGCCTGTAACACGCCGCGAACCATGGACGAGATTTTAAAAAATAACGACGCGCAACTCTTTGACCTGCAAAACGACCCGCAGGAAGTTCAAAACCTTGCATTAGATCCTGAAGGGAACCAAACCCTGATCTTGCGGATGAACGCGCTGCTCAATGACCTCATGGCAAAGGAGGTCGGTGCAAATGACTGCGAACTCCTCGCCAACGCCATGAGCGCTACGAGCCCGAGGTGAGCCTCGCGGCTTATGCCTTCGAGTTCGGGGGAGGGATGATGAGTACTTTCGCTTTTAGCCGCTACGCGCTAACGATCGGCACCGCCGCTGCCTTGCTCGCCGGGTGCGCTCCACAGCGTCCGGGCGACACGACACCGCCGGCTGCCGACTCCGGATTCGAGGCCGCCACTTCCGACGCGATCGCCGGAACGATCCCCCATTTCGTCGGGGGACCGAAGCGACCCGACCACCGCACGTCGTGGATGTCGCCCGGCGCAAAGCGCATTGAGAAGTTGCTCTACGTCTCCGACTGGAGCACCAACGACGTCTACGTCTACGACTACGACAAAGGTACCTTGGAAGGTCAGCTCACCGGCTTAAACGATCCGTATGGCCAGTGCGTCGATAAGAAGGGAAACGTTTGGGTCGTCGCTTTTGGCGGAAGCTCCGTCTCGGAGTTCGCGCACGGAGGCACGCAAGCCAGGAAAACGCTAACGACCGACTCCCAGCCGAGGGGATGCTCCGTCGATCCAACCACCGGAAATCTCGCGGTGGCTGGTTCGGAAAGCGTTGATGTCTTCGTTCACGCCCGCGGGACGGCGCACGTCTATCAAAACCATGTGTGTTTCCCGTTTTGGGCACCGGGCTACGACAACGCCGGCAATCTCTACGTCGAAGCTTTGTTGTACGGATCGGCTAAACCGCTATCAGGATATTCCGATCCTCTTCCTTGCGAGCTCCCGCACGGAGGTAAGTCGTTACGAGGCGTGCACTTAAGCGGAGTCGGCATCTATTACCCGGCGAGCGTCATGTGGGACGGCAAGCACCTCACGCTCACCGATCAGGATTATTTGGACAACGATGAGACGGCGATCTATCGAGTGTCGGAAGATTCGTCCGGCAATCTTACGTCTATTGGGCAGACCATTCTTAGCGATGACTGCGACGGCAACGCCGTCGAAGTGCCGCAGCCGTTCATTCTCGGAAAAACCGCCGTCGGCGGAAACCTCCGGTGCAGCTATTACGGATCGCGGCCGAAGTTCGACTACTGGCCCTATCCGGCAGGCGGCGGCCCGACGCGATCGCTGCAATCGCCGCCGGCGAAACCCGTCGGACAGTCGGTCAGCATCGACCCGTAAAAACCGTTCAGGAGAGGGCGGTGACGCCCTCTCCTGATGATGACCGGGCTTATTGATCTTGCGCGTCGGGCGCGGTTACGGTGGCTAAGACCGGTTCCACTCCGTTGACTGCCGGCGGTTGATTCGAGGACAGCAGGGTGCCGCTCGGATATGAGTACTGATCGATCAGATTGTTGGTCGTGTCTGCCACGTAGAGGTTCGTATTCTTAGCATCGAGGCTGATTGACGTCGGAGCGCCGGTTACTGAGAAATTACCGATCTCCTTGAGCTTCCCACTCTTGATGCCTGCGTAGATCTGGATCGATTCCTGACCCGGCGAGGAAACGAGGAGGTCGTCTCTCCGGTCGATTTCCAGGTCGCCCGCCGCGCCGCTGAAGCCGGTCAGACTGAGAACTGTCGCCGCGCCTTTTCCGCCGGCGAACTTGGCGATCTGGCCAACCCCGGACGCGTCGTCGAAGGCCCAGTAGACGTTACCTTTGCTATCAACGGTGACACCTGCCCCTACCATTATTCCATCTTCCTTGACGGTGAGGAATCCCGTAGGAGACGACGAGCGGGCGGGGTACACGAGGACGCCGGCGGTCCCAGACGTGTTCGTTACGGATGCGTAGACCACTTGGCGCCTCGTGTCCAAAGCGACCGCAACCGCACCGGCGCCTGTGTTGCTGTCGTAATTGACGCTCAAGACGTCATCGATATTAAGGGCATGCTTCGATTCCGCGACCGCGCTGACCCCATTGGGCCCGCTCGGATCGACGAAGCACGGATTGCACTTTGTGGCGAGGGCAAAGTACTTCGCCCAGTTGCTTTGCGAGATACGGATCGGGTGCGTCATGATGTACTCGAAATCGCAATACGATTCTGAGCCGGTGCAGGGTCCCCAGAGAACCGTCGTCCCGCAGAACTCGCCGGTTCTTACGTATTCCCACTCCTCGGGACTGTACGACACCTCGATCCATTCGGTGTAGGTATACAGGCAGAGTCCGATATCCGGCGTTGCGCGCCCGGGCGCGTGGGAGCCAGACACACGAACGGTGCTGGGCGTAAAAGAACTACCTTGCGTGTACGGCGTACTGGACGGCACGGTGCCGCTGCACGCGGTAGCCATGAGGATGGCCGCAAACGCGGTTACGCTCGATGCGTACTTGGTTAAACTCGGGATCTTCATAATGTTCTCCATTTCTTCTCACGAAAGTGTATATTGAGTAGCGTTCGCTGACGCGACCGCTCAATGTACTCTTGCAACGGAGTGCTTGCGCGGCTAGGAACAAGCATGACACCCAGCCGCGACCGCCGTAACCGACAACCGGACAACAAACTCCGACAACTCAAAGAAGGCATCCGCGGCCGGCGAGAATAAGGCTGCGCGTCATGTTAGAGATGCGGCTCTTGGGAGAAGGCCGAATCTTTGACGATCGCGGCGAGATCAAAATCGTCAGCCGCCGTTGGACGCTGCCCTTGCTGGCCTACATTCTTCTTCAGCGCGGCAAGCCGATGTTGCGCAAGCGTCTCGCGTTTACGCTCTGGCCGGATGAAACGGAAGAGACCGCGCTCGTCAACCTGCGCCGCAACCTCCATCGTCTGCGCGAAATGCTGCCGCCGCGCAGCCACGGCGCACCGTGGATTCACGCCGGCAGCGAGAGCGTCGCGTGGAACGCCGCTACCCCGTGCCGAGTCGACTTTCTCGAGTACGAATCGCTGCGCGCCGATCCCGCGCGCCTCGAAGAGGCGGTCGCGATCTACACCGGTGACTTGCTCGAAGAGTTCTTTGACGATTGGATCGCCTCCGAGCGCGAGCGGCTGCGCGGGCTCTTCCAGGCTGACCTCGGTACGCTGATCGTCGCGAAGCGCAGCCAGCGGGCATTCGCGCAGGCGGCGCAGTTCGCTGCACGCTTGCTCCAAACCGATCCGTGGCGCGAAGACGCGCTGCGAGCGCTGATGTCCGTCCGTTACGAAGCGGGCGATGCCGCAGGCGCGCTCGCGGAGTACGACCGTTTCGCGCGCCTCCTCAGCGACGAGATGGGTGCGGCTCCCATGCCCGAAACGGTCGCGCTGCGCGACGCCGTGGCCCGCGGCGAAGCACTCTTCGCCGCTTCGGACGTCACGGTAGACGAGTCAAAAAGAACTGGCTCCGAAGTTCCGTTCGTCGGCCGGCAGGAAGAACTGCGCAGTCTGCGCGCGCAGTGGCAGCGCGCCGCCCGCGGCCCGGGCTCCCTCCACTTCGTCAGCGGCGAGGGTGGTATCGGCAAGAGCCGTCTGGTCGCGGAGTTAGCTCTGCATGCCGAAGCGGAAGGCGGCCGCGTCATCGTCGGGTTCACGAGCCGCCCGGAGCGCAGCCCATACCAGGCTCTCTCGAGCGCGCTGCGCAGCCGGCTGCCGTTGGTCTCCGGCGTTTCGCTCGCACCGCCGCTGCTCGCTGCGCTGGCCGAGTTGGTACCGGAGCTGCGCTCCTTCCGCAGCGACGTTCCGCCGCTGGTGCGGCTCGATCCGGAACGCGAGCAAACCCGTCTGTTCGACGCGCTCGCGCAGACGCTCGTCGCGCTGTCGCGACCGCGTCCGCTCGTCCTCATCCTCGAGGACTTGCACCGGGCCGAGGCCGCGAGCATCGAGGCGCTTCGCGGCATCGTTGGCCGCCTCGCGCGTTCGCAGGTCCTCGTCGTCGCCACGTACAGGCCCGAAGAGGTCGGTCGCACGCATCCGTTATACTCGCTCGCACGCGAGTACCAAGGCGCTCTCGGAAGCACCGAAGTTCGGCCGCTCACCGAATCCGACGTGGCTGCAATCGCGCAGGAGCTTGCTCCCGAGCAAGCCGCGCGTGCGGGTTTCGTCGCGGAGCTATTGCAGCAAAGCGACGGAAACGCGCTATTCGTCACCGAACTCTTGCGCGAAGCGGCGCGCACCTCACCCAAACGAATGGTGGTGCCGGCAACGGTTCAAGCGATCGTGTTGGAGCGACTCGCTTCGCTCGCGCCGGCCACTCGCAACGTCGCCGAAGTCGCCTCGGTGGCGGGTGAAGTCTTTAGCATCGGAATCGTTCAAGAGATCGCCGGTTTGACGCAGGGCAAGGTGTTGGACGCCCTCGACGAGCTGCTCGATCGCCACGTCGTTTGCGAGTCGGACGAGCGCGGCCGTTACGAATACGCGTTCACGCATCATCTGGTGCACGCCACGGTCTACGACGAAAGCGCTCCCGCGGCGCGCGAGCGCCGGCATCGCCGCGTCGCACGCCTGCTCGACGAAACCGTTTCGAGCGCCGACGACGAGCGCGCAGCCGAGATCGCGTTGCATTACGAGCGCGGCGGCGAGCCGGTGCGCGCCGGCGCGCTCTACGCACGCTCGGCTCGGCGCGCCGCCGCTTTGTATGCCAACGCTGAGGCTCGAGATCTCATCGAGCGGGCGCTGCGGTTGGGCGAGTGGAGCGAACGCGAGCGTCTCGACCTGCTCCTCCTGGGCAGCGCGATGCACGCCAATCTCGGCGACGCCGGCGCCCAGAATACCGATCTCGACGAAG